>OGYT01002102.1_pt1 | contig 11359 bp, 10 predicted proteins | sample 1576631 | NCBI WGS metagenome assembly OGYT01 (sample SAMEA3541588, study PRJEB24748) | human gut metagenome | biome: human gut; feature: human-associated habitat; material: faeces | place: China | collected 2012
ACCGGTCTCCAAAACCGGGTGTCGCGAGTTCGAGTCTCTCCGCCCCTGCCATATAGAATCCTTTGCTTCGGCAAAGGATTTTTTTTGCCTAAAACACTGCAGAAAACTCTCTTCTTAATTTTCAGCCAGCATCCCTGCTGGCTGATGCATCAATCCATTACATTGATTTTTAATAGATCTTTTATCTGTGATTGCTTATCACTGTTTTGCAGCCAAATTGCATACAGCGGCCTGGTAAGCGTGGTGGAATCCATCACGGTGTGCAGCCCTGCTTTAGTGTCTGCCCAGCGAACAGGTAACCAGGTACAACCTTTCAGCAGGGGCAGCTGCTGACAGGCGATCTCTGCCGAGCTGGTCGTTAACTGCGGAACATCATCAGGTGCAATCAATCCAGTCTCATGCTGCTGAAAATCTGGCCCCCATTCCAGGCGCAAATAGGTCAGATCTGCCTTCATCATCGAAGGTTCAGAGGCATAAAGCGCCAGGCCAAACTGGCCTACAATCTGGCTGCTAAATTCGTCCATCTTGGGGGCTTCAGTTGTGATCAGAAGATCAAGCTGACGCTCATGAAGCTGCTTAACCAGCGACTGCCGTTGCGCAATTCTCGCTTCAAATTGCAGGTGGCCGTGTGAATGATACAACCGGGTAAGCCACTGACTTAGCATACATTCCCACAGAGAAGCGCTGGCCCCAATCGAGAACTCATTATGCCTCGAAGTATGCGCCACCTCTTTACGTGCTGCCTGCCAGGTATTCATGAGCGTTTCTGCGTACGGCAGCAGTTTCTCACCGGCAGACGTTAAGCGAATATTGTTACGATGGCGAGTAAAAAGATTCACACCCAGTTGATTTTCCAGCTGTCGAATACGAAAACTGACTGCTGACTGCGTCAGGTAAAGGGCTTCAGCTGCTCGCCCAAAGTGGCGTGTTCTGCTCACTTCAAGGAAAGTTTTAAGCAATTCCGTATCCACATCTTTCTCCGCAAAATTATTTGTCGTTATGATTTAAATGTTTTGTTTTACACTCTGTCAAGCGTAACTAATACTCCGCGCCATAAATAGCTCGGCCAAAGAATTAGGAGCGTGTAGGATGGCGGAAAGCTTTACGACGACTAATCGTTTTTTCGACAATAAACATTATCCGCGCGGGTTCTCTCGTCACGGCGATTTCACCATCAAAGAAGCTCAACTGCTTGAGCGCCATGGTTATGCCTTTAACGAGCTGGATCTGGGTAAGCGTGAACCTGCGACCGAAGACGAAAAACAGTTTGTTTCCGTTTGCCGTGGTGAGCGTGAGCCTCAGTCTGAAGCGGAACGTGTGTGGATCAAGTATATGGCACGCATTAAGCGTCCAAAGCGCTTCCATACGCTGTCTGGCGGCAAGCCGCAGATGGAAGGTGCAGAAGACTACACCGAGTCTGATGATTAAAATGAAGAGAAGGGGCTACGGCCCCTTTTTTTTATGCCAGCAACTTCTGCAGATGCAGCAGCAAACGATCGATAGCGCGGTAGCTCAGCGCCTCCTGCAAATGCTTTCTCTCAATGTCAGTGCACCCCTCCACGTCAGCAATGGTTCTGGCCACTTTTAGCAAACGCTGCCACGCACGTATAGACAGCCCAAAGCGGGTCAACGTTTCCTCCAGCCATCCCGCATCCTCACTGTTAAGGGAACAAAACTGCCGGATCCCGGCATTATCCAGCCGGGCATTTAGCCTGTTCTGACGAGCATACTGTCGCGTCTGGGCCGCAATCACCCGCTCGCGTACATCAGCTGAGCTTTCACCCGTGATACCCGTCTGCCTGAGCAGACCCGGCGGAGGAAGGGGGATTTCGAGGGATAAATCGAAACGGTCAAGGAACGGGCCGGATAACTTACCCAGATAGCGCAACGTTTGCTCCGGCGTACAGCGGTTATGGTTGCCCTGGTAGTGGCCCGTCGGGCTGGGATTCATCGCCGCGACCAGCTGAAACTGCGCGGGATAGCTTATTTTGGCCCGCGTGCGCGAGATATGTATTTCGCCAGATTCAATAGGTTCTCTCAGTGCATCCAGCACGCGGCGCTCAAACTCGGGCAGCTCATCGAGAAATAGAATTCCATTATGGGCCAGAGAGATCTCTCCCGGCCCGGGGATAGACCCGCCGCCGACCATTGCCGTCAGTGAAGCGCTATGATGCGGGGAACGAAAAGGGCGACGGCGCCACTGTTTTTGCAACGATGCAGAACTGATGAGGCTATATATGGCAGCGCTTTCCAGCGCTTCATGATTATTGAGCGGTGGAAGCAATCCACTCAACCTGCTCGCCAGCATCGTTTTCCCCGTACCAGGTGGACCAATCAACAGAAGATTGTGCCCACCTGCGGCCGTAATCTCCAGCGCCCGTTTCCCTTGCTCCTGCCCCATAATCTCGCTGAGATCCTCCGGGACGTCGGTTATAACATCGTCACACTCCTCCGGCTCGGACAGTTCATGTCGTCCTTCCAGCCAGGCACAAACTTCCTGTAAATGTCCCGCGATGAGGCATCCTTTCTCGGCGATAAGACTCACTTCTGATGCGTTTTCATTTGCGACAATGATTTGCCGCCCGGCACGTATGGCCTCCAGCGCTCCTGATATCGCACCGGGAACGCCTCTTAACGCGCCTGTAAGCGCGAGTTCGCCAACGAACTCATACGAGCCTAGCCGTGTCGTATTAAGCTGCTCAGAAGCCGCGAGAAGGGCAATGGCGATAGGTAAATCGTATCGTCCCCCCTCTTTAGGCAGATCGGCGGGGGCAAGGTTGATGGTGATCTTCTTCGCGGGGAAGGTATAACCGCTATTTATTATTGCGCTGCGAACGCGATCTCTGGCCTCTTTAACCGTCGTTTCAGGTAACCCGACAAGAGTGAGTCCGGGTAGCCCATTGCTCAAATGAACCTCGACGGAAATAAGCGGTGCCTTTACCCCGAGAGCCGCACGCGTATAAACAACTGACAGTGACATTTGCACTACCTCCTGGTGTGACTATGCCAGCGCCGGTTTTGTCTGTTTAGCGTCATTTTGCGAATTTACGCCGCTCATTCAGAGATTTTAAGCGCACACTGATACCCTTGCATAACCGTGGAAACCTCCTCGCAGAATGTAAAAAGCCCCGTTTTGACGGTAAGAACCGCAGTGAAAAAATGAAAAATATTCATTTTCTAATTTCCGTATATAAAACAACGGTTTTTAGAAATATGATTCGCTACCTAATCAAATTCGTCATAAATAAATCTTGTGTTTGATTTAAAAACTGTGATAACTCTTTAGGTATTCCTTCGAACAAGATGCAAAAAGAACTGAAAATGACAGCCCTTCTACGAGTGATTAGCCTGGTCGTGATTAGCGTGGTGGTGATTATTATCCCACCGTGCGGGGCTGCACTTGGACGAGGAAAGGCTTAGAAATCAAGCCTTAACGAACTAAGACCCCCGCACCGAAAGGTCCGGGGGTTTTTTTATGACTAAAAAACGTAAATGAGGAGCAGAGAATGACGACTAGCACAAAATTCTGTTTCTCCCGATTTATGACGGGGAACTAACTATGAATGGGGCACAGTGGGTAGTACATGCGTTGCGCGCGCAGGGAGTCGAAACCGTATTCGGTTATCCGGGTGGCGCAATTATGCCGATTTACGATGCACTGTATGACGGCGGCGTGGAACATCTCTTGTGCCGACACGAGCAGGGCGCAGCGATGGCAGCCATCGGTTATGCCCGCGCGACCGGTAAAACCGGCGTGTGTATGGCGACTTCAGGCCCGGGCGCAACGAACCTGATCACCGGCCTGGCTGACGCGCTGCTGGATTCCGTTCCCGTTGTCGCCATCACCGGGCAGGTGGCGTCTTCGTTCATCGGTACCGATGCTTTTCAGGAAGTCGACGTCCTCGGTTTATCGCTGGCCTGCACCAAACACAGCTTCCTCGTCCAGTCTCTGGAAGAGCTGCCGCGCGTAATGGCAGAAGCGTTCGACGTGGCAAACTCCGGTCGTCCCGGTCCGGTTCTGGTTGATATCCCGAAAGATATCCAGGTGGCACTCGGCGAGCTGGAACCGCACTTCTCTACCGTTGAAAGCGACGATGTCTTTCCGGAAGCGGAAGTTGAAGAGGCCCGTCAGATGCTGGCCCAGGCGAAACAGCCAATGCTGTACGTCGGCGGTGGCGTCGGCATGGCACAGGCCGTTCCTGCCCTGCGCGAATTTATCGCAACAACGCAGATGCCAGCGACCTGCACGTTGAAAGGTCTCGGTGCAGTCGACGCGGATTACCCCTACTATCTGGGCATGCTGGGAATGCACGGCACCAAAGCGGCAAACCTGGCGGTGCAGGAGTGCGATCTGCTCATCGCCGTAGGTGCACGTTTTGACGACCGCGTCACCGGCAAGCTGAATACCTTTGCGCCGAACGCCAAAGTCATCCATATGGATATCGACCCGGCAGAGATGAACAAGCTGCGTCAGGCGCATGTCGCCTTGCAGGGCGATCTCAACGCGCTGTTACCGGCATTGCAGCAGCCGCTGGATATCAACGCATGGCGTCAGCACACCGCTGATATGCGCGCCGAGCACGCCTGGCGTTACGACCACCCCGGCGAGGCCATCTACGCGCCGCTGCTGTTGAAGCAGTTGTCCGACCGTAAACCGGCTGACAGCGTCGTCACCACCGACGTAGGCCAGCACCAGATGTGGTCCGCGCAGCACATGACCTACACCCGTCCGGAAAATTTCATCACCTCCAGCGGCTTGGGTACCATGGGCTTCGGTCTGCCGGCAGCCGTTGGCGCGCAGGTTGCCCGCCCGAACGATACCGTTATCTGTATCTCCGGTGACGGCTCCTTCATGATGAACGTTCAGGAGCTCGGCACCGTTAAGCGCAAGCAGTTACCGCTGAAGATCGTGTTGCTTGATAACCAGCGTTTAGGGATGGTTCGCCAGTGGCAACAGCTGTTCTTCCAGGAGCGTTACAGCGAAACGACGCTCACCGATAACCCCGATTTCCTCACCCTGGCCAGCGCCTTTGGCATCCCTGGTCAGCACATCACCCGTAAAGATCAGGTTGAAGCGGCGCTCGACACCATGCTGAACAGCGATGGGCCTTACCTGCTTCATGTCTCAATCGACGAACTCGAGAACGTCTGGCCGTTGGTACCGCCTGGTGCCAGTAACTCACAAATGATGGAGAAATTATCATGATGCAGCATCAGGTCGCCGTACAGGCTCGCTTCAACCCGGAAACCTTAGAACGCGTTTTGCGTGTGGTGCGTCATCGTGGTTTTCAGATTTGCTCTATGAATATGGAGGCGGCCACTGACGCCCGGAATATCAGTATCGAATTAACCGTTGCCAGCCCGCGGTCGGTCGACTTACTGTTTAGTCAGTTATCAAAGCTGGTAGACGTTGCCCATGTTGCCATCTGCCAGAGCACAACCACATCACAACAAATCCGCGCTTAAGCGTGACAGGACGAAAAAATGACGACAAAAAAAGCTGATTACATTTGGTTCAACGGTGAGATGGTTCGCTGGGAGGACGCGAAGGTCCACGTGATGTCCCACGCGCTGCACTACGGTACCTCCGTATTTGAAGGCATCCGCTGCTACGATTCTCACAAAGGGCCAGTGGTGTTCCGCCATCGCGAACACATGCAGCGTCTGCATGACTCAGCCAAAATTTATCGTTTTCCGGTTTCACAAAGCGTTGATGAGCTGATGGAAGCCTGCCGCGACGTGATCCGTAAAAACAACCTGACCAGCGCCTATATCCGTCCGCTGGTCTTCGTGGGTGACGTCGGTATGGGCGTGAACCCGCCAGCCGGCTATACCACAGATGTGATCATTGCCGCGTTCCCGTGGGGTGCTTACCTGGGGGCAGAAGCCCTGGAGCAGGGGATCGACGCAATGGTCTCTTCCTGGAACCGCGTTGCGCCAAACACTATCCCGACCGCCGCGAAAGCAGGCGGGAACTATCTCTCCTCATTGCTGGTCGGTAGCGAAGCGCGCCGCCACGGCTATCAGGAAGGTATCGCCCTCGACGTAAATGGCTACATCTCTGAAGGTGCGGGTGAAAACCTGTTTGAAGTGAAAGACGGCATTTTGTTCACGCCGCCATTCACCTCGTCCGCGCTGCCGGGCATCACCCGTGACGCCATCATCAAGCTGGCGAAAGATCTGGGTATCGAAGTACGCGAGCAGGTACTGTCCCGCGAATCCCTGTATCTGGCAGATGAAGTGTTTATGTCCGGCACGGCGGCTGAAATCACGCCGGTACGCAGCGTGGACGGTATCCAGGTGGGCGAAGGCCGCTGCGGTCCGGTCACCAAGCGTATTCAGCAAGCGTTCTTTGGCCTCTTCACCGGCGAAACAGAAGATAAATACGGCTGGTTGGATCAGGTTAATCACTAAGCATAAATTTGGGACGGCACGCACCGTCCCATTAAATAGTCAGACGGGAGTCAATAAAGCATGCCTAAGTATCGTTCAGCCACCACCACCCACGGCCGTAATATGGCGGGAGCCCGCGCGCTGTGGCGCGCCACCGGAATGACCGACGCCGATTTCGGCAAGCCGATTATCGCCGTGGTGAACTCCTTCACCCAGTTTGTACCGGGCCACGTGCACCTGCGCGATCTCGGTAAGCTGGTTGCCGAGCAAATCGAAGCCTCCGGCGGCGTGGCGAAAGAGTTCAACACCATTGCGGTGGATGACGGTATCGCGATGGGGCACGGGGGCATGCTCTATTCACTGCCGTCGCGCGAGCTGATCGCCGACTCCGTAGAATATATGGTGAACGCCCACTGCGCCGATGCGATGGTCTGCATCTCCAACTGCGACAAAATCACCCCGGGGATGCTGATGGCCTCCCTGCGCCTGAACATTCCGGTGATCTTCGTCTCCGGCGGCCCGATGGAAGCGGGGAAAACCAAGCTCTCCGACAAAATCATCAAGCTCGACCTGGTCGATGCGATGATCCAGGGCGCGGACCCGAAAGTCTCTGACGAGCAGAGCGACCAGGTGGAACGCTCAGCGTGTCCGACCTGCGGCTCCTGTTCCGGTATGTTCACGGCGAACTCGATGAACTGTCTGACCGAAGCGCTGGGTCTGTCTCAGCCGGGCAACGGCTCGCTGCTGGCGACCCACGCAGACCGTAAACAGCTGTTCCTTAACGCCGGTAAGCGTATCGTTGAGCTGACCAAACGCTACTACGAGCAGGACGACGCCAGCGCGCTGCCGCGCAACATCGCCAGCAAGGCCGCATTCGAAAACGCCATGACGCTGGATATCGCCATGGGCGGCTCCACCAACACCGTTCTGCACCTGCTGGCCGCCGCGCAGGAAGCCGAAATCGACTTCACCATGAGCGACATCGACAAGCTGTCCCGCAAAGTCCCGCAGCTGTGTAAAGTCGCGCCGAGTACCCAGAAGTATCATATGGAAGACGTACACCGTGCCGGTGGCGTAATCGGTATTCTCGGTGAGCTGGATCGCGCCGGGCTGCTGAACCGTGACGTGAAAAACGTACTCGGCCTGACGCTGCCGGAATCGCTGGACCAGTTCGACGTGATGCTGACCAAAGACGACGCGGTGAAAAAAATGTTCCGCGCCGGTCCTGCTGGTATTCGTACCACCCAGGCGTTCTCGCAGGATTGTCGCTGGGATACGCTGGACGATGACCGCGCCGAAGGCTGCATCCGCTCGCTGGAACATGCCTACAGCAAAGACGGCGGTCTGGCCGTGCTGTACGGTAACTTCGCGGAAAACGGCTGCATCGTGAAAACCGCAGGCGTGGACGACAGCATCCTGAAATTCACCGGGCCGGCGAAGGTATACGAAAGCCAGGATGAAGCGGTAGATGCCATCCTCGGCGGCAAAGTGGTGGAAGGCGACGTGGTTGTTATTCGCTACGAAGGACCGAAAGGCGGCCCGGGCATGCAGGAGATGCTCTACCCAACCACCTTCCTGAAATCTATGGGACTCGGTAAAGCCTGTGCGCTGATTACCGACGGACGTTTCTCCGGCGGCACCTCCGGCCTCTCTATCGGCCACGTTTCCCCTGAAGCGGCAAGCGGCGGCAACATCGCCATCATCGAAGACGGCGACCTGATCGAAATCGACATTCCGAATCGCGGCATTCAGCTGAAGCTGAGCGACCAGGAAATTGCGGCCCGTCGTGAAGCGCAGGAGGCCCGCGGCGACAAAGCCTGGACGCCGAAAGACCGCCAGCGTGAAGTCTCCTTCGCCCTGCGCGCCTACGCGAGCCTTGCCACCAGTGCAGATAAAGGCGCGGTGCGCGATAAATCTAAACTTGGGGGCTAATGATGGCCGAGTCACAACCCTTATCCGCCGCCCCTGAGGGGGCGGAATATCTGAGAGCGGTGCTACGCGCGCCGGTCTATGAAGCCGTGCAGGTTACGCCCCTGCAGAAAATGGAAAAACTCTCTTCGCGCCTCGACAACGTCATTCTGGTCAAGCGCGAAGACCGTCAGCCGGTGCACAGCTTTAAGCTGCGCGGCGCCTACGCGATGATGGCCGGGCTGACCGACGAGCAAAAAGCGCGCGGCGTGATTACCGCGTCGGCGGGCAACCACGCCCAGGGCGTGGCGTTCTCGTCTGCTCGTCTGGGGCTGAAGGCGCTGATCGTGATGCCGGTTGCTACCGCAGATATCAAAGTCGACGCGGTGCGCGGTTTCGGCGGCGAAGTGCTGCTCCACGGCGCCAACTTTGACGAAGCCAAAGCCAAAGCGATTGAGCTGGCGCAGCAGCAGGGCTTTACCTGGGTGCCGCCGTTCGACCACCCGATGGTGATTGCCGGGCAGGGCACGCTGGCGCTGGAACTGCTGCAGCAGGATGCCCATCTCGACCGCGTCTTCGTTCCGGTTGGCGGCGGTGGCCTGGCTGCGGGCGTGGCGGTGCTGATCAAACAGCTGATGCCGCAGATCAAAGTCATTGCCGTTGAAGCGGAAGACTCTGCCTGCCTGAAAGCGGCGCTGGATGTGGGTCATCCGGTAGATCTGCCGCGCGTCGGGCTGTTTGCCGAGGGCGTGGCGGTGAAGCGCATTGGGGATGAAACCTTCCGCCTGTGTCAGGAGTATCTCGACGATATCGTCACGGTTGATAGCGACGCCATCTGCGCGGCGATGAAGGATCTGTTCGAGGATGTGCGCGCGGTGGCGGAACCGTCAGGCGCGCTGGCGCTGGCGGGAATGAAGAAATACATCGCGCAGCACAACATTCGCGGCGAGCGACTGGCGCACGTGCTGTCTGGTGCGAACGTGAACTTCCACGGTCTGCGCTACGTTTCCGAGCGCTGCGAGCTGGGTGAACAGCGTGAAGCGCTGCTGGCGGTGACGATTCCTGAAGAGAAGGGCAGCTTCCTGAAGTTCTGCCAGCTGCTGGGCGGCCGTTCGGTGACGGAGTTCAACTACCGTTTTGCCGATGCCAAAGACGCCTGCATTTTTGTCGGCGTGCGTCTGAGCCGCGGCGTGGAGGAGCGCAAAGAGATCCTCAACCTGCTGCATGAGGGCGGCTACAGCGTGGTCGATCTCTCTGACGATGAGATGGCGAAGCTGCACGTGCGCTACATGGTCGGCGGGCGTCCATCAAAGCCGCTCAGGGAACGTCTGTTTAGCTTCGAGTTCCCGGAATCACCGGGCGCGCTGCTCAAGTTCCTGCACACGCTGGGCACGCACTGGAATATTTCACTATTCCACTACCGCAGCCACGGCACCGACTACGGCCGCGTGCTGGCGGCGTTCGAACTGGGCGAGCACGAGCCGGATTTCGAAACGCGGCTGAACGAGCTGGGCTATGAGTGCCACGATGAAACCCATAACCCGGCGTTCAGGTTCTTCCTGGCGGGCTAGTGGTTCGGCAATATCTGCCAGAACGCATCAATTAGCGGCTCATGCAGCCGCTTTTTTTGTGCGCACACGCCAAGCTCAAACGGCGTCTTCTCGTCGCTGCGCTCCAGAATCATCACGCGATTGCGCACCGGTTCGGGGCTGTTTTCCAGCACCACTTCCGGCAGCAGCGCCACGCCGCAGCCCAGCGCCACCATCGACACCATCGCCTCGTGGCCGCTGACCGTGGCGTAAATCGACGGATTGCTGATTTTCTGACGACGGAACCACAGCTCGATACGGCGGCGCACCGGCCCCTGATCGGCCATGATAAAAGGTACCGTCGACCAGTCCGGTTTTTCCACCGACACCTGATTACGCACCGGGCAGGGCAGCGCCGGGGCAATCAGTACTACCGCCAGATTCTCCAGCATCGAGAATGCCACCGCGCCTGGCAGGGTTTCGGGTTTTCCGGCGATGGCGAGATCCGCTTCGCCCGTCACCACTTTTTCCATTGCGTCGGAGGCGTCGCCGGTGGTGAGCTTAATTTCAACCGACGGATGCGCCGCGCGGAATCGGTCAAGGATGGGCGGCAGATGGCTATAGGCGGCGGTCACGGAGCAGAAAATATGCAGTTCGCCGGAAAGTGACGGCCCCTGCTGGTCAATCGAGTGCCGCAGCAGCTGGTACTGCAACAGCGTCTGCTGGGCAAAAATCCTCAGCTCTTCACCCGCTTCCGTGAGCGTGACGGTGCGGTTATCACGCACGAACAGCGGCTGTCCGAGGTCTTCCTCAAGGCGCTGGATCTGGCGTGAAAGCGTGGAGGGGCTAACGTGCATCGCCCGTGCGCTGCGGCCAAAATGGCGGCTTTCCGCCAGGTGCAGGAACATTTTCAGATCGCGTAAATCCACCGATTCCACTCCCTCTTTTTACATTGCAAAAATTGCAACATGACGTTGTGAATATATCAATTTCCGCAATAAATTTCCTGTTGTAATGTGGGTACATTCTCGCTGAAACGCGAACCGAACAATAAGACACACAACATCACGAGGTATCACCCATGGCTAACTACTTTAATACACTGAACTTGCGCCAGCAGCTGGCGCAGCTGGGCAAATGCCGCTTCATGGCGCGCGACGAATTTGCCGATGGCGCGAGCTACCTTCAGGGTAAAAAAGTGGTCATCGTCGGCTGTGGCGCACAGGGTCTGAACCAGGGCCTGAACATGCGTGACTCCGGTCTGGATATCTCCTACGCTCTGCGCAAAGAAGCGATCGCCGAGAAGCGTGCTTCCTGGCGTAAAGCGACCGAAAACGGCTTCAAAGTGGGCACCTATGAAGAGCTGATCCCGCAGGCGGATCTGGTGGTTAACCTGACCCCGGACAAGCAGCACTCTGACGTTGTGCGTTCAGTACAGCCGCTGATGAAAGACGGCGCCGCGCTGGGTTACTCCCACGGCTTCAACATCGTTGAAGTGGGCGAGCAGATCCGTAAAGACATCACCGTGG
>OGYT01002106.1_pt1 | contig 11351 bp, 10 predicted proteins | sample 1576631 | NCBI WGS metagenome assembly OGYT01 (sample SAMEA3541588, study PRJEB24748) | human gut metagenome | biome: human gut; feature: human-associated habitat; material: faeces | place: China | collected 2012
TTTAAAAGGAAAAACACTCGGCATGATTTTTGAAAAATCTTCCACCCGCACCCGTGTTTCCTTTGAAGTCGGCATGTACCAGCTCGGCGGGCAGGCACTGTTTTTGTCCAACCGCGATTTGCAAATAGGACGCGGCGAACCGATAAAAGATACGGCGCGCGTTCTTTCCCGCTATCTTGACGGGGTAATGATACGTACATTCGGCCATGAAATCGTAGAAGAATTTGCCCAGTATGCCGACATTCCTGTAATCAACGCCTTAACCGACCTTTTACACCCTTGCCAGGCACTGACTGACCTTTTAACCGCTCAGGAACATAAAGGTAAAGACTTGAAAGGCCTCAAAATGGCATATATCGGCGACGGCAACAACATGACTCATTCCCTCATGTACGCCTGCGCCAAAGTCGGCATGAATTTTGCCAGCGCCAGCCCGAAAGGCTATGAACCGAACGCTCAGGTCGTGGCAAATGCCAAACTTGACGCTGCAAAATCCGGTTCTGTCGTTGAAATTTTAAATGACCCGTTTGAAGCAGCCAAAGATGCAGATATTTTATACACCGACGTCTGGGCAAGCATGGGACAGGAAGCTGAACATGACGAACGTGTAAAAATCTTCAAAGACTACCAAATCAATCAGGACCTTCTGAATGTAGCCGACAAACGCGCCATCGTTATGCACTGCCTGCCAGCTCACCGCGGCGAAGAAATAGCTGAAGATGTTCTTGAAAACAATGCAAACGTTATTTTTGATGAAGCAGAAAATCGTCTGCATACACAAAAAGCAATTATGGCTCTTTTAATGGGCGACTAAATTTGTTAATATATCATTAGTCATATTTATGATTAAATTTATCGAATAATTTTAAGGAGATGTCATCCAAATGGAAAACATTAAAAAAGTAGTTCTCGCTTACTCCGGCGGTCTTGATACTTCCGTTATCATTCCGTGGCTCAAAGAAAATTACAACGGCTGCGAAGTTATCGCAGTATGTGCTGATATCGGACAGGGCGACGAATTGAACGTTGTTCACGACAAAGCATTAAAATCCGGTGCTTCCAAAGTTTATATCGAACATTTAACAGAAGACTTCGTAGAAAACTATGTATTCCCTACATTAAAAGCAAGTGCAGTTTATGAAGGAAAATACCTCTTAGGCACTTCTTTTGCCCGTCCGCTGATTGCAAAACGCCTTGTAGAAATCGCTAAAGCTGAAGGTGCTGATGCTATCGCTCACGGTGCTACCGGCAAAGGAAACGACCAGGTTCGCTTCGAACTTTCCGTTAAAGCACTTGCTCCGAACATCAAATTAATCGCTCCGTGGCGTGAATGGGAACTCCGCTCCCGCGAACAGGAAATCGCTTATGCTGAAAAACACGGTATTCCAATCGCTACCGAAAACAAAACTTATTCCATGGACAGAAACATCTGGCATTTAAGCCATGAAGGTTCCGACCTCGAAGACCCGTGGAATGCTCCGAAAGACAGCATGTATTTAATCAGCAAAGCTCCGAAAGACGCTCCGGACGAAGCTGAATACGTAACAGTTGACTTCGAAAAAGGTATTCCTGTTGCCGTAAACGGCGAAAAAATGGCACCTGTTGCCCTTTTGGAAAAATTAAACGAAATCGGTGCTAAAAACGGCATCGGTATTACGGATATCGTAGAAAACCGCCTCGTAGGCATGAAATCCCGCGGCGTATACGAAAATCCGGGCGGAGCAATCCTGTATGCAGCTCATCAGGAACTTGAATACCTCTGCCTTGACCGCCAGACTCTCCATTACAAAGAAACAGTTGCAATCAAATACGCTGAACTCGTTTATGACGGCATGTGGTTCTCCCAGCTCCGCGAAGCTCTCGCAGCATTCGTTGATGCAACTCAGGAAACTGTTACCGGTACAGTAAAACTTAAACTCTACAAAGGCAACATCATGCCAGCCGGCGCAAAATCTCCTTACTCCCTCTACAGCCAGGAATTCGTAACATTCGAAGAAGACGATGTTTACAATCAGGGCGATGCTACAGGCTTTATCAACCTCTTCGGTCTTCCTCTCAAAGTCCGCGCTCTCATGAAAGAAAAAGCGGGTCTTAAATAATGGCTGAACAGATGTGGGGCGGCAGGTTCGCCAAATCTACCGACGAAATGATAAATGAATTTCAGGCATCCATAAATTTTGACAAGCGCATGTATCACGAAGACATCGCAGGCAGCATTGCTCATGCCAGAATGCTTAACAAAGTAGGCATTTTAAACGATGAAGATACAAACGCTATTATCAGCGGCCTGAAAAATATCCTGCTCAAAATAGAACAGGGTGATTTCAACTTCTCCGTTGACCTCGAAGACATCCATATGAATATCGAAAAACGCCTGACCGAAGCAATCGGCGATGCCGGAGGCAGACTGCATACGGCAAGAAGCCGCAACGACCAGGTGGCTCTTGATACACATATGTATGTGCGCCGTGAAACGGTTGAAGTTGCAAAACTCATCAGGGAATTACAAGCCGCATTTGCAGAAACGGCTGAAAAATACAAAGACGTAATCATGCCAGGCTACACTCATCTGCAACGTGCACAGCCGATTTTATTCTCCCATCACATGATGGCGTATTTCTCCATGCTGACACGCGATTTTTCCCGCTTCAAAGGAGTGTACGAACGCTGTGATATCATGCCGCTCGGTGCAGGCGCACTTGCCGGCACGACATTCCCTATTGACCGTCAGTTCGTAGCACAGCAGCTCAATTTTGATGCAATCTACTCCAACAGCCTCGATGCAGTAAGCGACAGAGACTACATCATGGAATTTTTAGCTGCAGCTTCTATTCTCATGATACATCTGAGCCGTATCAGTGAAGAAATCATCTTCTGGTGTTCCCGTGAATTTTCCTTCGTAGAACTCGACGATGCACACTGCACGGGCTCCAGCATGATGCCGCAAAAGAAAAATCCGGACGTGTCCGAACTTGTACGCGGCAAAACGGGACGTGTAATCGGTCATTTAATGGCAATGCTCACGACTGTAAAAGGTCTGCCGCTTGCTTATAATAAGGATTTGCAGGAAGACAAGGAAGGATTATTCGACGCCATCGACACGATTAAATTCAGCCTTGCCGTTTATGCTCAGCTCATTCGCGGCATGAAAGTAAGACAGGATGTAATGCTCACAGCTGTACGTGAAGACTTCTCCAACGCAACGGACCTTGCTGACTATCTCGTGAAAAAAGGTATGCCGTTCAGAAAAGCTCACAGCGTATCCGGTCATGCCGTTCATTACTGTATTGAACAGGGCAAATGGCTCGAAGATTTATCTATGGAAGAATTTAAACAGATGTCCGACTTATTCGATGACGACATCTACGAAGCCATTAAACCGGAAACCTGCGTGAAAAACCGCAACTCCTACGGCGGAACTTCCTATCAGCAAGTGGATATGCAGCTAGAACTCGCCAACAAAATCCTAAAAGATGAACAGGCACAGCTCGATATCTACGCAGATAAACAAATAAAACTCTAAAAACAAAAGCACGCAAATATATTTATATCTGCGTGCTTTTTATTTTTGTTATTTATTTTGTTTAAAATAATGTACAAATATTTTCTTCTGTAAGTAATCTTCCGGTAAATAATCCAATATAGTCGTTCCACCTAAAAGATTAACATATCGTATTAATTCATGATATTGTTCGCGGCTTACTTTACAGCCTTCTTCCTCGATTTTACTTACCGTATTTAAAAAAGTTTTAACTATTTTAGAATTATTGGTAAAATTACTGGAAAACAATGTAAGTACTTTTGCGGGAAAATCAACTTTTAAATATTTAATTGCTTGATATGGGTCTTCTGCTCTTTCATCATAAATCAATCTACCTACCCACCAAAGTCTAGCTATCGGATGAACTATCAAACTACGTTTTTTCCCATACGCAAAAAAGAAATTCTTATATATCTTTTTTTCATTTAATATTTCATTTTTCAAATTATATCTGTACTGCATATAATTAAATAATACATCATGCGCTAAACCTACCCACAGCCGTTCATCTGTAGCTTGTATATCCGTCAGCTTTTTCATAGCATCAATCTGTATCTGAAGGTTTTTCTGCACTCATATCCATAGTAAAATCTTTTACTTCCAATTTAAACTTTTGCAGCGGATTACCCGGACAAACTTCTTTTACCCACTCCGTATTTTCGTCTTTATAATGATGTAGATTATACGCAATATTTCCTTTAAAATATGCTAAAGCATCTTCTGTCATAAAATATAATTGCATATCACTCATCCTCTGTATTCGTATCTATATCTTTTATACTTAACAAAGCCTTTGATATCGGCATATACATTATTTTCTGTGCCAATACAATTGATTCGTCATCACCAACGGCATCTTCCAATTCTATCGAATTTTTCTCCAACATTCTTTTTAAAGCCTGAAACCAACGATAATCTTCATATTCTTCCGTTCTTTCTTTTAACTGTTCTACAACATATATTAAAACAGGAAACAGTATTGCTGTATTCACTGTTTCTATCATAGACATTTGCAGTGATACTATTTGATTATAATTTTCATATACATCCCTATTTAAACCAATTCGTATCTTGTCGGAATTTATTTCTACTTTCATATCAATACTATCATCATCTTCCCGTTTATATACCGTAAAAATAGATGGTACATCTGCCAATTCTTCCAAATTTTTTTCAACAGTAAATTTATATTGCGAACCAATAGCCAAAATATTTCCAATATCTAAGCTAAACGTTATTCCTTCATAATCTAAATTAAATTTCGGATTATAATAATTTTCTATTTTCTCTTTAACTACAACAAACGGACATAATGATACAGTTCCTAATAAATATTTATCTTTTAAATCGAAATAAATTTCTTTTTGAGCTGATGTTTTTATCAGTCTATATGATGTTGCTGGTGATTCTATATGCACCAAATATTCTGCTCTTCCATTTTCTATTAATTCATCAATCAATTTATTTTTCAACTTAAACTTTACTTGTATTGTTACAACTTCAAAACTTCTTTTTATATCTATATCACAATCAAAACTGGAATTAATATAATCATCATTATTCTTCCATAAAACTGGATATGGATACAATCTATTTATTATATCCACGAATTGATACCTCCATTGAACACAATTCTTCATTGTTTATAGAATAAAAAATCGTGTATTTTTCATTTGCTGTTAAATCTCCAATATATATTTTGTCTTCTTTACATAATAAATTTCTTTTATTATCATACGCATTTTTCACCATTGCCGGTATTCCGCCCTGTTCACCCATTAAAAAAATTTCAATATACGAACGATATGAACTTATTTTCGGTATAAAAGTTAATTTGTATCGTTTATTTTGCTTATCATACAAAAATAATCTAAACTTTAAAGGTTCTATTTTTATCGGATTTTTTACCAATACTTCTTCTTTATCAGAAGATATTCCAAAAAACTCACAAATATTAAATCCTTTACTTTTACAATTTTTATTATGTTTTTTAACTGCCAGCAAATCACTATCTTCACTTAATTCTCCTCTGACATTATCACTTCCCTCACCTACATCTTTTTCATCAATAAATTGCGTTCCCTCTTTATTCGACAATATTACTTCTATTTTTTTCAAAGAAGATATACTACTTGTTTTATTCAATAGACTTTCTTGTTTATTCTGTTCATCATTTGCTACTCCTATTCCTTCATCCGGCAGATATTCACTCGCCCCCACTGCATCCATCTCATCCAAAACAGTATTTCTGCCTAAATCTTTTATTTCATCTTTAATAAATCTGGATAACTCTTTTTCTTTCTTTTTAGCTTCTTTTTTATCCGGATGTCTGTCAGGTTCCCATTTATCATGCTGTGGTGTTTCCATTAAACGAAAATATTCATCAACTTTCTTATCTTTCAAAATACAAATAGCCGAAAATTCCATAGAAGCTGAGATACGGTTTTTATCAAAAACTTTCATGCCATTGCCTCTAGCCATTAGGACACGGCGTTTTTTCAAACCTTTTTCAATTAAAATATCCAGTGTTATATTTCCTAAATCTGCAAAAATTTTTTCTTTATGTACAGTATTCGGTGAATATAAAACCTGATAATATTCTTTTGTTAAGTCATCACCGTATTCCTGTACTAAATTTGACAAATTTGCTTTGTCTATCAATATTTCACCTATTTTTACTTCCAAATCGCCATGATAAATACTTAATAAATAACTGCTAAGTACAGATTTTATCATTTCAGAAATCCAATCATCATCATTTATAAATCCCAAAATGTAAATATCCGTACCGATAATATTTCTCTTAAAACCGTCCAAAGAAAAAGTATCAAATACCGGTAAATTTTTATTCATATCTCCATAAAAACCTGTCCCCTGCGTTATTACTTTTTCTTTTTTTCGCCAAAAACTTTTTTCTCTTTCTTCTTCGAAAGAAGCTAGCTTTGCTACTCCCTGATATGCTCTTATTCCTTCTTTATCTAATGTACTGTAATATATAACTCTTAAATCAGAACAGGCAAACGGCGCATTTTTTCCAATTCCGTAACTTCCGCCGGCCGTTCCCGTTTTGCTCGATACACCGGAAGATTTCACCAGATTAATCCAATCAGAATTTTTTTCTTTTCTCGCTCCTATTAAACCAGTTGTATTAAAATCGCTTATTCTTAATAATCTCAATTTTTCGGATTTAATTATTTCTACTGTATTTTCATAGAATTTTACAGCTTTTTTATTATCTTTCCAATATTGTTCAGATAGAACAAATACTTCTCTCAATCTTTCAAAATCCGGAATATCATTTGTTTTTATATTACTTAATTGAAAATCTATTCTTACTGGTTCACTGTTTTCCAATCGCGCATCTAAAGAATTTTGACAAATTTCCCTGGCTAAAGATTGAAATACATTCCCTTTAAAAGTTTCAATACCTGCTTCACTTATACCATTAACACTTCCATTATTGTTATCTGGAAAATTCCATCCTATATTACCCATTTTATCACTCCTTAATATTTACTTAAATCAATTATAACATAATCCAAAAGATATAACTGACTTATATACAAAACTAAAATATATATTTACTAATTTATATTACCGATAAATAAACATCATATAATTTATACATATATAGTTCTAATAAAATTTTCTTGTTTAATTTTGTTCGTTTTTTAGTTAAAATATAACAAGAAGAAAGAGGTGTTTATATGATTGCAAGCGAACGATATGAAAAAATCGTGGAAATGGTGGATGCTCAAGGTATAAAAAATACGAAAGAGCTGGCACAGATACTTAATGTCACAGAAATGACCATTCGCAGGGATTGCGAAGAACTGGAGAAACAGGGGAAATTAATCCGCGTGCGCGGCGGCGCCAAAAGCATCAATAAAACGAAAATAGTTTCCGATTTCGACGACAAAAAAATGCAGGACAGAACGGACTTTTTTGATGAAAAAGATTTAGTCTGCCGCAAAGCAGCGTCTTTTGTTGAAGAGGGTGACTGTATTTTTTTGGATGGCGGTACGAGTATATTGCCGATTGTAAAATATCTAGCCAGAAAAAAAGTTAAAATCGTAACGAATAGTATTTTATTGGCTAATATGTTTCAAGACAGCGGTTCGGAACTTTTTTTAATAGGCGGGAAATATCTGCCGAAATACAATATGGCGGTAGGTTCAATCGCTTTGGAAATGCTGGGTAAATTTAATTTTGATTATGCGTTTATCAGCTGTTCAGGTATAGACGCGAAGAAAAAGCTCATATACAGCGCCGATATCGAAACGACGGAGATTAAGACGAAAGCAATGGAGATAGCGTCAAAAAAATATCTGCTTAGCGATTCATCGAAATTTGATATAAAAGGCTTTTATAATTTCAGTTCCTGTGATAAATTCGATGCCGTTATCTGCAATGATGATGAGCATATAGATAAAGAATGTGTCGGAGATAATTTCATTTTTGTTCCGGAAAGTGAATAATTTTTGTTTTAAAATGTTTACAATTGTTTACAAATGTGATAATGTAATCACAGGAGGAAAAATAACGAACATAAAATAAGAAAACAAGCGTTATTTAGCAATAAAATGAAAGTAAACACAAAAAAAGCGACAGAAATGAACTTAAAAGAACTGGCAAAATACATTGATTACTCCGTTTTAAAACCGGAGTTCACGCCGCGGCAGATTGTAGATTTGACAAAAGACGGCGTACAGCTCGGCTGCGCTACTATCTGTATTAATCCCGGTTATATCGAACTTTGCGAACCGTATGTAAAAGGTTCGGATACGATGCTTTGTCCCGTTGTGGATTTTCCTTTCGGCACGAGTTCCACAAAATCGAAAATAAAGCAGATTGAAATTGCGGCGCAGTATGAAACGGTAAAAGAAATAGATGTTGTAGCCAACTTCGGCAAAATAAGAGCGGGCGAATTTGAACAGGTACAAGAGGATATAAGGCTTTGTACGGAAGCGGTGCATAAATACGGGAAGGAAATTAAAGTTATTTTTGAAACAGATGCTTTAGATGAAAAGCAGATACGGAAAGTCTGCCGTATTTGCGTTGCACAAGGTGTAGATTTTGTAAAAACGAGTACGGGGTTTTTGACCGGTTTTGAACTGCACGGAGCAACGCTCGACATCGTTAAAATCATGATGGAAGAAGTTGCAGGCAAGTGCAAAATTAAAGGCAGCGGCTGTATCAGAACGAGACAGCATTTTCTCGATTTAATCGATTTGGGGATAGACCGCATGGGCATAGGATATCGTTCTGTTCCGGTGGTTTTAGGCATAAAAAGATAAACGGGAGGTTTTAATATGACTGATGTATTTTATGTATTGGTTAAGGAAAAATTCGATAATCCGCAGAAAAAAGTTGATTGGAAGAGTGTTCCGTGGAAAGAATGGAAACGCGTTCTGCCACAGTACTTGGCGGAGGATATTGAACGGATAAACAATAATAGCAGAGAAACAATGCCGTATGTATATGATTGTTATATAGGCAGTGCCTACGCTTATACAAGCCTGGCCGTAAGAGATAAGGTTTTGATAGAAGAACAGGCACAGGCACTCAGAGAAAAATATATTTATCCGCACTTGAAACAAACGGAAAAAGCTGCTTGAAACAAAAAGAGATGTTGCTATTTATACATAGAGCAACATCTCTTTTTAGTTTAAAATACCAAACCGCTTTCAATAATCATGCGGATACCGAGCAGGAAAAGTGCCAGGCATAACAGCAGAATAATACTGCGCGGACGAGTTTTACGCGATAATCTCGCACCAATCTGTGCACCGATGACAGCACCAATACCGACGGACAATGCCGGAACCCAAACAATATGGTCAAGCATAATATGAGAAATAACACCGAAAAAGGAAGAAACAGCAAGAACAAAATGTGAAGTTGCCGTAGCCATATGCGGCGGAAATGCAAGAGCATAAATCATAGTCGGAACATGAATTACACCACCGCCAATACCAAAAATACTGGAGATAAAACCGACAAAACCGCTTAGAAAAATGCCGAGTTTTTTACGAGATAAAAAGATTTTTTCATTAAATTCATTCGCAATCATTTTTTTATTGGCGGAATTCCAATACATTATAAAAGCGATAAATAAAATAAAAATACCATAAGCCAGGCTGAAAGTAGGCCCTGTGAAATAATCACTGACAAGTCCGCCTAAAAACGCCCCCGGCAATGTGGCAAGTGCAAAAGGCACAGCTGCCTTAAAATAAACGCGTCTTTGTTTTACATAAGCAAAAGTACCGGAAATAGCATTTAAAAATACGCCGAACAGCGATGTACCGATAATTTGCGGTGCTGTCTGAAAAATAGACGGTGTAAGAGCAAAAGTAAACAGCGGTATCATTATAAGTCCGCCGCCGATACCGACGAGTGTACCGAAAGTACCGACTCCGATACCTACTAAAAACAAAATAAAAATTTCTAACATGATAAATTATCCTTTACTGATTATATTTAATTTATGCTAAAGCCAAAATGAGCAGCTACTTTTTCATATGCCGGAACAGAAATATTCTTAGCTCTTGCCATACGTACGATTTCAAAAATAAGGCCGTCCATTTCACTTTGACTGCCTTTTGCCAAATCTTTCTGCATGGAAGCCGTCGTATCCGATGTTACCGCCTGCAGGATTTTCATATTGATATCCATAATATCGCTCGGCAATTTAATATCATAAGCAGCAGCAATATTCATGCAGTCTTTCGTCAAAGATATGAATAAATCCTGCTCTTTACCCCGCTTTTGCATTATACCGGCATTAATATCATAATAGGCACCGGCTGCAGCAAAAGGTGAAACGAACGTGAATTTACGGAACGTATCATCAGCAATTTTTTCCGACAGTACAGCTTTAATACGACTGTTTTCCAAATCCTGCTTTATTTTTAACAACTGCGGTTTTAAAGATGTTGCACCGCGCGTACCATAAACAATGCGGAAAATATTGCCGGACTGCGTAATTTCTCCGGGAGCGCAAATATAGGCGACAATATAGATACAGCCTTCAAGAACATGCAACTGCGGCAGTTTTTTTGACAGATACTGACCTGTGCCGTAAATATTCAAAATCGGAATAATAATCGTACGGCTGTCGGAAGCATTTTGCAAAAACGGAATAATTTCACTAATAGAATAACCTTTAACGGAAACGAAGATAACATCTGCTTTTTGACCTGAAGATATATATTCGTCAGTCGTCATGGCTTTAATATCGCTCAGCGTTACCTCTCCTAATATACCTGAATGAAGCATAAGACCGTGCTGGCGGATGGCATCTAAATGCCTGCCGCGGGCAATCAGCGTAACATCATGACCAGCATGAGCTAAAAACCCGCCGATACTGGCTCCCGTTCCGCCGGAACCCATAATAACGTATTTCATAACAATACCTCCTTGATATATAATATACATATTACACCGAGCTACTGATACAATATATATATTATACCTGTTGTGCTAATAAAAATACCTACCCGTATCAGCAATATAATATTTTATATTTGTTCAATGTTGGCATTTAACCTCACTAAATATAAAATATTATACTGCTAAAAAAATTAACTGGCACAATGGATAAATATTATGTAACTTATTATAACAAAATATTTTACTTGTTGTGCTGTAAAAATTAAACATGAAAAATAAATTTCTATTTATCGAGCAGATGTTCATTTTTCTTTGACGCAAAGAAAAACGAACCAAAAAGAAACATTTTTTACGTTTCGCTCACGCTGCACTGGGCAAGTCTTCGTAACTTTTCTATAAATCCAGTCGGTAAAACGGC
>OGYT01002113.1_pt1 | contig 11322 bp, 8 predicted proteins | sample 1576631 | NCBI WGS metagenome assembly OGYT01 (sample SAMEA3541588, study PRJEB24748) | human gut metagenome | biome: human gut; feature: human-associated habitat; material: faeces | place: China | collected 2012
AAAATGCCGTGTCGTTGCATGGTAAACTCCTTTTCAATCTATATGTGTTCTGCTAGGAATGCGGCGACCTCGTCCTTTGTTGGCATGCCTCCTTGAGCTCCCAAGCGTTGGATGGAGAGGGCAGCTGCTGCATTGCCGTAGTGTAGAGCGTCGGCTAAGCTTTTACCATTAACGATAGCCGTTGCAAAGGCACCGTTAAATGTATCGCCAGCGCCTGTTGTATCTATGGGCTCAACCTTGAAGCCAGGTACGATGCGGATTTCACCGTTGTCAGCATAACCTACGCCCTTGCTACCAAGGGTAACGATGATTTTGATTTCGTTAGCTAGTAAGGTCTCCTCTGTAGATTGGTTAGGGTAGAGCGAAGATAGCTCATGTTCGTTTGGCGTAATATAGGTTGCTAATTTTAACCATTCCGAATCGAGGTCGGCTGCAGGAGCAGGATTTAAGAGGACTTTCACATTCGCCTCGTGACAACGACGAACGATGTATTCAATAGTTGGAATAGGAATCTCGTTTTGAACCATTACGAGATCGGCGTGCTCGATAGCAGACCAAGCGTTATCTACTACGGACTGGTCTACCTTAGCATTAGCGCCTGCAATCACGATGATGCTATTATCGCCTTCAGCTAATGTAATGTGTGCTGTACCGGTTGTAGTATTCGGTACCGTAACGATGTAATCTGTATTGATGAAATTTTCTTTTAAATTATCTAAAATCATTTGGCCGTATGCATCCTCACCGATACAGCCGACCATTGTGACCTCTGCACCTAGACGAGCTGCAGCCACCGCTTGGTTTGCACCCTTGCCACCGTGAGCGATGTGCAATTCGTTGCCCATAATTGTTTCGCCCGCAGTAGGGCGTTTATCCGCGAGGACTACAATATCCATGTTGCAACTGCCAATAACAACAATACGATTCATAATAACTCCTTAATAAGCCTCTGCCCTAACTGGGACTAAAAATGACTATCATTTATTTTTATACATAGAATCTTGCACATTTTATACAACGAACTGTATATATAAATATAATTGATAATCTAAGAGGCATTTGCTTTCACATACCTATAAGTGTATATTAATCATTTATTAGTATAGCGTAAATACGTGAGTTTATCTATATAAATATCTATAAAATGTAGGAATAAAAAAGGTATATCCAAAATCTATGTTACATGAGTAAAAATGTACTCTTTAGATCTTGGATATACCTTATTATTAAAGAATTAATATATTATACTATTTATATTTTATCTAACATTTTATCTATACTATCAAAAGATTTCTCTAAAGATAGAATACGACCTTGAATGATGTCATTTTGGCCTTGTACAAGAGCAGATAATATATCTACCTTAGCTTGTAAAATATTAGTTGCATTATCGTCAATATTTATTGTATTACTGTAGCTTTTATCTATTTTCATAGTCTATCAGGCCTTTATTGTTAATATAGCTATATATTAGTGAAAGCTTGGTTTGTCATAGTGTGTACCTGGTTCACCTACACCGATGCTTGTGCGATGGAAAGGCGTTTCATCCGCAGCGTGTAAGATATCAAAGATGGCTTTTACCACTGCTTCGCGTGAAACCTGGGCATCGTTGAATTGAGCTCCTTCAGGGATGAGTTCGTAATCAGTTTTCTCTGGATCATTGTAAAGCCATGTGAGGCGCAAGATGGTGTAATTTAAGTTGGATTCGCGTAATACATTGCGTGCTTGGCGCTCACCTTGAACATAGCTAATCGGCAAGTTATCGAAGGTCCATTTTTCAAGTGCTACAGGGAATTCACCAGAAAGTCCAGCCATGGACACACCGATAACACGGCGTATATTTTTGCGGCTCAATGCTTTCACGATGGACGCCATATCACTACCAGACTCCATAGCACCTACAAATACAACCTCCGCATTTGTTACAGCTTGTTCTAATTTACCTGGATTTTGGAACGAACCTTCAATCACTGTAACGCGTTCATGGTCGATAATCTCTGGAGGTATACGTGTTTTCAACTGACGACCATATAATGTAATGTGCATATCTGTATATGTTAATAGTGTAGCAGTCAACTTTTGAGCTATTTGGCCCGCAGCTCCTAAAATCGTAATATACTTATACATAAAAAAGACCTCCTATGTTCGGGCATAAATATTTAATGAAATTTTAACATACATATATGACAAATACGTGAGAAAAATTATAGAAATCTTTATAAATTTTTCACAATTTAATTGATGCTTAACATTTCGTTTGTTGTTTTTAGCTGTGCAAATCGATTCCGCCAAATCTTTTCTTTGTAAAAGGACAGGATTGTATCGGCTGGTAGATACTCATTATCAAAGGTTGAGATAGCATCTTCGACGATGGTGATATTATAACCATACTCAAAGCCTACTTTCACAGATGTATCAATGCAAAATTCCACTTGCATTCCTACAAATGTTACATCGGTAATATTTTTTCGGTTTAAATATTCCTTTAATTCAGTATCCTTGAAGATGCTATTGTAATATTTATTGAAAATCTTTTCGTTTTCTTGCGGTTTTAATTCGTGATAGACTTGCCAATTATCACTGCCCGTTGCTAATAAGCCCTCATTTTCAGAATGTCTGATATAAATGACTTCTATATTTTGATCTCTAAAATGTTGAATGATTGCTTTTGTATTTGAGATAAAGTTTTTGGCATTGTAAGGGTTTTCCTTAACTAAGCCTTCTTGAATATCGATTACGATTAATGCTTGTGCCATTATGAACCTCCCTGATAAGGTAAATGATGAGTTTATTATAATTATAGTGAAATACTAAATAATATATGGCGATTATAATAATTATACACCAAGATAGAGGAGGTATTTATTATTGCCTTTAGACTGGTTCGCGACGTAGTCGCGAATTATAAAACCATCCACTATGCGGGTGCGGCAACAAAAGTTATACAAAAAGTCACTTTGCTTAAGTAAAATGTAGGTGTTTAAGCCATATTATATGTAAAAGAAAGATGATCTTTCAATAGAGTAGAATATATTTAAGAAGTGGTATAATTGTATATATAAATTTTGCTTTTGTTTTGTGTGTGGTTGGTTATTTTGAAGGGAGCGACTGTATGTCAGATGGTCCGTTTTTAACACCAAGAGAACAGATAGAGCATAGTATATCTAAAGGTATTACTTTTAATAATATTACTGAAGCGGAATCAGAACAATATTTAGTAGAGAATAATAACTACTTTAGACTTAGAGCTTTTAGGAAGAACTTCTTAAAATCCACAAAATCTGGAAAATATGTAAATTTAGATTTTAGCTATTTAATAGATTTAGCATGTATTGATAATAGATTGAGACGAATCATGTTAGAGATGGCTATTGGGATTGAGCATTTTTCAAAAGTTCATTTATTATCTATTTTACAGCAGAATAATATTGATCCTTATGATGTAGTTGAGGAATATATGAATCAGCTAGAGGAATCTAATTTTGAACAATTACAGCATGACTTATGGAAAAATAGTGGTAGCTTATATTGTGGTAATTTATATGCTAAATATATTGATGATCAAAATAAACGTTGCCCAGTATGGGCTTTTCTAGAAATGATTTCTTTTGGACAGTATTTATACTTCTACAAATATTGTGTAGAATTATTGCAAAATACTGAAATTACTGAACGATTATACTTAATGTATACCGTTAAAAGTTTACGGAATGCATGTGCGCATAATAATTGTATTATTAATGATATAAATTCTACACATAATAAACGTATTAATGCTGATTTGCAACGTGAATGCACTAAATTTATAAAATCACCATCAAGTAGACGTAGACATTTGGGTCATATTTCTACCTATCAAATCTTAACTACGATGTATGCTCATCAGAGAATATGTATTAGTACTGGTGTTCATAAACATATATGTGGTGAATTAGATGAACTTAAGAAACGCTTTTTCCGAGATAATAATTATAGGTTGAATGATAATATAAAAGCTACATTTGATGTGCTTATTAGAGCTATTGACACATGGTTCCGCATAAGGTAATATTTAAGTACATAGAAAAACCATTTTTGGTTTCAAGCGGCAGCATCGTTAATTCGGTGTTGCTTTATTTTTTATATAGGCGCCCTCAAGGGTGCTTTTTTGTTGTATTGAAATCTATAAAACTGGTATAGAGCTTTTGCTTGCAATGGTATAATACACATAACAACTGTATTACTTGAGGTGGCATATGGATAAACAGCAATTAGCAAATAAAATTTGGGAATCAGCCAATAAATTGCGCTCTAAAATTGAGGCGAATGAGTATAAAGATTATATATTAGGATTCATGTTTTATAAGTTTTTGTCTCAAAAAGAGGAAGAGTTACTATGTACACAGTATCAAATAGCAAAAACTGAATATAAATCTGTTTTAGTAGAATCAAATGTAGAATTGCGTGATGCTATTCGAAATGATTTGTACTATTTTATACCATATAATCATTTGTTTTCTACATGGATTCAGGATGGTAATCAGCTTGATGTAGGTAGAGTGCAAGATGCATTAAATTCTTTTGAACGATTATTGAATGATCAATATAACCGGATATACAAAGGTATCTTTGATACATTGCAATTAGGTTTAACTAAGTTAGGCGATAACTCTGGTGCCCAATCCAAAGCTATTCAACAATTAATCTCATTGATTGATGAAATACCAATGGATGGCTCTCAAGATTATGATGTTTTGGGATTTGTATATGAATATCTGATTTCGAATTTTGCTGCCAATGCAGGTAAAAAAGCGGGTGAATTCTATACGCCTCATGAAGTTTCTGTTTTGATGTCAGAAATTATAGCTCATCATTTACAGGGCCGAAATGAAATTTCAATTTATGACCCTACAAGTGGATCAGGCTCTTTGTTGATTCATATTGGTAAAAGTATTGCAAAATATAGAAGAGATAAAAATAGTATTAAATACTATGCTCAAGAGCTAAAAGAAGCAACGTATAATTTGACGAGAATGAACCTTATCATGCGTAATATTCAACCATCTAACATCATGGTTAGAAACGCAGATACATTAGAAGATGATTGGCCTTATTTTGATGAAGCAGACCCTCAACAAACGTACAATCCGTTATACTTAGATGCTGTTGTATCAAACCCTCCATATTCTCAACACTGGGATCCCAAAGGAAAAGAAAATGATCCTAGATACAGTCGATTTGGTTTAGCACCTGCTACAAAAGCTGACTATGCTTTTTTACTTCATGATTTATATCATTTAAGACCAAATGGTATTATGACAATCGTATTGCCACATGGTGTATTGTTCCGTGGGGATAGTGAAGGAGAAATTCGTAAGGCTCTTATTGATAATAATCATATTGATGCAATTATTGGTTTGCCAGCTAATATTTTCTTTGGTACAAGCATCCCGACAATCATTATGGTATTACGTCAGAAGAGAGAAAATCAGGATGTACTAGTTATTGATGCTTCAGAATATTTTGTGAAAGCTAATAAGAATAACAAGTTGCAGGCATCAGATATTCGTCGCATTATAGATGCTTATTGTAAGAGAGAAACGATTGCTGGATATTGTACAGTTGTATCTCGTGATGAGATTATAGGTAATGATTACAATTTAAATATTCCTCGCTATGTGGACATATCTAAAAATGATGAAATATATGATATATATGGTATTGTTCATGGGGGGATTCCATATAATGAGATAGAAAAATTATCCCTATATTGGAATGTGTTTGAAGGACTTGATAAAGAAATCTTTAAACAAGGTCAAGATGGATACTATTCATTGGTAGAGGGGGATATTGCTAAGATTGTACAGGATTATCCTGCTGTAAATGCATTTACAGACTCCTTGGGGTTAAAGATTAATCATTATATAGAACACGTCTCGCAGTCTGTTATTGATAATTTTAAAGTTGGAATGGATGAAACTGTTTGGCATACCTTGTCAAACGAGTTATTCGAACAATTTTCTAATATACCATTAATCGACACATATGATATCTATCAAATTATGAGTGATAATTGGTCTAAAATTACATTAGATATCGATAAGATGGGACATAATGGTAAAGCCTTGGTTGCTTCTGTAGAGCCCAATATGGTAATGAAAAAGAAAAATAATAAACAAGTAGAGGTTCAAGACGGGTGGAAAGGGGCTATTGTTCCTTTTGAATTAGTACAAGAATTATATTTGCAGAATGAACTTTCAAATGTAACGCATATAGAGAATGAACTTGAAGCGATTAAAGAGCGAATCGCTGAACTTGCTGAAGCTGTACCAATGGACTATCAAGATATGGAATTCCTGAATGATGATAGAACTGGGTTTGTAAAGACGCCATTGAACGCCGCTGTTAAGATTTATAAAGATGAACCAGAATTATACCCATTATTAAAGGCTGTTAAAGATTTATATGCTGAAGAAACAAAATTAAAAAAATGTCAGAAAGAGGCTGTAGCTGAGTTAGCTGATGCTACAAAATATTGTATGGAGAATCTTACTGATGAACAAATAGATGAATTGTTATATCAACATTGGATTGTGCCAGCAATAAATGAACTAAAAGCGTATTCAAAAAAGGTCATCAATGATTTTGTTCAATGTTTAAGTGCTTTATCCAATAAATATGGAACTTCACTACAATCAATTGATAATGATATTAGAGTTGTAGAGCAAGAGTTGATTACATCATTGCGTGAGTTAGAAGCTAATGACGATATGGGGATATCCGCCTTATTAGAATTGTTAGGAGCAAAATGATGAATACTAATAAAAAAACTCCTAAGTTACGATTTAAAGGCTTTACTGATGATTGGGAACAGCGTAATCTGGGAAATTTAGCTGAAATTGTACGTGGTGCATCTCCAAGACCGATAAGTGATTCAAAATGGTTTGATAATAATTCAGATGTAGGTTGGTTAAGAATTTCAGATGTTACAGCCCAAGATGGTCGAATTCAATATTTAGAACAAAAAATATCTAAATTAGGTCAAGATAAAACTCGTGTTGTAAAAACACCACATTTATTATTGAGTATTGCCGCAACAGTAGGAAAACCTGTAATCAATTACGTTCCAACAGGTGTTCATGATGGTTTTTTAATTTTTTTAAATCCTAAATTTAATATTTTATATGCTTTCTGGTGGCTAGAAATGTTCCGAGAAGAATGGAATAAGTATGGTCAACCAGGTAGTCAAGTGAATTTAAATTCTGATTTAGTAAAAAATCAAGTTATTAATATACCAAATGAAAAAGAACAAGAAAAAATTAGTTCATTTTTAGAGGCTCTTGATAGAATTATTACCCTTCATCAGCGTAAGCTTGAGAAACTGAAATTAAATAAGAGTGCACTTTTACAAAAATTATTCCCTCAAACAGGATGTACGATTCCAGATGTTAGATTCAAAGGATTTACTGATGCTTGGGAACAGCGTAAGCTAAATGATTTTGGAATAGCGACAGGTGGAACATCAATTGAATCAGAATTTGTTGATGGAGGAACTTATAAAGTTATTAATATTGGTAGTTATTCAGAAGAATCAGTTTATAATGATCAAGGATTAAGGGTTAATAAGACAGACAAAACTAAGTCTAGGATTCTTAATAAATATGATTTAACAATGATCTTAAATGATAAGACCGCTTCAGGGAATATAATTGGCCGGGTACTATTAATCGATCAAGATAATACATATGTATATAATCAGCGAACAGAACGAATTGAGGTTGATACAAAGGATTTTCTTCCTATGTTTTTATACCATATGTTAAATGCACCAGAACAAAGAAAATATATTGTTAAAGCGAGTCAAGGTAATACCCAAATTTATGTGAATTGGTCAACTATTAGTAATATTGATTATATGATTCCACAACTCCTATTAGAGCAAGAGAAAATAGCAAATCTTTTTTCTTTGATTAATAAAGATATTACCCTTCATCAGCGTAAATTGGATTGCCTTATATCAATAAAAAAAGGTTTACTTCAACAGTTATTTGTGTAGATTTAATAGATTAGGTGAATTATGATTTTTACAAAAGAATCTGATTTTGAATTAGCCCTTATTCAGCAGTTATCTAATCATGGTTGGGAAGCAGAGTGTATTGAATATCCAACAGAAGAGGTGCTTGTAAAGAATTGGGCAGATATTATTTATAAAAATAACTGTTCTCCTGACAAGCTAGATAAATATCCGTTGACTGATAGCGAGATGAATCAAATTTTAATGCAAATTAAGATGTTGAAAAGTCCTGCTATGATAAATGATTGGATAAATGGCAAAGTCGTTACTATTAAACGTGATAATCAAGATGATGCGATGCATTTGGGGAAAAATGTATCACTTAAAATTTTTGACCGTAATGAAATTGCTTCTGGACAAAGTATTTATCAAATAGCACGTCAACCACAATTTAAAGGGCTTAATGATGTTTCTAGAGATAGACGTGGAGACGTCATGTTGCTAATTAATGGGATGCCTGTTATTCATATTGAATTGAAACGTTCAGGTATTCCGGTTGATTTCGCAATTAATCAAATTGATTTATATAATCGTCGTGGTTTGTTCTCTGGATTATTTGCTTTAATACAAATTTTTGTGGCTATGACACCAGAAGAAACGGTATATTTTGCTAATCCTGGAAATGGAGAAGCTTTAAAGTCAGAATTTCAATTTCATTGGGCCGATGTAAACAATGAAATTATAGGGGATTGGACTCAAATTGCCGGAACGTTGTTGGCAATTCCTTTAGCACATGAATTATTAGGGTTTTATACAATTCCAGATAGCTCTGACGGTGTCCTCAAAGTGATGCGTAGCTATCAGTATTATGCAGCAAGTCGTATTGCAGATATAGTTAGTAAAGCTGATTGGGGATATACCAGTCCTTTAGGTGGGTATATTTGGCATACAACAGGATCTGGTAAAACTATGACATCGTTTAAAACGGCGCAGATTATTGCGAGTGTAGGAGATGCTGATAAAATCGTATTTCTTGTGGACCGTGTTGAATTAGGAACACAGTCTTTGCAGGCATATCAAGGGTTTGCCGACTCTGCTACATCCGTAGAAGGTACAGAAAGTGGTACTGTATTACTGAAAAAACTAGATAGCATTGAACCAAAGGATATGATAATTGTTTCCTCTATTCAAAAGATGAATCAATTATCTAAAGATGATACACGCGATGATATGTTAAACCATGTTAAAGGAAAACGGTTGGTTTTTATTTTTGATGAATGTCATCGCAATACTTTTGGCGATATGTTGAGAGCAATTAAGGAAACATTCCCGCATGCTTTATTATTTGGGTTTACAGGCACGCCAATTTTTAAAGATAATGCAAAGAAAACATTAGCGACTGCCGATTTATTTGGTGATGAATTGCACCGGTATAGTATTTCTGATGGTATTCGAGATAAAAATGTGTTAGGGTTTGATATTACATCGGTGCCAACATATAGTGATGAAGATTTACGTAATGCAGTTGCATTACGTGAGGTTGGCGCTAATACCGTTAGTGATGTTATGGAATCTCCTGAAAAACGAGAAGCCTATTACCATTTTATAAATGATGTACCTATGGTTCGAGATTATGAACATGGATATACAAGAGGTATTGAGGATTATATAGAAAATGGACATTATGATAATGATGACCATCGTAGAGCTGTAATTGAAGATATTCATGGTAAATGGTTGGTACAAAGTTATAAAGGATTATTCCATGGTATTTTAGCAACCCATAGTATATCTGAAGCGATTTCTTACTATCGATTGTTTAGACGGAGTGCACCTAATTTAAAAGTAGTGGCCTTATTTGACCCTACTGTAGATGGTGAAATGGATCCTACAACCGCTGTTATCAAGGATGAAGCATTGGAAGAAATCTTAGAGGACTATAATACATATTTCAATCAAAAATTTACTGTATCAAGTTATGCTTCATTTAAGCGTGATGTTTGTGCTAGACTTGCGCATAAGCTGCAATATCGTTCTAATGATGTAGAAATTGATACAGATAAATACATTGATGTTGTAATTGTCGTTAAACAATTACTGACAGGTTTTGATTCAAAATATGTAAATACGCTATATGTTGATAAAATTATGGCTTATGAAGAAATAGTACAGGCTTTCTCTAGAACAAACCGTTTATATGGTCCAGAAAAACCATTTGGTAGCATTAGATATTATCGTAAGATACATACTATGTCTCGTAATATTTAAGATGCTTTTAGGTTATATTCTGGATCGGTACCTGAAGGGTTATATGCAGATAAAAAAGATCAGAATATTCGCAAAATGAATGTTATAGTAGAGGATATTTCAGATTTATTTATAGCAGAAGGCATAGAATACTATTCAAAATTACCGGATAATATAGCGAGTAGACATAAATTTGGACGCTTATTCTATCAATTGCGTATCTTAATGGAAGCTATTCGGCTACAGATGTTTACGTGGCAAAAGAATATTGATGAGAAACTAGGACTAAATTTAGATGAGGAAACGTATAATACATTAGCAGTTCGATATGGCGAATTATTTAGTTCTAGCACACCTGATGGTAAATCTAATCCAGTGATTCCTTTTGATATAACTGCCAAAGCTCATAAGCAAGAATCTATTCGGATTGATGCTGATTATATGAATAAAAATTTTGAGAAGTATATCAGAGCATATAATATTAATGACTTTGATAAGACTTTAATTGATCAATTAAGAATGATGCTTCATAAAAGTTTTGCTCAATTATCCCAAGAAGAACAACGTGCTGCTAGACAAATTTTGGTTGATATAGAGCATAAGCGGTTAGTTGTTGACGAGAATAAGACATTGACTGATTATATCAATGAATATATGAATGTCGATTGGAACGCGAAGATACAGTATTGTATTAATTTGTTGGGTGTTGATGAAGCTAAGTTGAGGGCATTGTTAAATGCTCATGTTAATGAAACTAACATTGATGAATATGGGCGCTTTAATGAGTTGATTTCCACTGTAGACATCGAGCGAGCTAAAAAAAATTTAGGAATTGTAGATCAACCTCATTGGAAATGTATTATTAAAATTAAAAATATACTTAGAGAGTTTGTTATTTATAATAAGCTTGATGGTTATAAATCGTAAATTTGCTTTAAAGTATATTATAAAAATAGCAGGATTAATCCCCTGCTATTTTTTGTTGCGCTCTAAACTTTCACAATACCCGTATAAATGATAAAATAAATCCATATATATTTTTATAGAAATGAGGCTATTATGGAACGGATTCAGGATCTTGT
>OGYT01002114.1_pt1 | contig 11320 bp, 10 predicted proteins | sample 1576631 | NCBI WGS metagenome assembly OGYT01 (sample SAMEA3541588, study PRJEB24748) | human gut metagenome | biome: human gut; feature: human-associated habitat; material: faeces | place: China | collected 2012
TTGCACATTAAAACATAACAGCCCGAAACTTTGGATAAAAAAGTGGTCGAACCGCCAGCGTGCATTTACTTCGCTTGTTTTGCCGCCGCACGTTTGTGACGAATGATTTCGATAACGCCCGGCAGTACGGAAAGCACAATAATCGCTACAATCAATAGCTTAAGGTTTTCCTGCACCACCGGGAGATCGCCAAACAGATAGCCTGCGTAGGTAAACAGCAGTACCCACAGCAGCGCGCCAACCACGTTGTATGCCGCAAAATGACGATAGGACATATGCCCCATTCCCGCCACAAACGGTGCAAATGTACGCACAATAGGCACAAAACGCGCAAGGATAATGGTTTTCCCGCCATGGCGTTCATAAAACGCATGGGTTTTGTCTAAATAGCTGCGGCGGAAAATTTTCGAATCAGGATTGCTGAACAGCCGCTCACCGAATACCCGTCCAATCGTATAGTTGACCGCATCACCGATAATGGCGGCAATCACCATCAGCACAACCATAAGATGCACGTTCAGATCGTTAGTGGGCAACGCCGAGAGCGCCCCGGCAACGAACAGCAGTGAATCCCCCGGCAGGAATGGGGTAACGACCAGTCCGGTTTCACAAAACAGAATGAGGAACAGAATGGCGTAGACCCAGACGCCATACTGCGCGACCAGCTCCGCCAGGTGAACATCAATATGCAGGATGAAATCAATCAGAAAACGTATTACGTCCATATTGTCTAAGCCCTAATTGCACCTTTGTTTAGTCCGCTAAAAACAGCGGGCCCATTGGCGGTTTCGGCAGGTCAAATCGATCCGGATAGTCTACTGAGACCAGATACAATCCTTCCGCTTTCGCCGTGGCTGCCGCAAGCGTTCTGTCCTTCGCTGCCAGCAGGTCTGCAATCCAGCTCTCCGGCTGGTGTCCGGCACCCACTTCCATCAGGCTGCCCACAATATTCCTAACCATATGATGTACAAAGGCATTGGCTTTGATATCCACCACCACATACGCGCCAAAACGGCTGACGTTTATGTGCATGACGTTGCGCCACGGCGTGCGGGACTGACACTGCACCGCACGAAACGACGTAAAGTCATTTTCACCAATCAGACACTGCGCCGCGCGATGCATACGTTCCGCATCAAGCGGTTCATAAAAATGCGTCACGCCCTGGCTTAACACCGCCGGACGCAGGCGCTGGTTGTAGATGACATAACGGTAGCGACGAGCCGTGGCGCTGAAGCGCGCGTGAAAATCATCCGGCACAGCTTTTACCCAACGCACCGCAATGTCACCAGGCAAATTCGCATTTACACCCAGCGTCCAGGCGGCATCCTTACGCACGGCGGTGGTTTCAAAGTGAACCACCTGCCCCGTACCGTGAACACCCGCGTCCGTACGTCCCGCGCACAGGACGTTGATCGGCTCGTTTGCCACCTGAGAGAGCGCTTTTTCCAGCTTCTCCTGGACGCTGCGCACCTCGTTCTGACGCTGCCAGCCATAATATTTACTGCCATCGTACTCAATTCCGAGGGCAATTCTATGGACCGGCTTTTGTTCCACGTCTGACATCAGTACAGGTACTCCTGCACCAGTTTTTCAGCGATTTTGACCGCCATCAGCGCGCCGCCGAAGCGAACGTTATCGGCAACGGACCAGAACTGAACCTGCTCCGGCATGCCGTAGTCGTTACGCACGCAGCCAACGGAAAGATGCGCGCTGCCGGTGGCATCACCCACCTGGGTCGGGAACTCGCTCTCTTCAGAGAGCACGATGTCTTCACCGCGGCCAAACGCGTCGCGCGCCTCTTCTGCCGCCAGCGGACGAAGGGCTTCAAAGCCGACCATCTGCGCGTGGCCGTAGAAGACCGGGGACTGCACGACGTTCGCGGAGATCATCAGGCCATCGTCCTGCAGAATTTTACGCACTTCATCGACGATACGACGCTCTTCGCGCACGGAGCCCTCGCGGTCCGGCAGCAGCGGCAGCATGTTGAACGCCAGTTGGCGACCAAAGAAATCATCTTCGTCAATCGGGATACCGTTCAGCAGCTTCGCGCTCTGCCCGGCCAGCGCGTCAACGGCCTTTTTGCCGTTCGCGGAAGCGGACAGCAGGCTGGTGACGGTAATGCGCGACAGGCCGCCGTCGTCGATCAGCGGTTTCAGCGCGGTCAGCAGCTGGCTGGTGAGGCTGTTCGGAACCGCAATAACGTTACGGTTGCGGTAGTCAGCCAGCACAAACGGGTTCACGTCCGGCACCACCAGCGGCACATCCGGCTCCATTGAGAACAGGCCGCTCAGGTCGATCACCAGGCAGCCTGCGTTGGTCGCCTCTTCAACGTACGCAGCAGTTGCTTCAGCGCCCGCGGCGAAAAACGCCAGCTGCGCCTGCGTCCAGTCGAACGCGGCCGCATCCTGGACCATGACGGATTTACCGTTAAAACGCAGATGCTCACCTGCGCTGTCGGTACGGGCCAGCGCATAGATATCGCCCACCGGGAACTGACGCTCAGCAAGGGTTTCGAGCAGGGCTTCGCCCACGGCACCCGTGGCACCTAAAATGGCAATGTTCCAGCCTTCAGACATGGTGGTTTACTCCAGAAATAAAAAAGCGTCCCTGTCGGAGTATCCGACAGGGAGCATTAAGAAGACATTAATGCGCCGGGTGATGAACGGCGTTAAATCCCAGCTTATGCAGCAGCGTCGCCGCCGACGCGTCGTCGCACATTACATACAGGGAAGACCACTCGCGGCGCTCAACGTAGTTCTTGCGCAGCTTATCAAACTCACCCGGGATCCCCGCCACTTTACGCAGCAGCGCATCATCGCGGCGCACATCATACACCAAATGCACCAGCCTTTTCAGCGTTGCCTGATCGAGCGGGCCGTGCAGGGTAATGCGGCCAAATTCAGGCGCGGGGAGTAAGGTATCCAGCGCCACCTGCTGCGGATGGCCGATAAAAGCGCTGTAGGCCTCGAAGACCTGCGTGGTACCGCGTGCTTTGCCTTCCAGGGTATAACCGGCGATATGCGCCGTGCCCACGTCCACCTTGCTAAGCAGCTCAACGTTGAGATCCGGCTCCGGCTCCCAGACGTCCAGCACCACGCTGAGGTCTTGTCCTTCGTTCAGGCATGTCAGCAGCGCAGCGTTATCTACGACCGGGCCACGGCAGGCATTTATCAGAATAGTGCCAGCCTTCAGACGACGGATCAGCGCCTCGTCAGCAAGATGCAGCGACTTATACGGCCCCTCTTTAAACAGCGGCGTGTGGAAAGTCAGCACGTCACACTGTTCAACCAGCTCATCCAGCGAGCGGAAATCCCCGTCATCGCCGTTGTCTTTACGCGGCGGATCGCACAGCAGCGTGCGGATCCCTAACGCTTCCAGGCGCTTTTGCAGGCGCCCGCCGACGTTACCCACGCCGACAATCCCCACCGTGCGGTCCTTCAGCGCAAAACCGTCGCGCTCGGCCAGCATCAGCAGGGAGGAGAAAACGTATTCCACAACGGCGATGGCGTTACAGCCCGGCGCTGCGGAAAAACCGATTCCGGCCTGCTTCAGCCATTTATCATCCACATGATCGGTCCCTGCCGTTGCGGTTCCGACAAACTTAATCGCTTTACCGGCGAGCAACGCCTCATTTACTTTAGTCACCGAGCGCACCATCAGCGCGTCTGCGTCATCCAGTTCGTTGACCGGGATCGGGCGACCAGGGACAGCCTTAACGTTACCCAGGCGGCTAAACAGCTCACGGGCGTAAGGCATATTTTCATCAACGAGGATTTTCACGTCTGAGTACCTGTTTGAGAGGAAGAAAACCTGCCAAGTGTGCCATAATCTCGCCGCCAGGCATATATGTATGCCTGGTTTACGCTGAGTTTTGACTTTAAGGATTTTTGACGATGCAGCCCATTTCAGGTACGCCGCCACGCCCTCCGGGTGAAGGCCCTGTCACGCCAAACGTTGCCGGTGAACAACCGCTATCCACGCAACAGCGCACCGTGCTGGAGCGACTGATCACGCGCCTGATTGCGCTGACTTCACAGCAAAACGCGGAAGTCTGGGCCGGGGTAAAGCATGATTTAGGCGTGAGGAACGACGCACCTCTGCAGTCGCGCCATTTCCCTGCGGCCGAGCAAAACCTGAACCAGCGTATTAATACCGCGCAGCAGAACCACACCACGCGCCAGATTGTTGCTCAGCTGACGGAGCTGCTGGGCCAGGGTAATAACCGCCAGGCGGTGAGCGATTTTATTCGCCAGCAGTATGGTCAGACCGCGCTGGGCCAGCTGACGCCCGACCAGCTCAAAACCGTGCTGACCCTGCTGCAGAACAACGAGCTGTCAATCCCGCAGCCTCAGGTGCGCCCGGCAACCGAGCGTCCGCTGCTGCCAGCCGAGCACAACACGCTCAAGCAGATGGTGACGAAGCTGGCTGCGGCCACCGGCGAACCGACGAAGCTTATCTGGCAATCCATGCTGGAGCTGTCCGGCGTGAAGGCGGGTGAGTTAATCCCGGCCAGACAGTTTACTCATCTGGTGACCTGGCTCCAGGCGCGCCAGACGCTCAGCACCCAGAATACCCCTACCCTGCATACCGTCCAGGCGGCACTGAAGCAGCCGCTTGAGCCGCACGAATTTGAAGTCATCCGGGATTACGCCCAGCAAAACTGGCAAGCCACGCCGCAAACGGTACTGACCACCGCGCAGGTGCAGGATCTGCTCAATAAAATCTTCGTTCGCCGCGCCGAGCGCGAGGGCGGCGTGCCGGAGGTGAGAAACATTCAGCCGATCTACAGCCCGCTGTTTGCGCCGGTCGTCGAGACGTTCAGAACGCTCTCTGCGCGTCCGGGGTTGATGTTTATTGCGCTACTGATTGCGCTGGCGATTTTCTGGCTGGTTGCCTGAGGTTTTGCCCGGCGGCGCTGCGCTTACCGGGCCTACAACGGCTCGAACCGTAGGCCGGGTAAGGCACAGCCGCTACCCGGCAACAGCGGCTTAAGTCCTGCGAAACGCCACCAGCGTGACCACGATCCCAACCACCGCAGAAACCGCACCGGCCAGAAAGACGGACGGATAACCAAACGAGGTGGCTAACACCCCGGCCAGCGGTCCGGTTACTCCGTATGAGATATCCTGAAACGCCGCATAGCCGCCCAGCGCCGTACCGCGCACCTGCGGGGCCACGCGCTTCACCACTTCAACGCCCAGCGCCGGGAAGATCAGTGAACAGCCGCAGCCGGTTAGCGCCGCGCCGAGCAGCGCAACGGATGCCACGGGAGCATTCCACAGCAGCAGCAGACCGATAGTCTCAATCACCAGCGACGCCACCGCCACCTTCACGCCGCCGAAGCGATCCGGCATCCAGCCGAAGAAGACACGCATCAGCACAAACGCGCCGCCAAACGCGGTAAGCGTAAAACCGGCCATCGCCCAGCCGCGGCTCATAAAATAGAGCGAGACGAAGGTACCAATCACCGCAAAACCCACGCCCTGCAGCGCCAGGCCAAGACCCGGCTGCCAGATTTGGCCGACCACGCTCCACAGGGAAGGTCGCTCGCCTTTGTGCGCGGGCACCTTACGCACCGAACCGTTAAACGCCCACGCCAGCAGGGGTAAAGCCATCGTGGTGGCAGCCAGCACCGCAAACCCAAACTGGCTATTGATCAGCAACCCAAGCGGTGCTCCTGCGGCCAGCGCGCCATAGATGGCCATACCGTTCCAGGACATCACCTTGCCGGAGCGTGCAGGACCCACCAGCCCCATTCCCCAGGTCAGGGTGCCGGTCAGCAGCTGGCTTTCACCAAAGCCAAGGATTAAACGGCCCAGCACCAGCAGCGCAAACTTATACGCGGCATCTACCGGCAGGAGAGCAGCCAGCAGCCATGCGCCGCCCGCCAGCCCACAGGCAAACATTCCCTGTAACGCCGAGCGTTTTGCACCGTGCTGATCCGCCAGCCGTCCGGCGTAGCCGCGGGTCAATACCGTGGCTAAAAACTGAATGCCAACGGCAATGCCGACCATGGTGTTGCCATAGCCCAGCTCCTGATGAACGAACAGCGGGATCACCGGCAGCGGCAGGCCAACGGTCATATAGGTCAGAAATACCGCGAAAGCGATACGGAACAGCGAGACGTTCGCTGAAGAGGTTGTTTCTGTTTGAGTTACTGCAGTCATGCTTTACTCCGAAATGAAGAGTAAGGCGGGGAAATGCCACGCCCCCTCTACCTGATAATCAGGATTAAGGTGCGTTGGTTGACGTTAAACGCTTACGCATTATCGTGAGGATAATGTTGAGGGGTGAAGTTTGCCTGTGAGATCAGCCGCTTGTCAATGCATAAAAAAGGGAGCCTTATGGCTCCCTTCCGGATTCAAACGTAAAACTTATGCTTTCAGCTTACGCATAACCAGCGTGGCGTTGGTGCCACCAAAGCCGAAGCTGTTTGACATGACGGTGGTCAGCGTCGCGTCCATTGGTTTGGTCACGATGTTCAGGCCAGCAGCCTGCTCGTCCATCTCATCAATGTTGATGCTTGGCGCGATAAAGCCGTTTTCCAGCATCAGCAGAGAGTAGATCGCTTCCTGCACGCCAGCCGCACCCAGCGAGTGGCCGGTCATGGCTTTGGTCGCAGAGATTGCCGGGCTGTTGTCGCCGAAGACTTCACGGATCGCACCCAGCTCTTTCACGTCGCCTACCGGAGTAGAGGTACCGTGGGAGTTCAGGTAGTCGATTGGGGTGTCAACGCCGTGCATCGCCATCTTCATGCAGCGCACCGCGCCTTCGCCGGATGGCGCAACCATGTCGGCGCCGTCAGACGTCGCACCGTAGCCCACGATTTCAGCGTAGATATGCGCGCCACGTGCCAGAGCATGCTCCAGCTCTTCAACCACAACCATACCGCCGCCGCCCGCGATAACGAAACCGTCACGGTGCGCATCATAGGTACGGGAGGCTTTATCCGGGGTTTCATTGTACCTGGTGGACAGTGCGCCCATCGCGTCGAATTCACAGGCCATTTCCCAGCCCAGCTCTTCGCCGCCGCCAGCAAATACGATGTCCTGTTTACCCAGCTGGATCTGCTCAACAGCATTACCGATGCAGTGCGCGGAGGTCGCACACGCGGAGCTGATGGAGTAGTTCACACCGTGGATTTTGAATGGGGTCGCCAGGCACGCGGAAACCGCAGAGCCCATGGCTTTGGTTACCACGTACGGACCTACTGCTTTCAGACCACGCGGGCTACGCATTGCGTCAGCGCCGAATACCTGCGCTTTTGATGAGCCGCCGGAACCGGCGATCAGACCCACGCGCGGGTTGTTCTGATAAACCTCTTCGCTCAGGCCGGAATCTTTGATCGCTTCCTGCATGGAGAGATAAGCATAAATAGAGGCATCGTTCATGAAACGAACCACTTTGCGGTCAATCAAACCGGTGGTGTCCAGTTTGACGTTACCCCATACGTGGCTACGCATACCTGAATCTTTAAACTCTTCAGAGAAAGTGATCCCGGAGCGTCCTTCACGCAGAGATGCCAGGACTTCCTGCTGGTTATTACCGATGCTGGAAACAATGCCCAGGCCAGTAATCACTGCACGTTTCATTCAATACCTCTGTAAGTCGCACTATAGTAAGTTTCGAGTCGCACAATAGCGTACACTTGTACGCCGAACAAGTCCGATCAGACATTTTCTGCGGAAATTTGCACCGATGGACTCACATCGTTAAGATCGTGCCACTGCCTGTCAGACGAGTAACTTACGTGAAACAAAACGCTATACAACCCGCCAACCTCGAATTCAACGCTGAGGGTACACCTGTTTCCCGAGATTTTGATGACGTCTATTTTTCTAATGATAACGGACTCGAAGAAACTCGCTATGTTTTCCTCGACGGAAACCAGCTCAGCACCCGCTTCCCGGAGCATCCGCGGAGCCTGTTTGTGGTCGCGGAAAGCGGATTCGGCACCGGGCTCAATTTTCTGACCCTCTGGCAGGCGTTTGACCAGTTTCACGCTGCCCACCCTGAGGCTACGCTACAAAGATTACATTTCATCAGTTTCGAAAAATTCCCGCTCACCGCGCACGATCTGCGGCTCGCTCATCAGCGCTGGCCAGAGCTTGCAGCCTGGGCGGAGCAGCTTCAGGCGCAGTGGCCGCCCCACATCGGCGGCTGCCACCGTCTGATTCTGGACAGCGGACGCGTGACGCTGGATTTATGGCTTGGCGACATCAATGACCTGACCGATACGCTCGATGATTCGATGAATCAGACGGTGGACGCCTGGTTCCTTGACGGCTTTGCCCCCGCCAAAAACCCGGACATGTGGAGCCAGCATCTGTTTAGCGCGATGGCGCGGCTGGCGCGCCCGGGCGCAACGCTTGCCACCTTCACCTCGGCAGGCTTTGTCCGCCGCGGACTGCAGGAGGCGGGCTTTACCATGCAGAAAACCAAAGGTTTTGGCCGCAAGCGCGACATGCTGGTCGGCAGAATGGAGCAGACGCTGGATATTCCCGCACAGGCACCCTGGTTTGCGCGCCGCGCCAGCGCATCCCGTGAGGTGGCGATAGTCGGCGGGGGGATCGCCAGCGCCCTGCTGTCTCTCGCGCTTCTCCACCGCGGCTGGCAGGTCACGCTCTACTGTGCTGACGACGCGCCAGCAAGCGGCGCGTCCGGCAACCGCCAGGGGGCGCTCTATCCGCTTTTAAGCGCGCACGACCCGGCCCTGTTCCGGTTTTTCCCGGCGGCATTTACCTTCGCTCGTCGCCTGTACGATGCCCTGCCGGTGGCGTTTGACCATGACTGGTGCGGCGTGACGCAGCTCGGCTGGGATGAAAAGAGCCAGCAAAAAATCACGCAGATGCTGTCGCTGGGTCTGCCTGACGAGATTGCCCGTGCGGTAAGTGCGCAAGAGGTGGCAGAGACCGCTGGCGTGGAAACCGGGTGTGGAGGCATTCAGTATCCGCTCGGCGGCTGGCTGTGCCCGGCTGAACTGACCGCGGCAGCCATTGCCCTGGCGCAGTCGCGCGGGCTGACGGCGCATTATGCTCGCAAGGTTGAATCGTTGAGCCGGACAGAACGCTGGAATCTGCGTTTTGCCGATGGCAAAGAGGCGAGTCATGCCAGCGTTGTGCTGGCAAACGGGCATAACATCAGCCAGTTTATCCAGACAGAGTCATTGCCGGTTTATCCGGTCGGCGGCCAGGTAAGCCATATTCCTTCCGCGCCTGAACTGAGCAAACTGCGTCAGGTGCTGTGCTATGACGGCTATCTGACGCCGCAAAATCCGTCTAACGGCCACCACTGCATCGGGGCCAGCTATCATCGTGGCGAAACGGATATGCGCTACAGCGAAGCGGATCAGGCCCAGAACCGCCAGCGCCTGATTGACTGTTTCCCGGATGCGGCGTGGGCGAAAGAGGTTGACGTCAGCGAGGGTGACGCGCGCTGCGGCGTGCGCTGCGCCACCCGCGATCATCTGCCGATGGCGGGAAATGTGCCGGACTATGATGCGACGCTTGAGGCCTATCAGGATCTTGCTGAACGCAAGGAAACGGCGGCGGCCTCGCCGGTGTATCCGGAGCTGTTTATGCTGGGTGGATTAGGATCTCGCGGGCTCTGTTCCGCACCGCTGCTGGCAGAAGTGTTAGCCGCGCAAATGAGCGGCGAGCCGATTCCGCTGGACAGGATTACTCTTGCGGGGCTAAATCCGAATCGATTGTGGGTACGGAAACTGCTGAAGGGGAAGAAGGTTAAGTAGGGTGCGGTCTGGTGCCCTCACCCCGTCCCTCTCCCACAGGGAGAGGGAGGTGAAACACTTACTTCGCTTTCGCCTGCTGGAACAAAGTGTCCCACATGCCTAACACCAGAGACTGATCGCGCGGCGAGAGTTCTCCGGCCTGAATGGCTTTCTCCAGACTGCGGGCCACTTCGGCGTGAACGGCGTCGGCAGAGTGATCGTCCCCCGCTTCCAGCTCGGCTACCGCGAGCGTCAGGTGACCACGCAGATAACCGCTGGCGAACAGCTCATCATCACTGGCGTGTTCCACCATGTCATCAATTAACGCCAGAATGCGTGATTCAAATTCTGCGATCATCTTCTTTCCTCTGTTAAAGATCTTCCGGCCAAGGGAAGCATTCCGCCGTGATAACCGGCGTGTGGTAATAATTCTGTAAGGCCTCGATCAGGCGTGCCGGACGTTCGGGGATGCCTTTCTCAAGATATTCCATCACCTGCGCATGAACGCGGCGCTGGAAGACGATACGGTCTGGCTCGAAGTCGCCTTCGAGGTTGTCGCAGCTGACGTTGAACGGGAAACCCGCCGCGACGCAGAATAGCCATTCCAGCGCCTGCGGCTTCACTTCCACATCTTCAAACTGGCCCTGCGTTGCGGCATCACGTCCGTCCGGGCAGTACCAGTAACCGAAGTCCACCAGCTCGCGCCGCGCTTTCCCCGCGATGCACCAGTGCGAAATCTCGTGCAAGCCGCTGGCATAAAAGCCGTGGGCAAAGACGATGCGGTTATACGGAACCTCTGCATCAGCAGGAAGATAGATCGGTTCGTCGTCGCCTTTAATCAGACGGGTATTAAAATCGTCAGCAAAACAGCCGTCGAAAATCTCAATCAGCTGTTCGTATTTATGCGTACTGTTCATTAGTGCATCCCCAACCAGGTGAGGATCTCCTGTCCATGGCTGTCATAAAGAAGTTTGGCGCTCATTACGGCCGAGACGATGACGATCATCGGGCGAATCAGCTTTTGTCCTTTGCTTAACACCAGACGCGAGCCCGCGCGCGCGCCCAGAAACTGCCCTGCCATCATCACAAACCCGGTTGCCCAGATAACCTTGCCGCCAATGATAAACAGCAGCAGGCCGCCGACGTTCGAGGTGGCGTTGAGTACTTTGGCATGGGCGGTGGATTTGGCGAGGTTAAACCCGGCCAGCGTCACGAACGCCAGCGCGTAAAACGAGCCTGCCCCCGGGCCGAAGAAACCGTCGTAAAAACCGACGCAGCCCCCGGCAATCAGGGCAAACGGCAGGCCGTACAGGCGACGCTGGCGGTCTTCTTCACCGAGCTTTGGCATCAGCAGGAAGTAAAGCCCGATGCAGATGACCAGAACCGGCAGGATCTGGCGCAAAACATCCGACTGCACGTGTTGAACCAGCAGCGCGCCCGACGTGGAGCCGATAAAGGTCATCAGGATATTGAGCTTCTGATCGGCCAGGCTCACCACCTTACGGCGGATAAAATAGAGCGACGCCGAGAGCGAGCGCAAAATTTCGATATCTGCAAGCATTTTACGAATATTTTCTTGAACTTTTTTAC
>OGYT01002115.1_pt1 | contig 11315 bp, 9 predicted proteins | sample 1576631 | NCBI WGS metagenome assembly OGYT01 (sample SAMEA3541588, study PRJEB24748) | human gut metagenome | biome: human gut; feature: human-associated habitat; material: faeces | place: China | collected 2012
GACTTAAAATCCCTCGGTAGCGATACCGTGCCGGTTCAAGTCCGGCCACCCGCATGTATAAAAGGCCCTGGAATTTATTTCCAGGGCCTTTTTTTATACTTTATCCAAGTACGTTATCCTTGTGCTTTATCCAACAACCTTCTTTCCCTTAACCAATACACTCTGAACCCTGATATCATCATCGAATATGACCACATCCGCGTCCATCCCCGCAGAAAGGCTTCCCTTCCTGCCCTGAATACCAAGAATCTTTGCCGGGTTATATGTCATCATACGCACCGCATCCTCCAGCCTCACCTCTGCCTGGTGATACATGGTGCGTACACACCGGTCAGCAGTACAAACGCTTCCTGCAAAAGCACTCCGATCCGGCAGGACCGCTACCCCGTCGTCAATGATGCATTCCTGCCCGTGTGCCAGACTTCCCAGCAATACATGCTCACCATCATCCATACCTGCCCCTCTCATGGAATCAGTAACAAGACAGATATCCTCAACAGGTTTCATCTTTACAATGAATCTGAGCAGCTCCGGCGGCAGATGTTTTCCGTCTGCTATGATTTCTACTGTCATCCCATCTATCAGGTAGGCACTCTCTATTACTCCCAGATGTCGGTACGCATTGATTCTGCGGATAGTGGACATTCCGGAATACAAATGAGTCACATGGGTATACCCTCTTTCCCATGCCTCTATGACGTGATCATAGGTGGCGTCTGAATGGCCTATCGAGGCCAGTATTCCCCTGGCCTTCAGTTCGTCTGCCAGTTCCATTGCGCCTTCCAGTTCCGGGGCTGCCGACATGCGGATGATATCATCCGAAGCATCCAGCAGCTTTTTATAGTCGTCCCTCGCGGGCACCTTTATATATTGGGGGTCCTGTGCCCCTCTTTGCTCCAGGGAGAAATAGGGCCCCTCCATATGGATTCCCAGAAGCTCCGGGCCATTTTCCATCTGTTTCCTGGCTTCACGGTAGCAGTCAAAAAAGGTCAGCAGCTCCTCGTCCGTACAAGTCAGGGTAGTTGGGCAGATTGAAGTGGTTCCGTGAGCCAGATGGGCCATACATGCCTTTATGATTGCATCCGGGGTACCATCCATAAAATCATGTCCGCCGCCGCCATGGGTATGGATATCTATGAAGCCCGGACTGACATATGCCCCTTCAGCGTCAATGCAGCAGTCTGCCTCCGGTTTTCTTCCCCTGACAATTCCTGCTATAACCCCATCTTCCATGACAAGGCTGGCCTGGTCCAATATCCTGTGGGGCGTTATGATTTTTCCGTTGATAATCGCAGTCTTCATGGCCTTCTCCTGTTTCTTTATACCTGAGGAATAGCCTTGGAGGCTGAATCACCATCCAGGAACAGATTCCAGTCCGGATGTGTTTTCAGGATAGTGGCCGGCACCAGATTTGTCACTGTTTCTGCTGACAATGTCTTCTGTATGGCATCACTCTTTCGTATACCGGGTACGATGGTGACAATGGTACGGCTCTTAAGTATCTGAGGCACGGTCATGGATATGGCCTGGGCCGGTACCTCATCCAGAGAACCAAACCACCCTTCATTTACCTGCTGCTGCTTACACGTCTGGTCCAGATTAACAATAATATAGGCTTTATCTGTCTCAAATTCTGCAGGCGGATCATTAAATGCAATATGTGCGTTTTCTCCGATTCCCACTAAAGCAACATCAATGGGGGCCTTTTCCAGTTCTTCTGTAAGAGTTGCAATATTTTCCTCTACATTGCCCTCGCCATTAACAAGATATGCCTTCTTGGGATTAACAACCTGTATGAAGCGTTCCTTCAGGTACTTGCGGAAACTGGCTTTATGTGTTTCCGCAAGGTTAATGTATTCATCCAAATGGAACATGACCACCTTATCCCACTCCACCTTCATCTCAGTCAGATACCTGATTGCCTCTATCTGGGACTCTCCTGTGGACAGGAGAATTCTGGCCTCCCCGTTCTGGGCAATGGTACGGTTGATTGCCTGTGCAGCACATGCTGCCGCTCTCTGCGCCATCTCACCTGATGTTCTGGATATATTTATATTCATAATCAACCCATCTCCTTTAATCCATACTTTTCATTGCAATTATTAGTATTCAATATCTAATATCCTGCCTGTCTCAGCACTCATATGTGCATATTGGCACATTATGGTGGACACGATTGCCTCTTCTCCGGTGGGATACAGTCCTTCCAGCTCTTTAAGGGCGGTTCCATCCTTCATCCGGTTCACCAGCTGAAGGAAGAACAGCATGGATTCAATACAATACCCGGAAGGTACCGGTCCCGCAACCGGGTCGTCTATCATCATGTTTCCATAGGGATTCACCACATGGCTGTAGCTGTCCGCGTTATACGCAGCCACCACACCCCTGTCCTGGCTGTCCACTTCCTGGAATCCTTCCGTCCCCACCAGACGGATCTGTTGGTTTACAATAGATGAAAAGCTGTTTGGAAGGATCCAGGATGCATCTACCGTAATGCTGGCCCCGCTTGCAAACTCAAACTTAGACTGCAGGGAATCATATGTATCAATACCCATGGATGTAAGTTTTTTCTTGATTCCGGAAGCATATACGCGCACTGGTTTCTCGCCCAGAAGCCAGTATATCAGGTCAAAGAAATGGATACCGATGAACCAGGCCGGCGAACTGTTCTGCGCCCAGTTCTTAAACCAGACTGAGGGAACCAGGATTTTGTCCTCCATACAGACATAACCATATTCTATCTCTCCTAATTTTCCTTCCTTAATGGCATTTCGCAGCTGGATATGGGCCGGGTCAAAACGCTTGTGAAAATCCACATACAGCATGACATTATTTTCCTTCGCCGCCTGTATCATCCGCTTCCCCTGTTCGATGTCCGTGGACAACGGTTTCTGGGCAAGAATATGAATCTTCCTTTTAGCTGCCTCCAGAACCACCTCCTCATGAAGATAATCCGGCGTAACCACTGCCACTGCATCCAGTCCCTCTTTATCAAACATTTCCCTATAGTCTGTGTATCCTTTGATTCCATACTTCTCATCCATGGATTTGAGCGTATCAGGGTTTATATCCGCAATTGCCGCAAATTCAATTTCCCCTCTCTTGTGCGCACCATAGTATGCGTTAATAAGGACACTGCCATAGGTTCCGGCTCCAACAACACCAATTTTTGCTTTCATTTCTATTCCCTCCATAATAAATATTCTTTATTATAATGCTTGTAATATTATACATAGCCAAACAGGCCGGGCAGGAACATGGTAATAGGCTCGATGTATGTTACCATAGCCAGGGCTATGAACAACGGAATAAGCCACGGAGATACCATCTTCACCACATCTCCAAAGGAACGTTTGGATGCCGATGACAGCATATACAGGGACATACCCACCGGCGGGGTCAACAGTCCGATCATCATGTTCAGCACCAGTATCACGCCCATATGGATAGGGCTGATATTGGCTATGACCATTAAAGGTGTAAGAATAGGCAGCATAATCATAATTGCCGCTACCACTTCAATAAACATTCCCAGAATCAACAGGATTAGATTAATCAGAAGCAGGATTACATAGCGGTTGGACGTAACCGAAAGAATCAGTTCCACTACCACCTTGTCTATCTGCTCGTAAGTCATAACCCAGGCAAAGAGAGAGGCGCCTACCACCACAGCAATGGATGGTCCCACCTGACGGACAGTGGCTACTGCCAGAGACGGAAGCTTTCGTATATCCATTTCCCTGTACACGAAACAGGATACGATTGTACCATACAGTACACTGAACATAGCCGATTCAGTAGGAGTAAACCATCCCGTCCATATTCCTCCCAGCATGATGGCCGGGAACATCAGGGCCGGCAGAGCTTCCAAAAAAGCCTTCCATTTTTCACGTCCTGATGCCTTTGCGTGTCTGGGATATTTCCTCTTTTTTGCAATGATATATATGTAGATACATAAGACGATACACAGGACCACACCAGGACCCAGGCCGGCCATAAAAAGGGCTCCGATTGACACATTTGCCATTGCTCCATATATAACGAACGGAATACTGGGCGGTATGATTGGGCCCACGGTACTGGAAGCGCCTGTAACGCCAAGGGTCAGGTCATCATCATACTTCTCATCCCTCATAGCTTTAATTTCAATCATTCCCAGTCCGCCCACATCTGCCAGGGCAGAACCGCTGATACCGGAGAATATAAGACTGGAGAGCACGTTCACATACGCAAGTCCGCCGCTCCAATGGCCAATCATCTTTTTAGCAAAACCGAATATGCGGTCTGTAACACCTCCGTTATTCATAACCTGCCCTGCAAAGATAAAAAAAGGAACAGCCAGAAGGGTAAAGGAATTAGGTGCATTCATCATCTTATTCATGGCCGTCATCATGGACAGCTGTGGCGTCAGATAAATATAGAGCAGAGAAGACCCCAAAAGGCACAGATACATGGGCGCTCTCATGACCATCAGAATCAGAAACACCAGAAAAAACATTTTAATCGGCTCCATATACTCCTACTCCTCCTTTCCTTTCATATCTCCAATCTTCCGGACACTGTTTACCGCATTTACCAGGCACCGGACGGAGCCCAGGAAAAAACCCAGGACCATCCCTGCCGCCACCACCGCCATGGGAATTTCCATGGCAGCGGATTTTACCACTTTCTGAAAATCAAAGAACTGAACAGACCAGTACAGCAGGTAAAGGTGAATTCCAAAGCAGAACAGACTTGTAAGTGCCCGGAGGAGCTGGTTTGGTACTCCCTTGACAAACGAAAGAAATACCTCAACATTGAAATGTTCAAATTTCTTTTCTCCCAGGGAAATACACAGGAATACGACCCATATATAACAAAAGCGGGATATTTCTTCCGAAAACAGCAGTGCTTTCTTCAGAAAGATACGGGAGAACATCTGGCACAGGATTGTAATACACATGACGCCAAATAAAGAGCCCGCTATGATCTCCTCCAGGGAGTTAAATACCTTCAATAGCTTCTTCATGCTTACCTCCGTTGTTTCACTCTGTCAGCAGGTTTCATTATTCCTTCCAGTTAGCTTTAAAATCATTTAGGTCCTTAATGGCTGCGGCCCATTCAGGATCACTTCCAAAATTCTCTTCCACTACCTTGGCTGCATTGGCCTTAAATGCCTCGACATCCGGCTCAATGACCTTCATTCCCTGCTCTTTCAGGAATTCCAGTCCTTCTTCTGTCTCTTTGTTGATTCTATCTTCTATAATAGGACGGTACTTGGCTAGTACATCTGTAATCACCTGACGCTGTTCTTCTGTAAGGCTCTGCCAAATCTGCTCCGAAACCTCCACCGTGCCAAGATGGACGGAATGCTTTGTCAGCACAATTGCATCCTGTACTTCATAGAACTTCTGGGCAATGATGGTTGGAACAGGGTTTTCTTCTCCTACCACAACACCGGTCTGGAGGGAAAGGTATAATTCACTCATATTAATGGGAACAGGATTACCGCCCAGTGCAGCCACCACTGTCTTGGCTATAGGCGTGTCCATGCATCGGACGGAAAGGCCTGCCAAATCATCCGGTTTCATAGGTTCCACGCCCTTGATGGTCAGATTCCTGTCACCGTAATACCATACATCCAATGTACGCACACCGCTTGCATTAAGTACTGTCTCATTGTACATCTTCTGGGAACCTTCAGAGGCAAAGTAGTCATACGCTTGCTTTGCGTTATCAAAGGCATAGGGCAGCGAGTAAACCTGTACCTGGTCACAGAAGGATGCCAGAATACTCGGACCCGTGACCTCAAAAGCCAGAGAACCTGTACGCAGCATATCCAGCGCCTCTGCCTGCGTACCTAACGTGGCCCCGGGATAAACCTTGATTTTAAGAGAGCCATTGGTTTTTTCTTCAATCTCCTTTGCAATATCATAGGAAACCTGGCTCCACGCATGACTTTCAGGCTCACCCACATACCAGGACAATTCCAGGGCTTCACCTGCTGCCTCGCCGGCAGTATCCTCAGTCTTACTTTCTTCAGCTTTATCCGCCTTTGTATCAGCTGCCGCCGGAGCTGCCGGGGCCGTGGCTTCCTTCTGCCCGCCGCAAGCCGCCAGACTTCCCATGGCCATCATCACCGCCAGTGCCAGACCTGCCATTCTTTTGTTTCTTCTCCTCATATTACACGTCCTCCTTTTTTAATAAAATATAGTTATAGTGGTTATATGCACCACAGTTATCCTGGAATGCATGTATGCTTTTTGCTTTCTCATATCCGTTTTTTGTTTTGTAAGCCCATTATATTATAGAAAACGTTTTCTGTCAATATTTCTACAAATATTTTTATTTTCATCCTTATTTCACAGCATTTTCACGTTAGTTCCCTATGTATTATAGTTTATTATTGTTTTATTTTTCTATTATTTTCTTATTTTTCTATTGCTTTTCTATCATTTAAGTATTATCATAAATATATATGCTTTTTCATATTCTGATTTTAAAGGAGATACACCGTATGAATCATACCAGCCATAATGTTACCATTGGCGACGTTGCAAAGGCTGCTGGTACTTCTGTTTCTACTGTTTCCCGTGTTTTGAGCGGCAGCACTTACCCTGTCAGTGCTGCCAAGAGGGAACGTGTGCTGCATGCTGCAAACACTCTTGGATACGAGCCCAACCTGCTTGGACGCATGCTGAAGACAAATACCAATCCCTCCATAGGCATTATCATCCCCTCCTTCCAAAACCCCTTCTACACACAGCTCATTATAGGGATTGAGAAAGAGGCTATGGCAAATAACTATTTTCCATTGGTATTCAGCTCACAGAGAAGTCCGGAGACCGAGCGTAATCTGATCAACAATCTTATAAAAAACAGGGTGAAGGGGTTGATGATTTCATCTATAGACGATTCCCCCCAGGCTGTGGACCATTTTGTATCCACAGGCGGCAAGGTGTGTATATTTGAATCCAACTACTCTGACACAGACAAGGTCATAAATGCAAAGACAGATATGCTGGGAGCCGGACGCACTGCCGCCGAGTACCTTATTTCACAGGGGCACCGGTCAATTGCATTTTTAAGTACTCCGTTTAACCGTCAGTCACGTATTATGACCCTGGACGGCTACAAACTGGCCCTGGCTAATAACGGCCTTTCATTTTCCGAGGATGATGTAATGACAGTCCAGTATGAATCCGAGGCAGATTCCGGACTATATGAGATGGAAGCCGGCCATAAGCTGGCAGACAAATTCCTGGAGGCAAAAAAGCGAAAAGATTACACTGCCATTATGGCAGTCAATGACCTGATTGCATATGGAATCATCCAGCGCTTACAGGAAAAAGGACTGGGAATACCCGATGATCTTTCCATCATATCATTTGATAATATCCCTTATTCCGGACTCATTAACCCGCCTCTTACCACCATGGACATGCCTGCCAGATTACTGGGGCAGCGGGCCTGTCATTTAATCATCGACTCCTTAAACTCAAATGAAGACCATAATGGCATCACCTTGTCAGTCAGCGCCGAGCTGGTTGTACGCAGGTCAGTAAAAGCCTTGTAACCGCTGTGCCCTCCTTCATAACCAGGTAAAGGAGATAACGAAATATGGATTCTGCATTATACAATGTAATCGGCAACGTTAAAATACCAAAAATGGCCCGCGTACGGCAGAAATTCGACCCATCCGAAATTACAGACCCTGCAGCCGGGATATGCGGTGAACTGTCACGCCCGGAGATAGCAGCCACCCTTAAGCCAGGCATGAACATAGCCATAACAGCAGGCAGCCGCGGCATACATAATCATAAACTGATTCTGAAAACAGTGGTGGATATCGTCAAAGAACACGGGGCAAATCCGTTTGTGGTACCGGCCATGGGAAGCCATGGAGGAGCTACCGCCCAGGGACAGCTGGAAGTTTTAGAGGGGTTTGGGATAACCCCAGCCTATCTCGGCTGCCCTATTAAGTCCAGCATGGAGACAGTCCGGATTGGAGTCAGCCCCGAAGGCCATGATGTTCATATTGATAAGAACGCGTGGGAGGCCGACGGCATTATCGTGATTAACAAAATCAAGCCCCACACTGCTTTCAGAGGTTCCTATGAAAGCGGCCTCATGAAAATGATGACCATTGGCCTAGGCAAACAGTATGGGGCCAGCCTGTGCCATCAGTCCGGATTCAAAAACATGGGGCGCCTCGTCCCCATGTTTGCCAATGTCATACTGGCAAACTGTCCCATTTTATTCGGTCTGGGAATCGTGGAGAACGCCTACAGCCACACATATATGTTAAAGGCGCTTACTCCCAAGGAAATTCCCGAAAAAGAGCCGGAGCTGCTGGAATTGGCCCGTTCACTGATGCCGCGGATTCTCTTTGATGACATTGCGGTATTGGTCATAGATGAGATTGGAAAGAATTTCAGCGGCGACGGCCAGGATCCCAATGTCTCTTCCCGTTTTGCCACGCCCTATGCTTCCGGTGATTTCACCATACAGAAAGTATGTGTACTGGACCTGTCGGATAAAAGCCACGGCATCATGATTGGAGCCGGCTGCGCAGATACCTGCACCCGGCGTTTAGTAGATAAATCCAATCTGGAGGCAAGCTACATCAACGCCATAACTTCCACTGTATTTGACTGCGTAAGACTTCCCATGATTCTTAAAAATGACTATTTTGCCATGGCCGCCTGTATTAAGACATGTAATGAAGTGGATTTAGAACAGATCCGTATGGTACGGATTCCCAATACACTGGAGATTGGCGAGATATGGATATCTGAAAGCATGATGGAGGACGCCATGAAAAATCCCCAGATAGAAATTATCAGCCAGCCCCAGGAGCTTCCCTTTAACGACAAGGGGAATCTCTGGTAACAAACCACCTTCTGAGTATCAAAAAAGAGCACCTCCCCGCCCGCGGAATAATTCTCCGCCTCCGGAAGGTGCTCTTTCCTATATCAGATTCAAAATCCACCTGTCTTACATCATCCTTCTGCCTACTTCTCCACAGCCGCCGCCCCATCATCTGCGAACCGCGAATCCACCACCGGATAAAATTCATCCGGCTGAGAAACGAATACAGCCGCGCTGTAAGGCGGCATGTTCAGCTTCAGCATGCCGTCCTTTATGCGGTAGAGCATGACTCCTGCATTGTACCCTGTCTCAGTGGTCAGGATGGGCCTGCCTAACACCATGTCGTCGGTAACGCCCAGCTGCCATACCGGAATGTCCATGGTCCGGCTGTCCGGGCTGTTGGATATGACCACCACGGCCTGATATTTGCCGTACATACGCCCGTAGGCAATCTTCTGGTACCCGGCCAGAAGGGGCTTTACCGCGCCCTTTCTGAACGCCGGTATCTTGCGGTGGATTCCGGTCATATAGCGGTGGAACTCTATAAGCTCCAAGTCCTCTTTTCCCCATGGATAGGTACGCCTGCTGTCAGGATCCGTCCAGCCGCAGACTCCGGCCTCATCGCCGTAGTAAAGCGTGGGGGCCCCCGGCCAGGTCATCTGAATCACCACTGCCTCCCTGAACACACAGGGCTTTATATTCTGTCCTGCCTTTTCCGGACCTGCGGTCTGGATACGGCCCACCATCTGGTTGGTCCTGGTTAAGAAACGGGAATGGTCATGGTTGGACAGCTGGTTCATGGCCGTCATCACCGTGTTGGTCTGCATACGGCTCATATGGTATCCCATGGCGTTAAAGAAGGCTTCCCCATCTCCCCATATGCCCCCGTTATAACTGTCGCTGTGTTTCTCCATGCCGGTTAAAAACCATGTGACCGGTTCCATGAACGCGTCGTAATTCATAATGGAATCCCACTGATCTCCCTCCAGCCAGGAAGCAGGATCCCCGTAGTGCTCCGCCAGAATCAGCGCTTCCGGATTGGCCTCTTTTACGGCCTGGCGGAACCTGCGCCAGAATTCGTGATTGTATTCTGCCGTGTGTCCCAAGTCGGCAGCCACATCCAGACGCCAGCCATCAATGGAATAGGGCGGGGATACCCACTTCCTGGCCACGTTCAGTATATACTCCACCAGTTTCTCAGAATTCTCGTAATTTAACTTGGGCAGGGTGTCATGTCCCCACCATCCGTCATAGGTCCTGTTGTAAGGCCAGGCCCCGTCGCTGTCGTCATGGAACTGGAAAAAGCTGTGATAGGGGCTGCTTTTGCTCTCATAGGCCCCTGCCTCATAGTCGCCGGAATGCTCATAGATTCCCTCTGCGTCCAGCCATTTGTTAAAGGAGCCGCAGTGATTGAACACTCCGTCCAGGATCACCCGCATCCCCCGCTTATGGACTTCCTCCACAAAACGGGCAAAGAATGCATCGCTGGCTTCCAGATTCTCCTTGCCCGCGCTGCGCTGCACGTACCGGTCAGCCTCTTTGTTATCCGTGGCGTCAGGCCTGACCAGGCCGCCTCCGTCCTTCTCTATTCTGGTAAAGTGGGGATCAATGTGCTCGTAATCCTGGCAGTCATACTTATGGTTGGAGGGGGATACAAATACCGGATTCAGATAGATGGCCTCCACTCCCAGCTTCTTGATGTAGTCCAGCTTATCCCAGATTCCCTGCAGGTCGCCTCCGTAAAAGTACCCCACATCCATGGCGGCCGGGTACCGGTCCCATTCCGTAACTCTCTGTACCGGGCGGCCGATGTAGACATACTCATATGATTCCACATCATTGCTCTCATCTCCATTGCAGAAACGGTCCACAAAAATCTGGTACATGACCGCGCCCTTTGCCCATTCCGGCGTGTGGAATCCCGGGGTAATCTTGAAATCAAAGCATGGCTGGCCATCCTGTGTGGGTCCCAGCCGGTTATAAAGACAGACATCCTGTTCGGATACCACTTTAAAGTGATAAAGCACCTGATCGGTGCCTACTGTAATTTCATATTCATAGTAATCAAACAATTCATCGGACTTGGCCTTGGTCATCTCCACCTCGGCTTTATCCTCCACATAATATACATGATCCACATTGCCCTTAGCTGTCCGCATGCGAAGCAGCACATCGTCATCTGCGTCCGGTTCCATTGGCATGCGGTAATCCTCTGTCTCAGAGGAAAAAAGGGCATCCCTGTTGATACGTCCCTTCAAATTATCTTCCACGTTTTATATCCTTTTCCTAATTTGCTCATAATTACAATCCTGTTCCTTTATTGTATCTGAATTTTCTCAAATATACAAGAAAAATTATACCAGAAAAATCTTGATAACATTACACCTTTTCCATGGCTTTCTCACAAAGTGAAAAGCCTGGCGGGGTAGCCAGGCTTTTCAGGAGAAGGTATTTCGTTTCTTATG
>OGYT01002121.1_pt1 | contig 11296 bp, 10 predicted proteins | sample 1576631 | NCBI WGS metagenome assembly OGYT01 (sample SAMEA3541588, study PRJEB24748) | human gut metagenome | biome: human gut; feature: human-associated habitat; material: faeces | place: China | collected 2012
TTACAACAGTTAAAAAATATTTTAATACTCTAAATTCCATAAAATTCACCTCACAATATAATTATATAAAAAAATGCACTAGAAAAAATTCTAATGCATTTTTTATTTAAAAAGTTTTGTTAAAATTCCATTTTCCATATCATTTATATTATATATATTATCCAATATATTGAAAGTTTCTTGTAAATTCTTTTTCGTTGTTTGCCAACCTTTACCATCAGTAATCCAAACAAAATCTATATTATCTAAGTCTTTAAATTCTAATGCTAATTCTTTATAACTTCTTGCCGTTTCATTTAATTTAGAACCTTGTGTTGTATAAAAATTTGTCTCAATTAAATAATATTTTTGCTCTGTTTTAACAACAAAATCAAATTTTTTCTCTGATTTTTCTTTTTTACTACTTTTAAATATTTCATCAATCTTTAAATTAGACAAATCTATATTAAAATTTTCTTTCAAGCGATTTTTACTTACCTGCGTAAAATAATTCTTTTCTTTAACAAAACCACTTTGTAAAATATAACTTTCCACCAATGTTTCCATTGCTTTCCCTGTTCTATTTTTTCTAGTATTAGTATCTAAACCTACTTCTACACCCAAGATATAATCATATAAATTGGCTATAAGATGATTACTCAATAAATCAAATATTCCCGTATTTTCCATGAATAAAGCATACTCATCTATGCTATAATTCATCTTTTTAAAATTGTAATAATATTTTTGTACTGTATCATTAATGATTATTACATCTGTTGTTCTTTTAGCTATTAATAAGGGTATTACTTTCAATATTTGTGGATATTCTAATAATAATTTTTTAAAATCTTCTCTTATATTTTTACTATTTATTAAACTGTTTAATATATATATTTCTGTTTTTATTTTTTCTGCATTTTTGTATACTTTTTCAAAATCAGTATAATATTTCCAAGTAGCAATTGAATCATTCATGGTTGATAACCATTTATCAAAATCTCTATTTTTCATAAATAACTCCATATTATCTTTTATTAATAGTTTGTTATAATTACTTCTTCGCCTTTTCTATTATTGGCATCAGAATTAATATATCTTCTAACCTTTATAACTTCTCTTGAATAATTTTTATACAAATCCTCAATAAATACAGTATTATGATTAGTCAACATACAAAAGCAACCTTTTTTAGTTAACCTATCAAATAAAATAGCTAATCTTTTATGACTTTCAATATCAAAACCTTCTTTAGTATACGCTTCAAAAGAATTATCATTTAATGGGGCATATGGACTATCTAAAAAAATAAAATCTCCTTCTTGGGCATTTTGACAAGCCACTTCAAAATCGCCCTCTAAAATAGTTACTTTTTGTAAATATCTTGATACAGCTTTTATATTGTCTTCATTAAAAGATTTTGCCAAACTATTATTAAATGGTACATTAAATAAACCTTTGCTATTTACACGATATAATCCATTAAAGCAATGTTTATTTAAATAAATAAATAAACTAGCTAATTCTATATCATATTCAGATTTCATTATCTTATCATTAAATATTTCTCTTTTTTTATAATAATATTCTTTAGGTTCAACATCACTTTGAATATCTATTTTTGATAAAAAATCCATTAACTCAATAGGATTATATTTTATTTGATTATACACATTTATAAGTGCTTTATTTATATCATTAATTATTGCCTTATCTGGTGTTATACCAAACAATACAGCGCCACCACCTATAAATGGTTCTATATAATTTTTATATTTCAAAGGCATTTTTTCCTTAATATAAGGTAATAATTGGCGTTTTCCTCCTGCCCATTTTATAAATGGTGATATATTATTATCTATCAACTCATCATCTCCATAAAAATTTACTTTTTCTCAAATATAAAAATATATTCATGTGCTAATAAATAAAAAGAATGCTTTATATTTACCCATTTTAAAGTAGATTTACAATTATGTTGTTCTTTTATTATTATATCTTTTAAAATAAAACCTTGCTGTTTAAAAATATTCATTACATAAAAACCTAAAGGAATTAAAATTCCTTTTTTTCTAATATCGCCTACCATAATAGCACAAATATGATTAGATTTTAACACACGATACGATTCTTTTGCTACATTTTTCATAGCTAACAAATATTTTTCGACACTTAATAATGATATATCATATCGATTATCTTTACTATACTTAATGATATTAGCATATGGAGGATGTGTACAAATACAATCTATACTATTATTTTTTATAAAATATATATTTTCTGCACTACATAATCTTATATGAATATGTGATGATGTTTTACACTCAAAATTTAAGTTTTTTTCTGTTATTTTATATGCCTTCTCATTAACATCTATACCAATAATATTTCTATTCAATAATTTAGCTTCAATTAATGTTGTTCCACTTCCCATAAATTGATCTAATATCCAATCATGTTCTGCTGTAAATTTTAATATTAAATTACGAGGAACATATGGTGACCAATTTCCACGATACATTCCTGAATGTGTAGCCCAATTGCCTCTTTTAGGAAAAGACCATACTGTTGTCATTTCCAATTTAAAAATATCCTTCATATCATCATATCCTATAGTTTTTTTCAATTATACTATAAAGACATATTACTAAGGTTTCATCTAATAAAAAAACATAAGAATATCATTTTATACAAAACAACATCCTTATGTTTATACTATCATTTAAAATTTTATCTGATATACTAAAGATTTTACTACTGCATTTGTTAAATCTTTATCGTCCATATAATTAACTGCTGTTGAAGCTAAGAATAATTCCAATGCACTTATTTTCGTTAATCGTTGCACCTCATTAGCAACTAGATATCCCGTTGCTAATTTCAATGCTTGATCATCTTTTAAGTCATCTTTCAAATCATCAAACGCATTTGCACTGACAGTCATAGTAGACATCACCATAATACAAATAGTAATCAATAATATTTTTATTTTTGTCAAATATATACCTCCAAAGTCATAGTTTGTATATTATAACAAAAATAATTCTTTTAGTCTATAAAAATTATTAATAGATTATATATTTATTCATAATAATTTATTATCATTTTTTGTTTTAAAATATCTATATATTTCTATTGCTAAGTTCATTTAAAACAACTTTTGCTACTGTTAATCGCTTCATAAAAAATTACACCTGTATTATCCCAATATATTCAAAAACAACCTTTGTTACTGTTAATCCTTATGGTTATAGTTTTTTTATCCCATGGTATATTTATTCAAAAACAACCTTTGTTACTGTTAATCATTAGATGCTTGCTGTGGTAGCAGAATGTGGCATTTATTCAAAAACAACCTTTGTTACTGTTAATCTTATATAAATATTAATTATAGCAAGCTGCATAACGTATTCAAAAACAACCTTTGTTACTGTTAATCAATCTATTCCAAAGATTTTCTATTTGTTGCAAAGACATTCAAAAACAACCTTTGTTACTGTTAATCTAATTGCATTTTTTTAATTACTGGCTTAGTAGCTGTATTCAAAAACAACCTTTGTTACTGTTAATCCTAAATATCTTGGATTAACTCAAACAGGATATTCAAATTCAAAAACAACCTTTGTTACTGTTAATCATACATCATCAGATACTATTTTTACCGACATTTGGTATTCAAAAACAACCTTTGTTACTGTTAATCTTCAAGTTATTACTAGAGTATCAAGATAGAAATTTTATTCAAAAACAACCTTTGTTACTGTTAATCTAGCCTTTAGTCTAGATTTATCTAATATATTCATTTATTCAAAAACAACCTTTGTTACTGTTAATCGCAACAGATTTTAAGGAATTAAAAAGTAATATAGAATTCAAAAACAACCTTTGTTACTGTTAATCTTATTGTATATCAAGAGCAAGTAATGTTGCTTGCACATTCAAAAACAACCTTTGTTACTGTTAATCTAATCATAATTAGTATACTGTTGGGCAAAACCTACTATTCAAAAACAACCTTTGTTACTGTTAATCGATACTTGAGCAAAGGTTTTAAGAGAACGACGCCACATTCAAAAACAACCTTTGTTACTGTTAATCATTCTTAACGTTAACCATAAAGAATGTATCAGCAGAATTCAAAAACAACCTTTGTTACTGTTAATCATATATGATACAAGCTATTGAAGCCTTTAAACATGGATTCAAAAACAACCTTTGTTACTGTTAATCTGAAGCTTCTAATATAAAATCTTCACTAATAGTATTTATTCAAAAACAACCTTTGTTACTGTTAATCAGATTTATTTCTTTACAGTCCATCACTTGAATACCTATTCAAAAACAACCTTTGTTACTGTTAATCATAGATAAAAAAAGAAGGCATCACCAAGGGCATTTGGATTCAAAAACAACCTTTGTTACTGTTAATCTCTTCAGGAAATATAAATCTTATGCCTAAGCATTTTATTCAAAAACAACCTTTGTTACTGTTAATCGTGGTGGTAAAATACTTTGTCGTTGTGATTGCGGAAAATTCAAAAACAACCTTTGTTACTGTTAATCTTATTAAAAAAATGCAAGTAGATATATAGAGAGATTTAATTCAAAAACAACCTTTGTTACTGTTAATCTTATTAAAAAAATGCAAGTAGATATATAGAGAGATTTAATTCAAAAACAACCTTTGTTACTGTTAATCCCTCGTTTTTAAAGACTTTACATTTTATAATATAGTTCAAAAACCTTGATATTTCAACATTCTAAGTAAAAATTACCAGGCATAATGTATTTATCTTTATAATGCAAGAAATTCACTATATCTCTTTTATTTATAAGGGTTTATAAACATATACTTATTTTTATGCCTGGTAAAATTTAGTTTATAAAATCAAACTTTCTCCATTTTCTATATCTTTTTTACCTAAAATATCTTCACCAAATACATTATCATTCATTAATTTTATAATACAAACAAAATCTTCTTCATCTACTATAATTTTTTGTAACTCTAACTTTAATTTCATTAATTTCGATGGTGTTATTTCTCCTCTAAATACTGAGTTTTGAAAATGTGATAAATATTTTTTACATATCTTAAATACTTTCTGTACTCTCTTTTCATTTACATCATAAAATAAAAAAGCATAATTATAATTTATTTTTTTACTCATTCATCAATACCCTGCTTTCAATGAATATGGTATAAATTCTTTATCTTCCATAATAAATTTTATTAACTTATAACAATCAATCTTTATCATTGAATGGTATGATGTCTTTTTCTTTAATTTTGGATGTTGCACTACCATTTCCATACGATTTTGAAAAACTTTTAAAAATATGTTTCTACCTTCTTCATTTAATATGCAATAATTTACTTTTCTCTCAAAATGATTTTCTACTTTTATTTTTCTATTATTCACTAAATCAAAAATAGTTTTAAATACAATAACAGGTTTAAAAACTTCACTTATATCTAAACTTAAAGAAAATCTTCCTTCTGAAGGCTCATGCAAAAAACTTATTCTTTGGTCTAAATGTGTTCTATAAATAGCTGATATTGTTTTTGTATATAATAAAGTATTGCCAAAAGATATCAATGCATTTATAGGATTATCTGGTGGTCTTTTTACTCGTTTGTTCATAACAAAATCTTCAGGTAAAAAATATTTAAATGTGCTATAAAATCTAAGCCATAAATCACCTTCAAATGCCATTATTTCTGGTATGGATTTTACCTCATTTACAGCTGAATAAAATTGTGTTTTTATCCAGTCTAATACTTCTTTTACTTCTTTTTTATCATGCTTATAATAGTGATACAAAACTTCATAAATATTAATACCAATTCCTTTTACAATTGCTCTTGCTACAGTCAAACGCTCTGTATTAAATTTCTCAACTTGCTTCACTAACAATTTTCCGCTCATATATTTTTTTCTTGGATAAAAAGTGCCACTATAATTACCATAATAATTAAAGAAATGAACTATTATATTTTTCTGTGCTAAAAAATCCAATAATTTACTATTGATACTCACTTCATTAAAACAGTATATTTCTTTAACATTCTCTACAGGAATATATACATGTTTTTTCTCATTTTTAAAACATAAAGAATTATCTTTTCGACTCAATTCACCTATAGATGCAATACACTTTGTACTACCCATAATATCACGTCTTTCTCCGAACAAAAATCTTAAATATAACAATACTCATAATAAGCACATTTTTTACAACTGCTTTTACCTAAAACTGGTGGTACTTCATCACATTTTAGTAATTCATCAATGGCTTTTACATATTTTTTTAACATAATTTCTATCTCTGGAGTTAATTCTAAAATCATCGTCTTCTTAATAGTCTTTTTCTTTTCAATGAACTCTAATTTTCCTTTCCGCACAACTCCTTTATCTTTTAATATCTTCAAATACAATAATAATTGCCATTTACAAGCTTCAATATCTGCATCAGATTTTTTAATTTCTGTCAAATATTCTTTAGTTAATTTATCTAATTTAATATTATCTAAGGCTATTTCTGTATTTTCATTATCCGCTCGTTCTTCATGAAGAATTTTACCTATATTTACAGTTTCACTATTATCTTCTAAATTTATCCGATTTCCAAATAAATAACATTGTCTAGGACAATGAATATAATAATTCATCAAAGTTCCGTTCACTTTCATCTTTGATACCTTCTTTATTTCAAATAAAATCTATACCTCCAACACCTTGTAGCATCTCTCTATTAAATTTATCTTTTGTAAAATATTTATCACCATCTTCTATATAAATTATGTTGCCCATTTTATCATTATATTCTTTTAGTTCTAAGTTTGATTTATTAACTTGATATATAAAATAATTCATTTTACTTGTTATTATAGACATTTTTACTTTCCACTCTGCATAATCCATAGAACATTTCATTTTCCATAAATTTACATATTGCTTCCAAATCTCTTTACCATCTATCAAATCACCATTAATATCTACAATTTTTCTAGCTAAATAAACCTGTACTATATTTTTATCTTCATCAATCAATTTCATATGTTTATCTATATATTCATAGTTTAAATCAGCTATAGATCCTAAAAAATCTTTAATATAAGCTTTATTATTATTTTTAGTTACATCTAAAATTTTATTATAATAATCACCAAAATTTTTATTAATAAGAATTTCTCTCATATTTTCTTTTTCTAACGTAAATTTACTATCTACTCTAATATCATTTTTATAGATATCTTTAGCATTATCAATTTTGAAAAAATATGTTATTCCCTTTCTTTTACATGAACGATTTATTCTACCTATAAATTGTTCTTCACTATCCAATTTAGATATATTCTTATAACCAATATCCATGTCTATATCTACACCAGCTTCAATAACTTGTGTTGCTACTAAAACTATAGTATCTTCTATTTGCTTTATTTTGTCCAAAATTCTTTTACGTTCAGCTAAACTATCATCTCCAGATAAATACTCAATTTTTATACTTTTTTCCCTAAAGTATTCATCTTCCACTAGATACAACCAAAAGTCATTAGCTGTTCGTTTTTTTATAAATTCAATTAAAATCTTTTTATCTGTATCTAAATGTTGTTTTAAATGCTCTTTTAATTGATTAAATTTATCATCAACTTTAGTATCTAATAAATCATAATTCAACTGAACACGATTTTTGAAACAATCTGTTTTAAAAAATTTATTAGAATTCTTTAGTAAAAATATTGCCTCTGATTGACCTTGAGATAATCTATCTAAATTAGGCAATGTAGCTGACATAATAATAATTTTCATATTAAATAAATTAGACAATTGTTTTAAAAAGTATATTATTTCTGTCCATATACTATTTTTATAACTTTGAATTTCATCTAATACTATTACACTATTTATTAACTGATAAAAACCGAATAAATTTTGTTGACTTTCTCCAAATATAGTATTAAATAAACTAACATGTGTTGATAAAATCATAGGATAATTCAAAAATTGCCTGTCTAACAAAGATTGCCTATAAACATTTTTTTCGTTATTCTCATCAGGTTCATCATTTTCAGATATTATATTTCCTTTACAATCTACATGTTTTAATTTTATTGGTGTTAATGAATTTATTACAGCAATTTTTGAAATAATATTCTCTTTCTTTCCAAAAATATTTTCTAACGTATCTAAATTTTGTTCTACTAAGGTATTAAAAGGATAAATCCAAAAAATCTTACATAAATCTCTATTCCAAGACATCAATTTAAAACTTAAATTCATTGCTGTATTACTTTTACCACTACCTGTTGGAGCCTCTAAATAAAATATATTTTCTTGATAATTATTTTTTATTTGTTCTTCAGCTTCACAAAAAATTTCACTACGTAATATATTTATATTTGTAGCTTTATTTAAATTCTCCATAGACATAGGATAATTTTCATTTTGATATTTACGAATATTTTTCATTAAATCTGTATTTTCATAAACATTTATCCAATCTTGAATATTATTTAAATCATCAACTTCATTAAAAGAGCCACCATTCATAAATTCCGAAGTCGCATAATAATCACTTGCTACTAATAAAGAATATAACCATCTTATATAGATACAAATATATATCCCTTGTTTTTCACTACGCCTCTTATCATTTTTATTAATAAACTTTTTATCTTCAAATGATGCAATCAGATTATCTGTACTACCTTTCTTTAAAGATAAATCTTTCATATATATTTTACTTTTAGTTATAGCCTCTATTAATTTACTAATAGGTAACTCTTTAATTGCTTGTTCAGTATCAGGATTTGCCTTAAAATTAATCTTTCCAACAAATTTACCAATTTTATCTATATCACTATGATGTCTTTCTATAATATAAGCATGATACAATATAAATTCCTTAAGTAAATCTTTTATTTTTCTTTCTTTTACTTTATTTACTATTTTATTTCTAAAATAAGATAAATATATTATCGCTGAAATAAACGAATGTTTTGTTTCTATAAAATTTTCATCTCTAATAATTTCTTTATTACCCATTTTTTCAATTTGAAAATTAGGATTTATTTTTCCCAAATCATGAAAAATAGGAATAGCCTCTATCATTTCTTTTAATATAATTTTAGCTTCTTCTATATCTTTTTTCTTTATCATTTTGTCTTGCCATAAAACACTACAAAATCTATCTAGAATATCATCACATTTTTTCAATTGCCAAAATTTATCAAAATATTTTTCTGTTCTTTTTGTATGTTCTAACAAAGTTTCATATATTTGTTCTCCCTTTTCATCTTTTTCATTTTTAGGTTTTTTATGTGCTTTATACTTATCTACATTATCTATTAACTCATTTAGAATTTTATAGTCCATCTAAATCACCTTCTAACTAACAAAATTTACAACACTTGTTTCTATTAATCAATTAAATATACTTAAATTAATAAAATATAATATATTTATCTTCTATTTCTTTTTTATTTTTGTCTTGTATATAATATACCCTTCTATCTTCCTCCAACTCTACTAAATTTCCAGTATAAATAAATCTTTCAAGTTCATAATTATTTGTTATCTTACTTATTTTATATGGCAAAGCTTCTTCATATTTAAAATTTCCCTTAGATGTAGGCTTTCCTTGAGATTTCCAGTCATTTAATTCCTCTTCTTCTAAATTTAATATATCTACATCACTATTAAAGACAAAACTATCTATTCTATACATTTCATCTTCTATAGTTTTTGCTTCTTCTACACCTAAATACTCAATATCTGCAAAATGATCATTTGTTCCTAAATATGGATAAAATTCACATTTATGATTTTGTATAGCCTCTTTGATTTTTTTAGCTTCCTCACAATCTAACAAAATACAAATTTCCCACTTAGGATTTTCAAGCCATTGTTCTTTTACTATCAAGTTTCCGCCCTGTTCTTTAGAAGCATAACCAACAGAATTATTAAATATCTGTATTTTTTTAGAAATAATACCTTTATTATTCAAAGGCAAAATAGCAATCTTCAAATCTTTTAGTTTCTCATAGAATTCAGGATACGATGATTCTAATTTTCCTTTTTTCTTTTTATTAGACAAAATATCTTGCATTTGGCTATAACCTTTATATCCTAAGATAGCTCCTAAAATGCCTAATAAAGCCACTCTATGAATATTGCCATACGTAAAATAACAATACGTATTCACTTCAGGCTTTTTAAAAAAAGCACTCTTTCCACTGAGTTTAAATTTTAAAATTTCCATTTATTGCACCTCTTTAGAGGTTATGATATTAAAGTATTTAGCAAATTTCATATCTTTATTTGCTAATTTTGTAGTATATGGATTGTAATAAATTTCTACAGATTTAATCTGCTGACTCATATCATTTAATATATCCACCAAATTTTTTAAATCTATAACATTAATATTTTTATCTTTAATATCTTTAAGGTCTTTATCTTCAATGTCTTTATTTTCTTCATCTTCATCCTTTGAGAAAGTTACATATTCAGATAAATTAGGTAAATAAGTATCACTTTGCGTTTCTACAAAAACAGCAAATTCATTTTCGCAGCCCACTTTAGAATTTGTTGCAAATGCTGTGGCAGATACTAATGCTGTACGTTTAAAATTTTGATAATCTTCTTCTGTATAACCTTCTGTAATACCTAAATCTACTAATTCTTTATAAGCAAGTGGATTAATTACAAATGGATAAAAATAATGTGCTTCATTACTTGTTATTTTTGTACCTAATGTAGAATTTTGAGCATCTTTTACTTCAATATCATCTTCTGATAAATTATTCGCCTTAGCTTTTGCTTTTGCTTTTACTTCATTTTTCTCTTTTGCTTTTGCATCTTTAAATGGAGATAAAATATCTTGTTCTTCTGCATTAGTATCAATATATTTATTAAAGCCTTGACCAATTTGTACTGCACCAGTAATGGCAATATTACAGCCAGCTTCCGCAAAAGTTGCACCAAAATTTTTTACATCTACTGCTGTCATTAAATTAGTCAAAACCTTTTTTACATCTTTTAAATCATCTTCACCAAATAATAATTCATAACGTTCTTTTAAAGTTCTAGGTGTTAAACTAATAGAACCATCTTTTCCTTTTTCTCCAAATGCTAATGATTTAATATATAAAACATTTTGTTCTTCATTATCCCACATCTTTTTCATTGGATATTTTAATGCCTTATCACTGCCAAATACATTACCATCACTTGTTGATTTTGGATAACCTGAAAAATCTGCATTCCAATTTCCCATAATTGAAGAAATACCCAATATACCATAT
>OGYT01002125.1_pt1 | contig 11290 bp, 10 predicted proteins | sample 1576631 | NCBI WGS metagenome assembly OGYT01 (sample SAMEA3541588, study PRJEB24748) | human gut metagenome | biome: human gut; feature: human-associated habitat; material: faeces | place: China | collected 2012
CGACTGCTTCCCCACCCGCCTACGGACAGCAAAACTTTCAAAGGCCCAGACGCTGTATTTTTATAACAAACCGGAGGGCGGTGTCGAGATCACCAAGGTCAACGCAGCAGATAAAACGGAAAGGATTCCCAACACTACATTCGAGATCCGTAAGACCAGCGATGACGCTCTGGTGGATACCGTCACCACCGGACGTGACGGTAAGGTCTATCTCCCTATGGAGGCCGGCAATTACTACGCGGTGGAAACGGACTGCCCCAGTTCGTTCCGGCTGGACTCCGCCCCCATCTATTTTACTGTGGAGAATGGACAGGTCACCCGCAAGACGGTAACCAACCAGCCCATCAGTGGTATTCTCATCCACAAGGTGGACCCGGACGGTGAGGGAATCCCTGGTGTCGTTTTCTTGCTTTATGATAGCAATCGGAAGCCTATTTGTCAATACACCTCGGATGACCGGGGATATGTCTATATCGATGATTTGACCAGTTCTGGCCGGTTCTATCTGCGAGAGCTGGAGAACGATGGCTACATTGTGGACGACCAACTCAAGACTGTATACGTACAAGCCGGAAAAGTCACTGAGGTTGAGTGGGAGAATACCCCCATCACCGGACAGATCCAGATCACGAAGACCTCGGAAGACTACAACTCCATGAACGGCTGGCCTGCCGGCACCCCGATCCCTAACACAGAGTTTGAGATTTACAACGCCCGGACGGGCCGTCTGGTGGATACCATCCGGACTAATAAAAATGGTGTGGCCGTGAGCAAGCCTCTGCCTCTGGCCCGCTATAAAATCATTGAATCCAGGGCGGCGGACTTCTACGGCCTGGACAAAACGCCCATTGAGGTGGAGATTGAGCATGAGGGCCAGATCGTCAAGGCAGCTATGACCAATAAGAGCCTCTATACCAACGTCAGCATCAAGAAGACAGGGTATGTGGAGGTCATGCCGGGCCAGCAGATCCGCTATGACCTCAGCGGCATCGCCAACAACTCCACCACCAGCCTCACCTCGTTTTATTGGAGGGACACGCTCCCCACTCAGGCGGTGCGGCTGGATAAGCTGGTCACCGGGACCTACAATGTGCCGGGTAATTACAAGGTGGTCTACAAGACCAACCTCAGCGGGGATACCTGGCGCGTCCTGGCGGATAACCTGAGCACCCAGCAGCTCTATGTGCTGGACGCATCTCCCGCCGCGCTGGGGCTGGCCTCCAACGAGTATGTGACGCAGTTTATGGTCTCCTTCGGGGTGGTCCCCGCTAACTTCCGGCAGGTGGAGGCTCCGCGGGTGTACTGCGATGTGGTCTCCTGGGTCACTGGCGGTACCCAGTTCACCAACCAGGCGGACGCGGGCGGCGTCTATGACGGCCAGTGGATCATGGCCACCAGCCGGTGGGTGACCAAGGTCTACAAGCCATCCAATCCCCTGCCCCGCACCGGCTACTGAGGCTTACCGCGGAAGACAAATAAAGCAGGGGCGCGGCCTTATTGGGCCGTGCCCCCCACTCGGAGAGAGATCGGTCCTTCTGAACGACGACAATCTCCCAAGAAACGTCATCGTCCAGCTTCACGCCAGTGAGGGCTTCGAATTGCTTCCGCATATCGCCTTCACAATGGAGCCGCGGGGAGCGGCCTCGTATCCCGCCTCCGCGGCGGCCTTTACCATGGCCTGAGCCTAACCGTTGAACCCGCCGTCAGAGGCGGGATGCTTCCGGGTGTACAGCGTAGTTTCTCTTCGTTCATACTGTTTCCTCCAACGCAAGCAGAGTATCCGATGGATTAAACTTGTACTATGCAATACATCGAGGGCGTTGTCAACTCACGACTGCCCGCTCCAAGGCTTTTGGGGCGGCTGTGTTTCTGAGGAGGTGGAGCAGAAAATCAAGCGATTTCCGCATCGATTTTATAGACGTGATTTTAAAGGAGGAGAGCCTGTGAAACTGAAAAAATGGGTCTGCGTCTTGCTGGCGGTTTTCCTGCTGGCAGGGCTTTTTTGTATGCCCGCGCTGGCCGCCGCGGATGATGTGGCGGATGCGGTGGAACAGACCTGGGGAGACGCCTCAGAGCAGATCAAAACGGTGGTGGACAGCGTCGTGTTTCCGGCGCTGGGCATGGTGCTGGCCATCGCTTTTTTTGTCAAATTAGCAATGGCGTATTTTGATTATCGGAAGCATGGTCAGTTTGAATGGACTGGCCCCGCTATCCTATTCGTGTGCTTAATTTTCGTCCTGCTGGCCCCAAACTACATCTGGGGCATTGTGGGACTCTGACACTATGACCAGGGAAGATTTTGAGCGGAGGATAAGAGACCTGCTTCCGGATGTCTCTGACCAGGCCATGAAAAACTGGCTGGAATACGCTGAAAATCTGGACCGGGACGGGACGGAAACAGAATCCGAGATTTTTGACCGCTCCTATGTGGAGCTCGCCCTCATCAAGCGGCATCAAAGCGTGGAAACCGCCGCGGCCCTGTTCAATTACGGAGAAAAGTTTGTCTTCAATTATTTTGAGCTTCGCGGCGCCGCTGAGCTTCTGAAGGAGGGCTGGCCGCTGGAGCGGATCAGCGATCACGCGGTAGAGAATGGGTGTGATCCAACGCTGGAGGCGATGGAGGAGTCCCATGCGGCTTTGGAGGAATTTCAAAGCGGAAAGTGGGATACCAGAGAAAACAAACGGAAGTTCAGCTCAGATCTGTCCCAGGGGATCCGCCAATTTTACGCGCTGGAGCAGGGATTGGGGGGCCAGGACGGGACATTCAGCGAGTGGATCCGGGCAGCCTATGAGATCAACGAGGATTTTGATCAGTCCTTTGCTGAAATTGTCAGCGGCCTCTGCGGCGCGTTTCATGACGCGGACGCTCAATATGGGCGCGACATCAGCAGACAACTCTACAATACGCTTGCTGTGGTTCTGCCCACGGAGATCCGAAGCGCGGCCCAGTACCTGAGTCTTGGCGGGAGTCTGGACCATGTGCCAGCTCTTGCGTTGGTGGGCTTCCTCATGGAACCCCAAAACCATGACAGCATGCTTCGGGCTGTGAAGCATATGAATGATGGCGGAGATGCAGCCAGCGCCTATTACGCGGCTGAGGGGGAAGTGTTCAAAGACCACTCTCCTCAGTGTCAGCAGACCATGTGATACCCCAAATTTATTTCCTTCATACCCCGCACCAGAGAGTATGCTAATATGGAATTGAATTTTGGCATAAAGACACGCGGGCACTGAAGCAGTGCCCGCTTTCTTTCTGTCGCAACGACTATATGAGGGCCGTACCGTCTGTACGGCCCTCATTTTTATTCCGCCGCAGGCGGTACGCCCCTTTCGCAAGAGGGGTGATTTTTCTTTGTTTATCTGGGACTTTGTGGCCTCCACAGTCATGGACAACCTGATCGACTGGTTCTACGGACAGATCGTGGGCTTCCTTGGGAACTTCTTCTCCGCCATGGGCAACATGGGGGTGGAGATCTTTGAACTGGAGTGGGTACAGGCCATTGTCCTGTTTTTTTCTCAGCTTGGCTGGGCGCTGTATGGTGTGAGCCTGGTGGTGTGCGCCTTTGAGTTCGGCATTGAGTACACCACGGGCCGGGCCAATCTCCAGCACACGGCGCTGGGCGCCATCAAGGGCTTCCTGGCCGTCAGCCTGTTCACCATCCTTCCCGTGCGGCTCTACGCCCTGTCCGTATCGCTGCAGGGCCGGCTCAGCGCCGGGCTCACCGGCTACGGGACCAGTATCGGGGATGTGGGGCAGCAGATCATCACAGACCTCAGCAGTGTGGAAAGCATCGCGGATATGACGCAGGTGACGCTGGATTTTGGCTTTGGCGTCATTACCAGCCCCATCATGCTCCTGTTCTGCATCATCCTTATGGCCTACGCGGTGATCAAGGTCTTTTTCGCAAACCTGAAGCGGGGTGGCATCCTGCTCATCCAGATCGCCGTTGGATCGCTGTATATGTTCAGCATTCCCAGAGGATATGTGGATGGCTTTGTACAGTGGATGAAGCAGGTCATCGGCCTGTGCCTGACCGCCTTTCTGCAATCCACCATTCTGGTGGCGGGCCTTATGGTGTTCAAGGACCACGCCCTGCTGGGACTGGGGCTCATGCTCTCCGCGGGGGAGGTGCCCAGGATCGCCGGCACCTTTGGCCTGGATACCACAACGAGAGCCAACATCATGAGTGCGGTCTACACAGCTCAGGCCGCCGTCAACACCACCCGGACCATCGCGGCCGCGGTGGCGCCGAAATAGGAGATGAATATGACAGAAGGAAACGAATTCCATCCGCCTAAAATCTACGCGATCTGGGTGGATGCAAGGCCGGAGAGTCCCATGGCGGGGCTGTCCGGCTTTTTATCTGAGAACAGCCGCCGCCTGTTCTTTACCGAGCGTGGGGACGCGGAACTGAAGATCCGGGATATGGAGGCGCTGCGGCTCAACCGCCACCCCGCCGCGGAGTACCGGTGTGTGGAGTATCCGGGCGGGTATGATGCGGAGCGGAGCATACAGGCGGAGCTGCTCAAAACAATTTCCCTACAGGCAGACCCTGAGATCATGCGGTATGAAGTCACAGACCGCATCTACGGCAACACTGGAGGGGGCTGCATGGTAGGGACACTGGCTGTACGCCTCCCTGATCTGGATAAGACCATCTGGATCAACTGCAATGACGAAGGCGTGACCATCACCTCCGCCGACTATGTGTGGAACGAGGATGACAGCGGGAGCTGGGAGCGGTACGAGGATGTAGTCATGTTTGAAGTCAACTTTCGGGATGACGATCCGCAATCCATGTGGCCCCTGCTCCCGGCAATCCACGAGGCCCTTGCCTATACCATTCGGCGGGAGACAGAGTACTCCTCCAGGCCGTTCAGCATCCCGGCAAAATGGCTGCCGGAAACATACCGGCGAGGAGCTGACCCGGCGTACCTGAAGTGGGCTGAGGAAATGGAGCAGTCTGTTGAAGTAGGCGTGAATGGTCTGGTAGTCAATGATCCCTCATATCGGCATCAGCCCCAGAGGGAGACAGACACCCAGGCCAAGGTGGTCTACATCGCTTCCCCTCTGTCCGGAGATGTGAAGCGAAACCTCCAGTTCGCCCGGCAGGCATGCCGGTATGCCATCTCGGAGGAGATGACCCCATTTTGTCCGCACTTGCTCTACACCCAGATGTTGGATGACAGCGACCCGGAGGAACGGCAGCTGGGCATTGATCTGGGAAACCGGATGCTAAGGCTTTGTGACGAGCTGTGGCTGTGTGGGGACCGGATCAGCCCCGGCATGGCGGGAGAAAAGGAGATGGCGGAGCGTCTCGGCATCCCTGTGCGGAGCGTCAGCACGGAGGAGATCCAGTCCATGGAGCTCTCGCCTACGGAGGGGATGGGGATGTCCATGGGATGAACCTGACCATGGGGAGCCTGTTTGATGGCATCGGAGGCTTCCCCCTCGCGGCGGAGCGGTATGGGATCAAAACTCTCTGGGCCAGCGAGATCGAGCCGTTCCCCATGAAAGTCACGGGGCGGCGCTTCCCAGGCATGGCCCATAAGGGCGACATCACAAAGTTGAACGGCAGGCTGCTGCTCCCGGTAGACATCATCTGCGGGGGAAGCCCTTGCCAAGACCTGAGCGTGGCCGGAGCGCGCGCCGGATTATCCGGTGCCCGTTCCGGCCTTTTTATGGAACAGATTCGGATCATAAAGGAAATGCGGACAGCGGAGAGAGAACGGGGCCGGACCGGCGCCGACATCCGTCCCCGCTGGATGTGCTGGGAGAATGTTCCAGGCGCGTTCAGCAGCGGATCGCCCAAAGGGGAGGACTTCCGTATTGTGCTGGAGGAGATCATTCGGATCCATGACATCGGCGCGGAGGTCCCGCAGTCCTATCCCTATTCGTGGCCGGACGCGGGAGACGCCGTGATGGAAAACGGCTTCTCTCTGGCGTGGCGCTGCCTGGACGCGCAATTCTGGGGCGTCGCTCAGCGGAGAAAGCGCATTTTTCTGGTGGCGGACTTTGCCGGCCCTCTCGCGCCCCTGCTCCTGTTTGATGTCTTAGATGGGAGGCTTGACTATGCAGCACTGCGACAGCGACGGCCAGATGATGCTGTTCTCTCTGGAGGAGGCTGATGAAATATATGCGAGACCTCCGAAACGAAAAAGCGGGACCTTAACCCTGTCCACGCTGATTTCCATTCCTTATTTCCACCTGGATCTGTCCAAAGGCCATGTGGACCTGTTCGGGTGCCATTATTGGGAATTCCGATCCCCGTGGCAGGAAAATGGCCCGCCGCTCAACACTGGAGCAGCTCCCAGAGAGCCGGTCAAATGTGATCTATCCAGCATCTTGGAGCGAGATCCTGACGAGAGACACGACCTGAGTCCAAAAGCCTGTCTCGGCACCCTGCACAGAGCAAAGGAGCGCGGTAAACCGCTGCCGGAGCGGCTGGAGTGGGCTTTGATGGCTCAGGCCGGCCTGCTCCCGATGAATTTCCAGGCAGCGGAGATGAGAGCGTATCACATCAATCGGAGAGATGAGGACACCGATCTATATGGTGTAGCTGGTACGCTGATGGCCACCAGTAATATGCAGATGCAGACCTTCATCAACGGCGATTCCGTGGTCTTTGCCGCAAATCAGAGAGAGAAGGTGAATTGCCGCAAAGCGGCAAGAGAAGCCACCCTGGGGCGTGAGGTACGGGATCTGCATGATCTTACTGGTGCGCTTCAGGCACAACCCGGAATGAAGCAGCAGACCTTTGTTGCCGGATTTTCTGCGGGGGCAGGAGCCAAGGCCGGAAGCATCGGCTATTCCGAGAAGATCTCCCCCACGCTGAAAGGGACAGCCAGCGGGAACTGTATGCCCTCTGTCCTGTGCCTGAACGACCAGGGCGGCAGCGTGATGGACTGTACGGTGGGGATCACGGGGACCCTGCGGGCTCAGGAGCACGGGCATCAACCCCTGGTGTATGAAAACCACGGCATCGATGCCAGATACACCGGGCCACACACCATTGCCCCGACGCTCTCCGCCCGTGCGGGGACCGGAGGCAACAATCTACCGCTGGTGGAACAGAGAGACGCGGCTCACGGGTCGCCTTCTGAAAAGGACGGCATTCTTTATGCCAGACAGCGTGTGGACGTATTTCACGATAACGATGTGGCCTCTACAGAAAGCGCCAGACAGTATAAAGATGCCACAGACCTGGTATGTCAACAGGCAGATAGCCGCCGATTGATCCGCCGCCTAACGCCGCTGGAGTGTGAGCGGCTCCAGGGGTTCCCGGATGGCTGGACGGCTCTCTCCGACGCCTCGGACTCCGCCCGGTATCGGGCGTTGGGCAACAGCGTGGCCATCCCCTGTGTGGAGTTCATCATGCGGGGAATCACCATAGCGGTCTCTTATTGATTATTCGGATGACAGAAGCAGGACAGCTCATGGTCGTTGACCACACCCACAGCCTGTAGGAACGCATAGATGATCGTGGTGCCGACGAAGCTCATGCCCCGGTGCTTCAGGTCCTTGGAGATACGGTCAGACAGCTCTGTATGAGCGCGCGCTTCATCATCCGTATTCAGGATGACTTTCCCGCCTGTGAAAGACCAAAGGTAGCGGTCAAAGGAGCCAACCTCCCTCTGAATGGAGAGATATACCCCGGCATTACGGATCGCGGCCTCGATCTTGCGCCGGTTGCGGACGATGCCTGCGTCAGCCATCAGCGCCTCCACCTTCTCCGGGCCGTATTGGACGATCACATCCGGCTGGAAGTTGTCAAAAGCCCTGCGGAACGCCTCCCGCTTTTTCAGGATCGTCAGCCAGGACAAGCCTGCCTGGAAGCCCTCCAGAGTCAGCATCTCAAAGAGCTTGCGGTCATCATGCTCCGGCCGCCCCCATTCGTTATCGTGGTAGGCAATGTATAATTCCGAGTTTGGGTCCGCCCAGCGGCACCGCTTCATCCCAGATCCCTCCTGTGAACAAGTTATCTTGATTATACACATGATCGGAACCAATGGCCACCAAAAATTCCGAAAAAGGGCTTGTTGCTTGTGCTTCGTTTTAGCCAGGTTCTTCGTCGGATTTGGTGAATAGCTTTGGGCCATAGCCTGGGATATACTTGGCCTACCAAAAGGAAAGGAGCCTACAAAATGGGAAAACTGACGATTAATTTATGTGAAGAACTCCACCAGAAGATCCGGGAGGATGTGGCGGCGGATGAGAGCCTGACCACCAGCCTCCTCATGGAGCGGATCATCCGGGAGCACTATGAGGGACCCAAGCCGCGGCCCCGGATAGAGAGCGGCGGCCGGACCATGGCCTTCTCGGTATCGGAGGAGCTGTTCCAGCGGGTCAAGCGGTATCTGGCGGCCCACGGGGGCCAGTCCCAGCGGGATTTCGTGATTGGCCTGGTGACACAGGGACTCGCTCTGTGGGAACAGGGTAAGGCCCTCAAGATGCTGGAGGGGTACACGCCCCAAAAGGGGGACCGGACGCTGGCGTTCGCCGTCACGGAGGAGCTGTTCCATCAGATCAAAGCATACCTGGCCGCGCATAAGAAGCTCTCCCAAAAGGAATTTATGGTCAGTCTGGTGGAAAACGCCGTCTCAGCCTGGGAGGCCGGGGCGGAAGCGGACGGATCGCCCATAGTGGAGGTCCTGCCGGAGCTGACCGAGGAGGAAAAGCGGCGCCGCAGCTTTAACCCACTCTCTGGAGAATACACGTACCCCTAAGAGCGGAACTGTCACAGGAAGAAACCGCCATGGGAGATGCGGATGCCGCACTCCATACCAACGACGCACAGTAATGAACAAAAGATCATCCAGGACGGGAGGAGAAACCTCCCGTCCATTTTGTTTGCCAAGGGAGGGACGAATATCTATATTTACCCTGAAAACCTGAGAGCCAAAGCCATGCTGTGGCTGTGGCCCCTGCGGGATGTGGCTATCATCGGGACCGGCTTTATCCTCTCTGTCCTGGCTCTGGCGCAGAGCGGCTTCCTGCCGCCTCTGGTGGCCACATTCCTTTTCGCGTTCCTCAGCATCCGCGTGGAGGACGCCAGCATTCTGGACTTCCTGCGCTATGCCGTCAATTTTCTGTTTTTGAAACAGCAGTATTACGAATGGGGGGAAGCGGTTGAATAAAAAGCAGAAACAGGAGCTGCGCCAGCGGCAGACCGCACGGCAGCTCATGGGCATCAGCCAGCTCACCGGCTACGGCGTCCGAACCGCGGAAGGAGAGCTGGCCTTTTTCCTCATCAAGCCGGATAACCTCTCCGTGCTCTCGGAGGAAGGGGTCCGGGGCCGGGTGACGGCCCTGACCCACCTGCTGTGCGCTATGCCGGAGCTGCGTATCCTGGCGCTGGACTCCCGCGAGTCCTTTCAGCGCAATCAGGAGTGGTACCGCCAGCGGCTGGAGCAGGAGGAACTGCCCGCCCTGCGGGAATTGCTGCGGCAGGACTCCGCCCATCTGGATGAGATCCAGACCACCACCGCCTCGGCGCGGGAGTTCGTTCTGGTTTTCCGGCTGGATCAGCAGAGCGGAGAGAGCGACGAGGTCCAGCTCCGCCAGATGGAAAAACGAATCCGGGACCAGGGCTTCCATGTGCGGCTCGCGGAGGAGCAGGACGTCAAGCGTCTGCTGTCGGTCTACTACCAGCAGGATGTGACCACGGACCGCTTTGAGGACTGCGACGGAGAGAGGGGGGTGATGGACCGTGGCTAAAAAAGTTCAGAAGAAAACGAATAAAAGGGTCCCTTCCAAGCCCTCGGAACCCCGCGTCAAGGATTTCCTGGACCTCATCGCCCCCACAGCCGTGAAGTTCAACACGGACCACTACATCTGCGGCGGGACCTACCGCTGCACCCTGGCCCTGCGGAGCTACCCCGCCAGCACCGAGGAGCTGGCTCTGCTCCGCCGCCTGGGGGAAAAGAGCGGCGTGACCCTGCACATCTATAACCGGAAGGTGTCCGTGGCGGAGGAGGACAAGATCATCCACAACGCGGAGAACAAGAACAAGCTGGACCGGGGCAGCACCAGCAGCATGAAGCAGGCGGTCACTGCGGAAGCCAACCTCCAGGATGTGGCGGCGCTCATCGCCTCCATGCGCAAGAACAGCGAGCCCCTCATCCACTGCGCTGTGTTCATTGAGCTCTCCGCCAGAGACCCGGACAGTCTGCGCGCCCTGCGGGATGAGGTGACGTCGGAGCTGATCCGGAGCAAGCTGGGCGCGGACCGGCTCCTCCTGCGCCAGCGGGAGGGATTCCTCTCCTCCAATCCGGCGGGCCGCAACACCTTCGGCTCCCAGTTTGAGCGGGTGCTGCCGGCCAAATCCGTTGCCAATCTGTACCCGTTCAACTACTCCGGCAAGACGGACCCCAACGGCTTCTACATTGGCCGGGACCGGTACGGCTCCAACATCATCGTGGATCTGGACCGCCGCACCGATGACAAGACCACAGCCAACGTCCTCATCCTGGGCAACAGCGGCCAGGGCAAGATCTACCTGCTCAAGCTCCTGCTGTGCAACATTCTGGAAAGCGGCAAGTCCGCCATCTGCCTGGACACGGAGCATGAGCTTGTGGACCTCTGCTCCAACCTGGGCGGGTGCTTCATCGACCTGATGAGCGGACAGTACCGGATCAATCCCTTAGAACCGAAGCTGTGGGATGACGGCAGCGAGGGGGATGACCCGGATGCTCCCGCCGCGTTCCGCCAGAAGACCCGGCTCAGCCAGCATATCTCGTTCCTCAAGGATTTTTTTCGGGCCTATAAGGAGTTCTCAGACCGGCATATTGATACCATTGAGCTGATGCTGGGGCGGCTGTACGCCAAATGGGGCATGGACGACGATACCGACTTCCAGCCCCTGTCTCCCAGGGATTATCCAGTCCTCTCCGACCTCTATGACGTGATCGAGGAGGCGTACCGAAACTATGACAGCGAGGAGTATCCCCTCTACCCAAGGGAACTGCTGCAGGAGGTCCTGCTGGGTCTCCACTCCATGTGCCGGGGCGCGGAGAGCAAGTTCTTCAACGGCCACACCAACATCACCAGTTCCCGCTTTCTGGTCTTTGGTGTCAAAGGGCTCCTCCAGGCCAGCCGGAATGTAAAAAATGCCCTGCTGTTCAACGTGCTGTCCTATCTCAGCGATAAGCTGCTCACCGAGGGCAATACTGCGGCGGGGCTGGACGAGCTTTATATCTGGCTGAGCAACCTGACCGCCATCGAATACATCCGCACCAAAATATAAAACCCGGCAAGTACTCAAAATCCCATAAACTAAAGCATAATTCG
>OGYT01002126.1_pt1 | contig 11285 bp, 9 predicted proteins | sample 1576631 | NCBI WGS metagenome assembly OGYT01 (sample SAMEA3541588, study PRJEB24748) | human gut metagenome | biome: human gut; feature: human-associated habitat; material: faeces | place: China | collected 2012
TATCGACCTGGTGAGCGCGTCGAAGGCGGAGATGTCCAAACGCTATGGCTTTATCTACGTCGATCGCGACGATGAAGGCAACGGCACCCTGGCGCGCAGCCGCAAGAAAAGCTTCTGGTGGTATAAAGAGGTAATCGCCACCAACGGCGGCAGCTTAAAAGAGTAATGCCCTGAGCACGAAGCTAACATCAGCCTTATGGCCCGGATAACTTCCGGGCCTTTTTGCGTATTACGCCGGCTTGCGCGCGCGCAGGAGAAAAATCATCGGCCGCTCTTTTTCTTCATCCAGCGCCGGCTGAGCGGCAATCTGCTCCGCCGTCGGTCCCCACTCATCCAGATGCTCGATGATAAAACCGGCGGCGATCAGCTGGTTTATCCAGCTGGACAGCTTGCGATGCTGCTTTTTCACCCCGTCGGCAAACCAGTTGCTGATGCGCTCGCCCTCCTGCTGGTAGTGGCTCACCGGCCAACTTTTCTGCCCGTTCTCATCTTCCTGCCAGCCCTGACGCGGCGGGGCGGTATAGATGGGATGCTCGGCGGAGAACAGCAGCGTACCGCCGGGCGTCAGCGCCCGGTAAACGGTGGCGAACAGCGGCGCCACGTCGGGCAGATAGTGCAGCGCCAGCGAGCTATAGACCAGCTCGCAGCTATCGGCGGGCAGGGTAAGCGTCTGAAGATCTTCGCAGCGATAGCGGATACCTTCTCCCTCCGTCATTTCGCGGGCGCGCTCCAGCATTCGGCTGGAGAGATCCAGCCCGTCCACCTGCGCGGCGCCCTGGTCGCGGGCCCAGCGGCAAAACCAGCCGTAGCCGCAGCCAAGATCGACGACGCGTAAACCGGATAACGGCGGAAGCATTTGCTGAAGGGTCGGCCACTCGGGCGCGCCTTCCAGCCCTTTGACTGAACGGTCGAGGGTGGCGTATCCGGCAAAAAAAGCGGGATCGTCATAGATGTTCTGACTCATTGTCACTCCATGAGAAGTTTATTTTTAGTCTGCTAATAGTTACGGCACACGCTTTACTAAACGGCAAGGATGCAAGTAGCTTAATATACCCGACCTTATTTAATCATCTGACCGATTTCATGAACCTGACTTTGAGCAAACGCGCGTTGGCTGGCCTGCCACTGGTTATCGCGCTGGCGGGCTGCGCGCCATCGCACGATACTGGCAAGCCGCTCCAGCAGCAAACCCCGGCATCCCACGTCGCAACGGAACTGCCCGCCGCCGTGAAAAACGGCTGGCCGCAGAGCAACTGGTGGCAGGATTACCATGACCCTCAGCTCAATAGCCTGATTCAGCGTGCCTTAGCCAATGCGCCGGACATGCAGATTGCCGAACAGCGCATCAGGCTGGCGGAAGCGCAGGCGCGGATGTCGCAATCCAGCCTGGGGCCGAACCTGGATTTTTCCGCCGATATTGAACGGCAGAAAATGTCCTCCGAGGGGCTGATGGGGCCGTTTGCCACCGATACCGACGGCAATACCGGACCGTGGTACACCAACGGCACCTTCGGACTGACCGCCGGATGGGATCTGGACCTGTGGGGTAAAAACCGCGCGCTGCTCAAAGCGCTCATCGGTGAAGTCAAAGCACAGGTCGCTGAAGAAGCCCAGACCCGCGAACTGCTGGCCGGCAGCGTCGCCCGCCTTTACTGGCAGTGGCAGACCGAAGCGGCCATTAAAAACGTGCTGACGCAGGTGAAGCGCGAACAGAATAATGTCGTTACCGTGGATACTGCGCTGTATCAACGCGGGATCACCAACTCGGCCGAAGGGGCCGAGAACGATATTAACGTCAGTAAAACCGATCAGCAGCTCGCCGACGTGGCGGGCAATATGAAGGAGATTGAAGCGCGGCTGATGGCGCTGACCAACAGCCAGAGCCAGGCGCTGAATCTTCATCCAGCGGATTTACCCGCCGTCAGCGCGCAAATGCCTAACCAGCTGGGCTATGAGCTGCTGGCGCGACGCCCGGACCTGCAGGTCGCGCACTGGTATATCGAGGCTTCATTAAGCGAAGTTGATGCCGCGAAAGCCGCGTTTTATCCGGATATCAACCTGATGGCCTTCCTGCAGCAGGATGCCCTGCATCTCAGCGATCTGTTCCGCCACTCTGCCCAGCAGATGGGCGTCACCGCCGGGCTGACCCTGCCGATCTTTGATAGCGGCCGCCTGAACGCGAATCTGGATATCGCCAGCGCGCAAAATGGCCTGTCGATAGCGAAGTACAACAAAGCGGTGGTCGATGCGGTTAATCAGGTGACGAAAACCGCCAGCCAGATGGAAACGCTGATGGCGAAAAATCAGCAGCAGCAGCAGGTTGAAAAAGATGCTCAGCGGATGGTCGCGCTGGCGCAGGCGCGGATGAACGCCGGGATTATTTCCGGCTCGCGCGTCAGCCTGGCGAAGCTGCCGGCGCTGCAGGAGCGCGTTACCGCGCTGCGCCTGCACGGCCAGTGGCTTGATGCCAGCATCCAGCTGACCTCCGCGCTGGGCGGCGGGTATCATCAGGCGGCGAAGTAGTTCTGTTTCCCCGGCTCGCGCTGCGCTTAGCCGGGCTACAGGCCCATGCGATCTGTGGGGTTGTCGCCCGGATAAGGCGTTTACGCCGCCATCCGGGAACTCTCGTCACTCTTTCTTCTTTGCCTCGCGGCGCTTTAGCCACCAGTGCGCCGCAACCACCAGCACCACCGCCAGAATCAGCCAGATCCAGTGCTTCAGATGCGCATCCAGATGATGCAGCCACGGGCCAATCGCTTCCCCGCCGAGATAGCCGAGCGTGGTAAAAATTAACGCCCAGATAATCGCGCCGACAATATTCAGCGGCAGAAACACCTTCGGCGGCAGGCGGCTGGCGCCAATCAGCAGCGGGCCGATAACCCGAAAGCCGTACATAAAGCGGGTGCCGATGACAAACAGGTAGGGGCGACGCTGGATCATGCGCTGGGCCTTTTGGATCCGCTTTTTCTGGCGTGCGAATCGCCGCAGAATCCGTCCGCCAAAGCGCCTGCCGAGTAAATAAAGCAGCTGATCGCCAATCATCCCCCCGAGGGCGACCGAGATAACCACCAGCCAGAACTTCAATAATCCCTGATGTGCCGCCACGCCGCCGAGCAGCGTGATGGTTTCGCCTTCCGCCACGCTGCCAATGACCAGCGCCGCGTAGCCGTACTGGGAAATCAGGTTATTGATATCCATATAAAGATTAACTCCATAAAACGTCAGTCCCTTAATCATACACCCTGATGATAAAAATGCGGGGGAAGCGCATTTTTCTCGCTGTACACAAAATAATCTACAAGGTGAATTATACTTGGATCAGTGCTGTACCACGCCGTGACAAGGGGGACGCTATGAACCATGTCTGGGGGCTCTTCTCTCATCCTAATCAAGAGATGAGCGTTATTAAAAGCGAAAACGAAACCGTTTCGCATCACTATACGCACCATGTGCTGGTCATGGCGGCGGTTCCGGTTATCTGCGCCTTTATTGGCACCACGCAGCTGGGCTGGAACTTCGGCGACGGCACGGTGGTAAAACTGTCGCTGATGACCGGGCTGGCCCTGGCGGTGCTGTTTTACGCCGTGATGCTCGCCGGGGTTGCGGTGATGGGGCGGGTTATCTGGTGGATGGCGCGAAGCTATCCGCAGCGGCCTTCCCTTAAGCGCTGTATGGTTTTCGCCGGCTATGTCGCCACGCCGCTTTTCCTCAGCGGGCTCGTGGCGCTCTATCCGCTGGTGTGGCTGTGCGCGCTGGTCGGGACCGTCGCGCTGCTTTACACCGGCTATCTGCTGTATCTCGGTATTCCCACGTTCCTGGGGATTAATAAAGAAGAGGGGTTGAGCTTCGCCAGCTCGACTCTGGCGATAGGGGTGCTGGTGCTGGAAGTGCTGCTGGCGATCACCGTTATTCTCTGGGGATACGGATATCGGCTCTTCTGATTTAACTCATTGCCGGCATAAATAGATTTTTATGTCGGCAATGCAGCATTTGTTCACGATTCTTATTAGCCAGCTCGCGTTCTGACAAGGTATGATGATTTTTGCCAGCGGCGTCATCACCCCAGCGCCGCGGCGTACGTTCATAACGTGCAAAAATACTTTTCAGAATGTTCACGATGACCAAATTTCGAGTTTCTTTGCTCAGCCTGACGTTGCTGCTGGCTGTGCCTTTTGCGCCCCAGGCGTTGGCTAAAACCTCCACGGCGGTGACCGCCTCCCAGCCGGATATCGCTTCCGGCAGTGCGATGATCGTCGACCTTGCCAGCAAAAAAATCATCTATGCCAGCCAGCCGGACCTGGTTCGCCCGATGGCGTCGATCACCAAGGTGATGACCGCGATGGTGGTGCTTGATGCCCATCTGCCGCTGGATGAGATGCTGACCGTTGATATCAGCCAGACGCCTGAAATGAAAGGGATCTATTCACGGGTGCGCCTGAACAGCCAAATCAGCCGCCGCAATATGCTGCTGCTGGCGCTGATGTCGTCGGAAAACCGCGCCGCCGCCAGCCTGGCGCACCATTATCCGGGCGGCTACGACGCCTTTATCCGCGCGATGAACGCCAAGGCGCAGGCGCTGGGGATGACCCGCACCCGCTACGTTGAGCCCACCGGTCTGTCGATTCATAACGTCTCTACCGCCCGCGATCTGACTAAGCTGCTGATCGCCAGCGAGCAGTATCCGCTGATTGGCCAGTTGAGCACCACCAAAGAAGATATGGCGACATTCGCCCATCCGGCGTATACGCTGCCGTTCCGCAATACCAACCATCTGGTCTACCGCGATAACTGGAATATTCAGCTGACCAAAACCGGCTTTACTAACGCGGCGGGCCACTGCCTGATTATGCGTACGGTGATTAATCAGCGCCCGGTGGCGCTGGTGGTGATGGATGCGTTTGGCAAATATACTCACTTCGCCGACGCCAGCCGCCTGAGAACGTGGATTGAAACGGGAAAAGTGATGCCGGTTCCGGCTTCCGCGCTCAGCTATAAAAAGCAGCGTGAAGCGCAGATGGCCGATGCGATGCTGAAAGGCGGCGCGCAGACCGCGCAGAACGATTAACCCCCATTTCCCCGGATTACGGCGTAAACGCCTTATCCGGGCTACCGAACCGCGCTGTACCGTAGCCCGGCTAAGCGCAGCGCGAGCCGGGGGGTTACTCCGGCAGCGTCCAGTCGCCATCGCCGAGCGGGCGCTGCATAATCAAGGTATCCCGCCAGTCGCCCATCTTATAGCCGACGCTGCGCAGCTGACCCGCCACGCTAAAACCGAACTTTTTATGAATCGCAATCGACCCGGCGTTACTGTGGCCGTCGCCGATAATCGCCAGCATTTGTCGCCACGGTCCCTGTTCGCATTTCTCAATTAACCGGGAGAGCAGGGCGCTGCCGATACCGCGTCCCCCCATTCCCGCCTCAACGTAAATCGACTCTTCCAGGGTGTAGCGGTAGGCCGGACGCGGGCGGTAAAAGGTGGCGTAGCAGTAGCCGACGATGGTGCCGCGCCACAGGGCAACCAGCCACGGCAGCCCGCTATCGCGCACGGTTTTGATTCGCTTGCGCATCTCATCCACGGTTGGCGGGATCTCTTCAAAAGAGGCGCGTCCATTGAGCACGTGCCAGACGTACAGCGCGGCGATAGCGTGGGCGTCATCGGGCAGCGCTTCGCGGATCTCTAAGTCAGCGTCGTGTAGCTTATCCACTGCGGACATGATGGGTTAATTCCTTAAACGGGTTTGCCAGAGAGGAAATTTCTCCGGCGTGCAGCGTAATACAGAAGCCCCGCGGCTGAACAGTCCCCCGTGCGGATTATTGCGGTTCGGTCGCGCTCGTCGGTTTATCCTGCGCTTCGCCCCAGTATTTTTGCTTACTGGTTTTGCCAATCCCCGGGTTCATGCTGTTGGTGGGATCGTTTTCGCGATAGAAGCGTTTTAAGCTTTCCGGTGCTTCATACAGATGGCCGACGTTATGCTCGGCCGGATATTGGGCGCCCCGCTCCTTCAGCAGCACCAGCATTTTCTCTTTCAGTTCGTGGGCATCGACGCCTTTTTTCACGATGTAATCCTGATGGAAAACGTGGCACATAAAGTGACCGTAATAGAGCTTATGCACCAGCTGGCTATCGATATCGGCGGGAAGATGCTCAAACCATTCGGTGTCGTTACGGCGCAGGGCGATGTCCAGCGCCAGAATATCTTCCACCTCATCGGCGTGAACCGCCTGGTAGCGGATCGCCGCACCCGCGGCGGCAAAGCGGTGCAGGAAGGCTTTGCTGCCTTCTTCTGCGGTGCAGACGAAGAAATCCCCTTCGGCATTCTGGAAATATTCCCCGAGCCAGGCCTGAGCCTCTTCGATGCCGTCGCCCGCCATTTTCAGCAGCAGATGGTGTTCGTATTTATCGCGCCAGGTTTTCATTCGCTCCGGCAGATGCGACGGGAAGACGTGACCCAGCTTTTGCATAAAGCGGTCGGTGAAGTGCGGCTTAAACAGCGACACTTTCTCCAGCATCGCGTCGGTGCGGCCCTTCATGGTAAAGAAGAACGGCATTTTATCGGTGCCGAGCTTGTCGATCATCAGGAAGGTGTCTTTCCCGTACTGCTCGGCGATGTCGTAAATATCGCGGTGCATATACTCGCCCGCCACCGGCAGATGGTTGAACTCGGCGAGAATATGGCGGCGAATTTCGGTCAGCACGTCCGGGCGGTTGGTGCCGATGTAGAACACCTGCTGGCGTTTTTCCGCCGGGAAGGTATCGAGGCGCACGGCGAACACCGCCAGCTTGCCGGCGCAGCCCGAGGATTCAAACAGGCGGTCCGGGTCGGCGTTGTAGCGCGCCGGGGTATCGGCATTCACGTCGCGCACGCGGGTGACGTAATCATGATCGTGGGCGTGGCGGCCATCGTGGCGCACATCTTCATCTTTAACCCGTTCGTCGTCGAGGCGGCTGAGGATTTGCTCCGGCGTGGTGCCGAGGTCAATGCCGAGGTGGTTCACCAGCGTCAGCTTGCCGTTTTCATCAATTTGCGCGTACAGCGACATTTCGGTATACGCCGGGCCGCGCTGTACCAGCGAGCCGCCGGAGTTGTTGCAGATCCCGCCGACCACCGATGCCCCGATGCAGGATGAACCAATGACCGAGTGCGGTTCGCGACCCAGCGGCTTCAGCGCTTTTTCCAGCGAATAGAGTGTCGTGCCGGGATAAGCCAGCACCTGCTCGCCTTTATCCAGCAGATGCAGTTTATCCAGGCGCAGGGTGCTGATAATGACGATATCGCGGTCATAATCGTTACCGTTCGGCGTTGAGCCTTCGGTCAGGCCGGTGTTGGCCGCCTGCATCAGAATGATTTTATCGGCGTTGACGCAGGCGTTCAGCACGCGCCACAGCTCCAGCAGGGTACCGGGAAAGACCACCGCCAGCGCGTCGCCCTGGCCGGAGCGAAAGCCTTTACGGTAGCGCTGGGTTTTAGCCGGGTCGGTGAGCAGATGGGACGAGCCGACCAGACGGGCGAGTTCAGCCAGAAAAGCGTTGTTATAGGTTGTTGCAGATGACATGTTCCACTCCTTGTGGTGGTACAAAATTATCAAAAATAAGAATAGCGCTTTGTATGACAATTTGATGCATCAATGTTTCTAAAAATCAGAGAACAACGCGCGCTTTATTCAGGCGTCTCGTTTATGTTTATGGCAGACTTCGATTTTTGCTATCTTTTCGCCGATCTGGTCGACTGGAACAATGAGGGATAAAAATGAAATGGCTTTGTACTGTAGGCGTCGCTGTGAGCCTGGCGCTGCAACCGGCGCTGGCGGATGAATTGTTCGGCAATCATCCCCTAACGCCGCAGGCGCGGGATGCGTTTGTGACGGAACTGCTGACGAAAATGACGGTGGATGAAAAAATCGGTCAGCTGCGCTTAATTAGCGTCGGCCCGGATAACCCGAAAGAGGCCATCCGCGAGATGATCAAAGAAGGCCAGGTGGGGGCGATTTTTAACACCGTGACCCGCCATGATATCCGCATTATGCAGGATCAGGTGATGGAACTCAGCCGCCTGAAAATCCCGCTCTTTTTCGCCTATGACGTGCTCCACGGCCAGCGTACCGTCTTTCCGATTAGCCTTGGCCTGGCCTCCTCTTTTAACCTCGACGCGGTGAACACCGTCGGGCGGGTGTCGGCTTACGAAGCGGCCGATGATGGCCTGAACATGACCTGGGCGCCGATGGTCGACGTCTCCCGCGATCCGCGCTGGGGCCGCGCTTCGGAAGGGTTCGGGGAAGATACCTACCTGACCACCGAGATGGGCAGGGCGATGGTGGAGTCGATGCAGGGGAAAAGCCCGGCAGATCGCTACTCGGTGATGACCAGCGTCAAGCACTTTGCCGCCTACGGCGCGGTCGAAGGCGGCAAAGAGTACAACACCGTTGATATGAGCCCGCAGCGCCTGTTCAACGACTATATGCCGCCCTACAAAGCGGGGCTGGATGCGGGCAGCGGCGCGGTTATGGTGGCGCTCAACTCGCTCAACGGTACCCCGGCGACCTCCGACGCCTGGCTGCTTAAGGACGTGCTGCGCGACCAGTGGGGCTTTAAAGGCATCACCGTCTCCGACCATGGCGCTATCAAAGAGCTGATCAAACACGGCGTGGCGTCGGACCCGGAAGACGCGGTGCGCGTGGCGCTGAAGTCCGGCATCAATATGAGCATGAGCGACGAGTACTACAGCAAGTATCTGCCGGGACTGGTGAAGTCCGGTAAGGTGACGATGGCGGAGCTGGATGACGCGACCCGCCACGTGCTGAACGTGAAATATGATATGGGCCTGTTTAACGACCCGTATAGCCACCTGGGGCCGAAAGATTCCGATCCGCAGGATACCAACGCCGAAAGCCGCCTGCATCGCAAAGAAGCGCGCGAAGTGGCGCGCGAAAGCCTGGTGCTGCTGAAAAACCGCCTCGATACGCTGCCGTTGAAAAAATCGGGCACTATCGCGGTAATCGGCGCGCTGGCCGACAGCAAGCGCGACATGATGGGCAGCTGGTCGGCGGCGGGCGTGGCCGATCAGTCGGTCACCGTGCTGACCGGTTTGCAGAACGCGCTGGGCGACAAAGGCAAGATTATCTATGCCAAAGGCGCCAACGTCACTGACGATAAAGGCATCGTCGACTTCCTCAATCTGTACGAGAAAGCGGTGCAGGTTGACTCGCGCTCGCCGCAGGAGATGATTGACGAAGCCGTGGCGGCGGCGAAGCAGTCCGACGTGGTGGTTGCCGTGGTGGGCGAGGCGCAGGGCATGGCCCACGAAGCCTCCAGCCGCACCGACATCACCCTGCCGCCGAGCCAGCGCGCCCTGATTAGCGCGCTGAAAGCGACCGGTAAACCGCTGGTGCTGGTGCTGATGAACGGTCGTCCGCTGGCGCTGGTGAAAGAGGATCAGCAGGCTGATGCGATCCTCGAAACCTGGTTTGCCGGTACCGAAGGCGGCAACGCCATTGCCGATGTGCTGTTCGGCGACTACAACCCGTCTGGCAAGCTGCCCATGTCCTTCCCGCGCTCGGTCGGGCAGATCCCGACCTACTACAGCCATCTCAACACCGGTCGCCCGTACAATGCGGATAAGCCAAACAAGTACACCTCGCGCTACTTTGATGAAGCCAACGGCCCGCTCTATCCGTTTGGCTACGGCCTGAGCTACACCACCTTTAGCGTTTCCGACGTGAAAATGTCGGCGCCGACCCTGCAGCGCGACGGCAGCGTGACCGCCAGCGTGCAGGTAACCAATACCGGCAAGCGCGAAGGGGCGACGGTGATTCAGCTTTATCTGCAGGACGTTACCGCCTCCATGAGCCGTCCGGTGAAAATGCTGCGCGGCTTTAAAAAGGTGACCCTCAAGCCGGGCGAGACGCAAACCGTCAGCTTCCCGATTGACGTTGAAGCGCTGAAGTTCTGGAACCAGCAGATGAAGTACGACGCCGAGCCGGGTAAATTCAACGTCTTTATCGGCGTCGACTCCGCCCGCGTGAAGCAGAGCGAGTTTGAACTGCTGTAATGGTGATTTGTCGCCCGGGTGAGGCTGCGGCCGCCACCCGGGAACAGGCATTCCTTACCCCAAAGGCCGATTTATCGGCCTTTTCTTTTTCCGCTCCGCCCCAAATGAACTACGCTTTTTGCTTAAGCTCCTGTTAATGGAGCGCAAATTAAAGAGGGACGCGAGGATGATTAAGGCAAGTATGTGGTCCGGCACGCTGGCGCTGGCGGCCCTGATAAGCCTGCCGCTGCAGGCGGCGGAGCCGGTTAAGGTCGGCTCAAAAATTGACACCGAAGGGGCGCTGCTCGGCAATATTATTTTGCAGGTTCTGGAAAGCCATGGGGTGAAAACCGTCAATAAAATCCAGCTCGGCACCACCCCGGTGGTGCGCGGGGCGATAACCGCCGGTGAGCTGGATATTTACCCGGAATATACCGGCAACGGCGCGTTCTTCTTCAAAGAGGAGAACGACCCGGCGTGGAAAAACGCGCAGCAGGGATACGAAAAAGTCAAAAAGCTGGACGCGGAAAAGAATAAGCTCGTCTGGCTTACCCCGGCTCCGGCCAACAACACCTGGACTATCGCCGTCCGTCAGGATCTGGCGGAGAAAAACCACCTCGCCTCATTAAGTGACCTTGCCGGCTATCTGAAAAAGGGCGGTGACTTTAAGCTGGCCGCCTCGGCGGAATTTATTGAACGGCCGGACGCGCTGCCGGCGTTTGAAAAAGCCTACGACTTCACGCTCAAGCAAAATCAGCTGCTGTCGCTGGCGGGCGGCGATACGGCGGTCACCATCAAAGCGGCGGCGCAGCAAACCTCCGGCGTGAATGCGGCGATGGCCTACGGTACCGATGGCCCGGTCGCCGCGCTGGGTTTGCAAACCCTGAGCGACCCGAAGGGCGTGCAGCCGATTTATGCGCCCACGCCGGTCGTACGTGAAGCGGTGTTAAAAGCGTATCCGCAGATAGCCGACTGGCTACAGCCGGTCTTCGCCAGCCTGGATGAAAAGACGCTGCAAAAGCTGAACGCCAGTATTGCGGTTGAAGGCCTGGATGCGAAGAAAGTCGCCGCCGACTATCTGCAACAGAAAGGGCTGCTGAAGTAGGGCGCGCGTGACCACTCGTTGCTGTAACCGGGTTGCGCTGCTGCTGGCATTCCTCCTGCTGCTGGCGATGGCGCTGCCGTTTATCAACTATGCGCCTAACCGGCTGTTATCCGGCGAGGGGCGCTGGCTATGGCAGGTCTGGCCGTGGCTGGCGG
>OGYT01002130.1_pt1 | contig 11269 bp, 6 predicted proteins | sample 1576631 | NCBI WGS metagenome assembly OGYT01 (sample SAMEA3541588, study PRJEB24748) | human gut metagenome | biome: human gut; feature: human-associated habitat; material: faeces | place: China | collected 2012
AATCCTGAAACAGCCGGTCCTGCCAGTCCACCATGTAGTTCCGGTTCAGGACCCGTTCGGTGAGCTCGTCGGGGATTGTCAGCGGCTCCTGGCCCGGTTTCCACTCGTCAATCTGGCGTTGCATGAATCGCACACACGCCCCGGTGGAGGTGGTGGGACGGCGCAGGGGTGTAAACGTTTTGATATACTTGAAGCCCTTGAGGGGGGAGAAGTCCCGCAGCTCCTGATACTCCGGGGAGTCCAGCACCGCCCGGTTCCGGTCGTTCGCGCCCAGAGTGCAGTGGTAGTTGTGGAAGTGGGGTTGGAAAAAAATAGATGGAACGATTCGGGCAGCGGGGTCCAGGTTCCGCAGATCCGCCATAGCCAGATACAGGGCCACGAAGATATCCTTGTCCGTCCGATTGTGCAGACGGCTGAGCTGATTCGCCAGCCGCTGGGGCTTCTCCAGATCCCCGTCACCGATGATGCTGTCAAAGGTGATCGTTCCGCCGCCGCTGAGGAGCTGTCGGAACTTCGATACCTGATCCCGCAGATGGTAGAGCATTTCTGACTCCACCGCAATCAGGTTGGGATGGTTGTCAAAAATCTCGTTGAAAAAGTCGCCTCCGTTATGGCTGGAGAGCTGGGTGTGCCAGATCAGCCGGTGGATCTCCCGGATGCCGACGGGCTTGACGGGATACTGGCTGTAATCCATGCCGAACCGGGCCTGGAAGTCGATGGGGTACTGGCTGATCTCGTCTCCGATCAGGAAGACCAGCTTCTCCTCCTCCAGCAGGGGCCGCAGGTTCAGGACCTGGAGATAGGCGCAGAAGATCCCCCAGTCCGTGTAATGGAGATAGACGTGGTTCTCCCGGCCCACCCACTCGCTTTTCCGCACATTGTCCCGGAGGTATTCCAGCTCATACTGGGAGTACACATCCGCCGCCAGCACGGGCTTGTCCAGGTTTTGGAAGAAGTTTCGGCTGATCACCGGGTGCCGGAGGTCCAAAGGCTCCCCGAAGGTCTCCGTCTCTACGGTAAAGGGGATGTAGCGCTGGTCGTCGTAGGGGTAAAAGCGGAGGGGCAGCTCCTCAAAGGCGGGAAAGTCCTGCTGGAAGCAGTAGGGATATTTGCGCAGCAGGCGGCAGTTCTTCTCGTATCGGCTCTTCAGGAGTTTGATGTTGGGCTGGTAAAAAGCCTGGGTCATCAGCTCCAGCAGAGTTTCCCGCTGGAAGCCCCGGCGGTAGAGGGAGCGGAAGGCGTCATAGGCCACCTTGTAGTTCCCGCCGTTTTCAAACAGGTAAAGGGCGGCCTCCAGCTCTGTCTCCGGCTGGCGGCCCCGGGCGTCCGCCAGAGCCAGGGTATAGGCCGTCACAGCGTGGCTCCGCTCTCCCAGCTCCGCCATCCGGCGGGCGATGTCCAAGGCGGTTTGTTCCTTTGTCATAGTTCCTCCCTGTCTCAGCATAGAAAAACGGGGGCCGGGCGCAGTGCCCGGCCCCCTTGTGGTTGCTGTGAAAGAACAACTGCTCCGGATTACTGCAGCAGCTGCAGCACGCCCTTCGTCGGCGCGGACTTCGAATCCCTCGCTTCGCCGCAGGCGGCAAAGCTTGCTCTCTCCGTCGCGCCTCCTCTCCCCAACGAACCCGCTTCGCTGGGCTTCGGCGGGGCTCCCCGTGCCCCAGGGCGGGGCAGCACAGGAGGGTTCGGGAGCGTGCAGCTGCTCAGCCAACACCAGAGCTTACTGGAGCAGCTGCAGCACGCCCTGGGGCACCTGATTGGCCTGAGCCAGCATGGCCTGGGCGGACTGGATCAGGATGTTGTTCTTGGTGTAGGCCATCATCTCGTCGGCCACGTCGGTGTCGCGGATGGTGGACTCGGCGTCCTGGATGTTCTCCTGCATGACGGACAGGTTGTTGATGGTGTGGTCCAGGCGGTTCTGGGTGGCGCCCAGAGTACCGCGGACATCAGAGACATAGTTGATGGCGCTCTTGATCTTGTCCAGAGCCTTGGCAGCGCTGTCCTGATCGCCGATCTTCATATCGGTGAGGCCCAAGGCGTCCACGTGGCAGTCCTTGATGCCCACCTTCAGTTGGTTGAAGCGGTCGGAGGTATCGCCGATCTGCAGGGTCAGGGGCTTGCCGTCATTAGCAGAAGCAGCAGCAGTAGAAGTCTTAAAAGCAGCCCATTGATTACCAGTCGCATTCGTAATGCCACCACCCGTGACAGTCGCATTCCGCGCAGCAGCGAGAAAGTCTTCATTGATACCCGTTTTGGTTCCAACCGCCTTTGTAAGTAGAGCCTGGATGTCGGTAGCCGAATACTCCGTACCTTTCACCAAAGAGATAGTTACAGCTCCGGCATCGCTAACTGTTGCGCCTGCCGTAGTCGCCGTCTTAAACGTAAACTTAAGCTCTTTACGCGCACCCTTATCGTCGTACACAGAGTCTGCGACGATGCTGACATCTACACCGGCCTTGGTGCTGCTGGCGGCAGTGTTAATCTTTGTAGTGGCGTTGGCAGACATGGAGCCGTCCAGCAGCTTGATGCCGTTGAAGTTGGCGGAGTCGGCGATGCGGTTGATCTCGCTCTTGAGCTGGTTGACCTCCTTCTGGAGCTGCTTGCGGTCGGTGCCGTCCTCAAAGGTACCGTTGGCGGACTGCTCGGCCAGCTCATACATGCGGTTGAGCATGTCGTGGACCTCGGTCAGGGCGCCCTCGGCGGTCTGCACCAGGGAGATGCCGTCCTTGGCGTTGTCCTGGGCCTTGTCCAGGCCGGTGATCTGGGCGCGCATCTTCTCGGAGATGGCGAGGCCCGCGGCGTCGTCACCGGCGCGGTTGATCTTGTAGCCGGAGGACAGCTTCTCCAGGTTCTTGGACAGGGCGGAGGTGTTGTTGGCGTAGTTGCGGTAGGCGTTCATCGCCATAATATTGTGCTGAATACGCATGATGTCTTACTCTCCTTAACATTGTTCTCCGGGAGGTTCCTTCCTCCCGGGCCGCAGGGGTGGTGGGTGGCGCAGCCCGTAGCCGGCCGGGCAGGCCGCGCAGACCCGGAATCTATTTCAGACAGGGCAGCCCCGCCCGGGACAGCCTGTTTGAAATTTGGAGGAGGGAGGGCGGCGGTTTGGACTGAGGACGCCGCCCTCCAGTGCGTCGCACTATCTGTTTGATCGGTGCAAAGCTGGAATTATTAAGTCCTTTTTGAAAAAATTTTTGGAACCGCGGAATTTGTCTGGAAGGGGTTAATTTTTGAAACGGATGGACGATTTAAAAATATAGAGAATATCCTCTAGTTCTATATGGATTTGATTTACTGGAAAGGAAGATTGTACCTATGCGTTATGAATTGACTCAGGACCTGCTGACCGGCAACCAGTTGATTGACAGTGAGCACAGACAGCTTTTTGACGCCATCAACGCCCTGCTGGACGCCTGTGCCCAGGGGGCCGGACGCACCAAGATCAATGAAACCGTGCAGTTTCTGAACAGCTATGTCAGCAAGCATTTCCGCGATGAGGAGCAGCTCCAGCTTCAAAGCAAATACCCCGGCTACAACGCCCACCACACCTTCCACGAGGGGTATAAGCGCGAATTGGCTGCGGCGGCCAACCAGATCGGCGCGGAGGGGCCCAGTGTGAAATCCCTGCATACCCTCAACACTCTGGTGGGCACACTGATTACACATATCCGCACCGAGGACAAGCGGGTTGCCCGCCACGTTAAGGGCGGCTGAGGCGGTGGGCCCCTGGGCAACGGCCGGGGACGCCCGCGGCGGCGGGGCGGCTTCTGCGGAAACCGTTTTCACGCCCTTTGCCCGCTGCCGCGCTAACGGAGGAGTACACCATGCGCGAAACACTGTTCGACTACTGTAAACGAACCGGGGAGCTGGAGCTGCTCCGGCAGTGGAATTCTGAGCGAAACGGAGCGCTTACCCCTGAGACGGTGAGCTATGGAAGTAAAAAGAAGGTGTGGTGGCGCTGTGGGAAAGGCCATGAGTGGCAGGCAGAAGTGACGAGCAGGACCAGCAACCACACAGGCTGCCCCTTTTGCAGGGGCGTCATGGCGTGGCCGGGAGAGACGGATTTTGCCACGCTATGGCCGGAGCTGGCCGCCCAGTGGCACCCGACCAGAAACGGAGCGCTCACCCCGAGCGAGGTGCTCCCCGGCAGCCACCGGAAGGTGTGGTGGCGCTGCGAGAAGGGCCATGAGTGGCAGGCGGAGGTAAAGACAAGGGTAAACGGCTGCGGCTGTCCGGTCTGCGCCAACCGTAAGCTGGCGGAAGGGGAAAACGACCTGGCAACCCTGCGCCCTGAGCTGGCCGCCCAGTGGCATCCAACCCGGAACGGAAGCCTGACCCCCGAAGACCTTACGGCTGGTACCAGACGCAAGGTATGGTGGCGCTGCGACAAAGGCCATGAATGGCAGGCCAGTGTGCTGTCACGAACCAGTCTGGGAAACGGCTGTCCGGTCTGTGCCGGCAAGCAGATCATTCCGGGAGAAAACGATTTGGCCAGCCAGTTTCCCCAACTGGCCGCTCAATGGCATCCGGACAAAAACGGCGCCCTGAGGCCGGAGAATGTCTCACCCAACAGCAATCGAAAGGTCTGGTGGCTCTGTCCCCTGGGCCACGCGTGGAAGGCCACGGTGACCTCCAGGAGCAGGGAGGGGGCGGGGTGTCCCTTCTGCGCCGGGCGGAAGGTCTGGCCCGGCTTTAACGACCTGGAGACCGTGGAGCCGAAGGTCGCCGCCCAGTGGCACCCGACGCTGAACGGCCAGTTGACGCCCAGAATGGTGACGGCTGGGAGCCGGAGAAAGGTCTGGTGGCAGTGCCCGGAGGGACATGTGTGGAAGGCGGTCGTCTACTCCAGGGCTGGAAAACGAAAGTGCGGCTGTCCGGTCTGTGCCGGACGGATCAGCGAAGCGCGGATGAAGGCATACCGGCACATGGTGGGGGAACAGCAAGGGAAAACGGAGCGCTGAACGGCTGTTCACTGCACGGATAAGAAAATAGGCAACAAAAAAGCTGCATGGAATTCAATTCCATGCAGCTTTTTGTTGCGGGGACGCCTGGGCTTTGGGAAGTCTGCTTTACGGCGGAAGATCCCATATGGTTACTGCGGAGGCTGAGCAGTACCGGTATCGTCCTTGCGGAAGGTGAATCCCCCGGTCAGCTCCTTTAGCAGCTGAGCCTGCCCCGAGAGCTCCTCGCTGGCCGCAGCACTCTCCTCTGCTGTGGCGGAATTCGTCTGTACCACACTGGAGATCTGGTCAACGCCCTCGGATACCTGGTCAATGGAGTGGGCCTCCGAGACAATGTTGCCGGCCACCCGGTCAATGAAAGCGACGGTATCCTGAACCAGACGGGTGGTCTCTTCCAGAACCGCGCTGACCTCCCCAGTCAACTGGCCGCCCCGCTCCACATGTTTGGTGGAGCGCTCGATCATCTCCTTGGTCTGCTTGGCGGCGTGGTCCGATTTGGCGGCCAGATTGCGCACTTCGTCGGCCACGACTGCGAAGCCCTTTCCGCTGGAGCCGGCCCGGGCGGCCTCCACCGCGGCATTCAGAGCCAGGATATTCGTCTGAAACGCAATGTTTTCAATTGTTTCAATGATTTGGCTGATCTCCTGGTGCCCCTTCAGAATATCGGACATGGCATCCGTCAGCGCAGACATCTTTTCATGGCTCACAGTCACCTTTTCGCCAGCCAGGCCGGACTTTTCCTTGACCTGGGTGGAGGCCTCGGCATTTTCCCGGGCTGTGCTGTCGATCTCGGATATGGTAGCGGAGAGCTCCTCCACCGCGCTGGCCTGCTCCGTGGCGCCCTGTGCGAGCGCCTGCGCGCCGGAGGATACCTGCTCGGCGCCGGCGGAAACCTGGTCCGCGGCCAGATTGATTTGCTGAAGCGTGCGACTGAGGTTGCGGTTGATGTTGCGCACGGAGGCCAGGATATTCGTATAGTCGCCCTGGTAGAGGTCATAATCCCTCGAACGGACATCAAAGTTCCCGTCGGCCATCTCCCCCAACAGGTAGCCAATATCACCGATCAGCTCCTGAAGCCGCGTGGTGATCTGCCGGGTAGTGAGCGAAAGGACGCCGATCTCATCTCTGCGCTCGTAAGTGGGGACAGGGGAGGACAGGTCTCCCTGCTCCAGAAGCTGAAGGCGCTCGGCGCAGGCCCGGATCGGATTGCCGATCTCGCCCGCCATTCGAACCGCCAGGAGGATGGCAATGACCAGGATGACAATTAAAAGAATGGCGGTCAGAAGTGTGCTTGTATAGGTGGTGCCCAGAAAATCCTTAACGGGCGCGGTGACAGCGACGGTCCAGCCGTCGGTCTGGGGAACCGGGGCGTAGGCCAGATATTTCTGGGCGCCGCTTATCTCATAGCTGCCGTAGCCGCTGTTCCCCGCCCGCATGTCCGCGTGCAGCGCCGCCAGGGCGGAGAGGGAGGAATCCTGTTGGGCCTCCTGCTCAATGTTCTGAACCGATACTGTGTCCAGCGTGGTGTCCGCAATCGTCGTACCAGTGGAGTCAATCATGTACGCGCCGCTGTTTTCGCTGATATGAATGGACTCCATGATGTCATTGAGGAAGGTTTCATGGGGCACAAAGTAGACTACACCGGCGACAGTGCCGCCCTCTATGCCGTTCAACCAGACAGGCGCGGCCACCATGATGGACAATTCCCCTGTAACTTTGCTCAGGGTTGGCACGGAGATACAGACCTCCCCCTGAACCGCCTGCTGGAAATACGCGCGGTCGGAGTAGCTGTTTCCGTCAAACAGGCTCCTGCCCGACAAATCCAGCAAATTGCCGCGCTCCATACCATAAGACTGAGCCCAGTGGTCTACAATCCGCTCCTTTTCAGTGACGGGAACGGCGCCGTCGCTGAGCTCTGGAACCATACCCAGGCCGCGAACCGCGTTTTGATAGGACAACAGCTCGTAGGAAACACGGGTGGCGGCGAGGGATGCGGTGGACTCCAGGCTTTGCTCCAGCATCGAATGGGAGCTGATGTAGTTGGCTGCAATTCCTACGCCGCCGCAAATCAGGGCCGCTGCTGCGGTCATTGCCAAAATGCGGACCAAGAGCTTTTGTTTGATGCTCCTCATGATAGATTACCCCCCTAAATATAAGAACCTATTTCACCAATCCAAAAGAAAAAGGATAGGCGCCAAACACAGACTGCTGGCCAATTGATTGGGCCCACGAAACTCGTTTGACACTTATCCCTTCTCTTCCTGCGCCTGCCTTTGCACAGCCAGTACAGGAAGCGATCCTTTTACTGAAATCATCAGCGGTTATTGAGGTGGTTCATCAGAACACTGGCGATGTTGTCGCAGGAGGCCTGAACCGTGACTGCTCCAATATCATGGGCCACCATTGGCATGCCGTAGACTACGCAGGAGTCCTTATCCTGGCCGATCGTGTACGCCCCGGCCTTCCGCATCTCCAGCAGGCCGCTGGCCCCATCCCGGCCCATCCCCGTCATGATGATACCAACCATGCGGCAGCGGACCGAGGCGGCCATCGAGGAAAAGAGGACATCCACCGAGGGCCGGTGCCCGCTCACCTTTTCGCCCGGAATACAGGAGAGTGTGTAGCGCGGGCCCATGCGCACAACCTTGGCCTGATAATCCGCAGGCGCCACAAGTGCCAGGCCAGGGCGGATTTCATCGCCGTTGACAGCCTCACGCACTTCCATTTGGCATAGACGGTTGAGGCGCTCGGCATACATCTTGGTGAACCCGACCGGCATGTGCTGTACGATCACCATGCCGGGAATGTTGGCCGGGAGCCGCCTGAGCACGTTCAGCGTGGCCTCTGTGCCGCCTGTGGAGGCGCCCAGACCGATAACGGTCTGCTCCGGCGCCCCATCGCCGCCAAAACGTAGCGGAGCGGCGGGGGCGGCAAGGTGGGGCAGGTTGGCACGGGATAACCTGGCATGGGAGGCCACAATAATTTTATGGGTCAGGGCCTGGAGGAAGGATTCCCGGCTCTCTACCGCGTCAGGCTTGCGCACAAAGTCCACCGCTCCCGCGGCCAGCGCATCAAAGACCCGCAGGTTAAGGGAGGAGACGAGGATGACGGGGAGAGGATGTGACGGAAGAAATTGCTTTAAAAAATCAATGCCGTTGATGCCGGGCATTTCCACATCCAGCGTCATTACATCAGGGGAGAGGTGCTGGAGTTTTGTCTTTGCATCCATGGCATTGACTGCATACCCCACCACCTCGATGCGGGGTGAGGCGGAAAGCCCCTGGATGATGACGCTGCGTGCCACAGCGGAATCGTCCACGACCAAAACGCGGATCTTTCGATTTGTGGTCTGCATAAGTACCGGAACCTTTCTTTGCGAGATTTACTGGTGCGTCCCGAGTGGAAGCTTTTGATAAACCGCCGGGGCGGCCGTTCGGAACAGCCGGGTCTGCCCCAGAGATTCGGAGTGACTGATAAACAGGTATCCGGTTGGATGCAGGGCATCGTAAAAGCGCCGGACCAGGGCGTCCCGGGTCGCCTGGTCAAAATAAATCATCACGTTGCGGCAGAAAATTACATCAAATTTTAGCCGGAAGTGAATGGGATCCATCAAGTTGAACGTGCGAAAAATAACATTCTGCTTCAGTTGGGGCGCCGCCGTATAGAGACAGGTGGCGTCATCCTTCACAAAATAGCGCTTGAGCCATTCACCGGGCATATCAGCGGGCAGCTTGTACTGCCCCGCCTTGGCCTTGGACAGGGCCTGCTGAGAGATGTCAGTGGCCAGAATCCGGGTGTCCCACTGGGATGCCTGGGGCCCAAAAAACTCTTTCAGGTAGATGGAGAGCGTATAGGGCTCCTCACCACTGGAGCAGCCCGCGCTCCAGATGGAGAGGACCCGGTCTTTCTGATGGCGGCGGGAGAGCTCCGGCAGTATCACATCGCGGAAAAAGGTAAAATGGTCGGGTTCCCGCATAAAAAAGGTATAATTCGTGGTCAGCTTATTGAGTACCAGCTCCAGATCAGCGGGGTCCTGCTTTTTGAGCAGGTGGTCCAGAAAGGCAGAGAAGTCCGGATACCCGCGCTCCCGAAGGGAATGGGAAAGACGGCTGGTAATCAACTGCTTTTTTTTACTCAGGTCAATCCCGTAGTTATCCTGAATAAAGCGCACCATGCGCTGAAAATCAGCGTCTGAAACGGACATATCGCGAAACAGCATATTCAAAACAGGAGCCTGCACTTTCTGCCCTAAGGCTGGTTGAGAATTTGAGGACAGTCAAAGACCAGCATGGTCTGTTCCTCGGACAGAGAACACATGCCGGAAACCAGATTCCGGGTGTCCTGAGAGGGAGAGGGCAGAATCAGCGCTGTATCCACATCAATCATCTTCTGCACAGTATCCACCAGAATACCTACCAAGGTGTCCTCAATGTTGAGAATGATGATACAGTTGTCACTCTGGCTGGGCTGTCCCAGCAGCAGGCGGATGTCTACGATGGGGATGATCTGTCCCCGCAGGTTGATGATTCCCCGGATGTAATTTGGTACCAGGGGCAGCTTGGTAATGGCGTGGTTGGTAATAATCTCCACCACGTAATCTGCCGACACGCCGAAGAGCAGGTTGTCCGAGCAGAAGAGCAGATACTTCACCGTCTGGGCATCCAGTGCCGGGGCAGGTACGCCCTCCTCCGGTACGGCGTTGAATTGGTTATCCTGATCCATGGTTATAATGCCTCCTTAACGAAAGGGAGAGTAGAGATTGGCCACATCCAGAATAATGCTGATGTTGCCATCCCCCAGAATCGTGCACCCCGCGATGCCGCTGCGCTTGATGTTGAAGCTGTTTAGGTAGCTGGGCAGGGGCTTGACCACGACCTGCTGTTCGCCCAGCAGCTCATCTACAAACAGGCAGTAGGAGAGTTCACCGGCCTCCAGCCAGATCAGGATGCCGTCCTCTACCTGGGTGCATCCCTCCTCGATCTGATAGAGCTCCCGCATGCGCACCACAGGATAAAAGCTGCCCATACACTTGAAGATCTCTCCGCCGGCAGCGTCGTGTACCAGTTGATCGGAGTGAATTTTGAAGGACTGGCGGATATTGTGGATCGGGATGGTGAAAATCGAGCCTCCGACAGATACCTCCATACCGTCCATAATTGCCGTGGTCAGCGGGATTTTCAACGTGGTGGTCATGCCTTTGCCAAGCTCGCTGGTGAGAGAAACGGTTCCGCCTACCGCTTCCACGTTCTGCTTGACGACATCCATGCCGACACCCCGGCCGGAAAACTCTGTCACCTCGGTATTGGTGGAGAAGCCGGGAGACATGAGAAAGTTGAGGATTTCACGGTGGCTGTACTCCACATCGGGGGAGGCAAGCCCGTTTTTGACGGCCTTGCGCAATACGGCCTCATCGTTGACGCCCTGGCCGTCATCCCTGATCTCAATGATAACCTCGCTGCCGGTCTGCCGGGCGGAGAGAGTAATCTCACCAACGGGGTCCTTGCCCGCACGGATGCGGTCCTGGACATCCTCCTCGATACCATGGTCCATGGAGTTGCGGACAATGTGCATGATGGGGTCGCCGATGCTGTCCACAATGGTCTTGTCAATTTCCGTCTCCTCGCCCACCAGTGTGAGCTTGGCCTGCTTGTTGAGCTTTTTGCACATATCCCGCACGATGCGGTGCATTTTCTGGAAGGTGGCGGATACGGGAACCATGCGCAGGGACATGGACACATCCTGAAGCTCATCCGTGAGCTTGCGCAGCTGACGGGCGGATTTGGTAAACTCATCCAGGCGAAGGCCCTTCAGTTCAGGGGAGGAGGTGACCATGGATTCGGTGATGACAATCTCGCCCACCACTGCGGAGAGCTGATCCAACTTGCTCAGGTTGATGCTGATCAGGCTCTCGCGGTGAGGCTGGGGTGCAGACTCGGCCTTGGGGGCCTCCCGGGAGGAAGCCGGGGCCGCCGGCTTTTCCGCCGGGGGGGACTGATGTTCCGGGGCGGCGGGTGGGGGCGCCTCCTGATCGATGGCCTGGTAGGTACGCACAGAGCCGGCGTTCGTGACTGCATGGATTGCAGCATCCCGCTGTGCCTGATCCCGGAAATAGAGCGTAAAGCCGGAGTCCACGATCTGCGCCGCCGTGTCGGGATTGTGCTCCACATCGGCGGGAAGGTATTGGAAGCTATCCTCGGAGCCGCCGTCGCGGATTGTGCTCACAAGCATGAATGCCCGCAGGTTCTCCATGCCGGCACCCTCGTCAAAGAAGATCTGGAGAGCATAGGGGAAGCCGGGGACGGCTGCCGGAC
>OGYT01002133.1_pt1 | contig 11254 bp, 9 predicted proteins | sample 1576631 | NCBI WGS metagenome assembly OGYT01 (sample SAMEA3541588, study PRJEB24748) | human gut metagenome | biome: human gut; feature: human-associated habitat; material: faeces | place: China | collected 2012
GTCGAAATCATCCTTGTCACGTGTATGGTCCTCTTCGACCTCACGCTTCTTTTTATGGATTCCTTTTTGGCTCTTACCATCATAAAGATTCTTATTACGGACTTTAAGCCGCTCTTCCAAAGCTGATATTTTAGACAACAGATTGATGTTCATCTGTTTATAATCGTCCAGCTGTTTTTCAGCTGCAATGGCCGATCTCTGCAAAGACAACAGTTCATCAACCTTGGACAACAGTTCATCTATGCGAGCCTCGTCCCGTTGGATCCGTTCAGCGTCACGCTCACGGGCAGCCATCAGCGCTATTATCATTTTTGATTTTTCGTCAGGGGTCATATCTGAATATGGGTCTTCAAAAGGTGCAGGAGTCTCCTCCCGTTCCTTCAATTTCCTTGCGGAAGAAAGCTGTTTCATTCTTTCCAAATCATTCATATTCAGCATCTTTGTTGCTTCAAAGATACAAAAAAACAATGAAATAAAAGAATTTTTTACTACTTTTTAATTGATAATTATTTGATTATTAAACGTTTAACAACAGGGGATTCCAACAAGAGGATGACATCCTGCCAATTGATTGAATAAATACTTTCAGCACCATTACAGGTTACATGCATAAACTGGTAGCCGGGTCTGAAACGTTTCTCAAACATACTGTAAGACCGTCGGTCATAGCTGAACAAACGCACCAAACGTAAATCTTTAGACATCACGATAAAGACATCACCATCCTCAGGCTCACGGTTCAACTGTTGATGGATGATGGATAAGACCTTATCATATTTACAGCGCATATCATGAAAATCACGAACTAAGAAAAAACGATTTAGTCCTGTAATATTCAACATAAGCCCTCCAGTTTCTCCACTAAGCTTTTCAAACCTTCGTAGCTTAAATTTTTCTGACTGAGATGAACACCATTGCTCATGCGGATATCCACCAGGATTCGAAGTTCGGTATGACAAGAAAGCCGAGGATCCGATTCTGGCTTTACTTCCCGGATTGAGGAAGGACTTTCCGGCACTTCTGCTTCCGTTGAGGGAGAACCCAAAACCTGAACAGGAATTATCTTCTTTCGGGTATCCTTGTACCATTTGGAAAATAGGTTATAAGGAACTTGGTTGGACATACAAAATTTCTCAATAGAAACACCAGCAGGGATACCTTCCAATTTATAGCGCAAAAATAGACGCTCAAAATCATTGTAACTATACATAAACTTGGATTTTGATTTAACGAAAGCAAAGATCTGGATTTTATATCGGTTATACTATACGGCATTTTTGGACGCTAACCTACATGTTCCATCTCACTTTCGTGTAAAGTATTAAAAGTACTCTATGACATTATTAACTTAAAAAATATCGGTCATTAATGGCTTTAGTCTTCCTTGGCGTGAGATTGTTCTCCATATCCATAACCGTAGCCATATCGCTTACCATAGCCATAATACTTGCCATATTTTCCATAACCGTAATAATAACCGTACTTTCTTTTCTTCAAATCCAAACCATTGATTACAGTACACAGGCTAGGTAATTTATCTTTATCAGCAAGTTCGTTGATCAAAGTATACTCATTTTTATGAGTATAGTCTGCACGGCAGACATAAACAGATAAATCAGCCACACGCCCTATCAATAAGGTATCAGTTACCATACCAACAGGAGCTGTATCCAGAATCACATAATCAAAATTCTTCTTAAGAGTTTCAATCGCTTTATCCAGTCCATCACGAGCCAATAATTCGGTAGGATTAGGAGGAACTGTTCCACCGGGAAGAATATACAGATTTTTACTGACATCGGAAAGCTGTACTAAATCCATCAAACTCTTTTCCGGATTAGCCAAATATTGAGTTATACCAACTTCTTTTCTTGGAATATTAAATACCTTATTCAAGCCCGGTTTACGAATATCAAGACCAACGATTACTACTTTCTTCCCTAATAAAGAAAGACTAATAGCAAGATTAGCAGAAATGAAAGATTTGCCCTCACCACTAACCGTAGAAGTAACCAGAATCACCTTCTTGTCATTTTCAAGCATAAACTGAAGATTCGTTCGGATATTACGGAAGGTTTCACTCATCAGATTATTTTGATTCTCAAATACAGCAATAGCACCCTGCTTTTCATCAGTCAATGGGATATCACCGACAATAGGTACATTAGTCAGTTTTTCTACATCAGAACGTCCCTCAATCTTGAATTTGGTCAATTCAAGCAAATAAATAACTCCTACCGGAATTCCGACTCCTAATACTAAAGCAATCAAGTAAATCATCTTACCCTTAGGAGATACAGGAGCTTCATCTGCTATCGCGTCATCTATAATCTTCGCATTATTGGCTGTAGCAGCCAGAGTTATCGCATTCTCTTCACGCTTCTGAAGAAGCATCAAATAAAGTCCGGCCTTGATCTCCTGTTGACGTGCAATACTCACAAACTCACGCTCCTGACCAGGCGCTTCACTGATGCGACGGGAATAACGGTTCGCCTCACGATCCAGATCAGCTTTTGTGATATATAATCCACGCAACACCCTGTCTAAAGAGACTTGTACATTCTCTTTCATTGCACTAATGCTGGTATCCAAGTTTATAATGGTAGGATTATTCTCCGTTGATGTACGCAGCAAACGTTTTCTCTCAACAAGCACATCATTATAACGGTTGATGGCAGCCGCAAGATTCAAATCCTGCAATCCGATATTACTAGGTAGAACCTCATAACCTTCATTTTGCATATATTTCTGCAAATCCTGCAGCAAATTAATCTGGGTTTGATTCTCCACACGCTTCTTTTCATATTCAGCACTACCAGTTAAAGCTATCTGAGCATCACTGGTCAAATCCGTAATACCTGCCCCACGTTTGAAACTCTCCAGATCCTTTTCCGTACTACCCAGTTCTTTGGAGATAATACTAATACGTTCATTGATAAATTCTGCTGTTTTCTGTGCCACTTCATTTTTATCATTATTCGTATTGATGTTATACATCTCCAATAACTTATTGATAAAATCCTTGCCGCGCTGTACATTTGAATTTTTCAATGATATGACGGCTACAGAAGTGGTTTTGGAAGTGGGCTCAATCGTCATATTCTTGCAATACCCTTTCGCTACAGTCAAAGGTTTATTAATTGTTGCTGTAATATTGCGTACAGTCTTTTTTGAATCTGTAATTTCTTCCAATGTCCTTTTAGAAGATAATACCGAATCCGACGTCAGGAAAAAAGCCAGTGTTCCCCGATCGGTAGGAAAAACAGCCGGCAACTTTTCGAAATGTTTCTGAAATTCATCATCGCCTATCTTCACATTCACATCCATACCTCCTTGTGGCTGCAATGCCATCTCCACAATCATCGGTTTCTCCAGCAAATCAGCTTCCTGTGGAGTCAAGCTCACTTGCACAGGTGAAGTCTTATATATGTTTCTGGAAGGAAATTCATCTTCATCCGTATAGGAAATATAGAGACCCAAATCTTCAACCACCTCTTTAACGATAGTCTTGGAACGGAGAACTTCAATCTCGTTATCAATATTCTGCGAAGAAGAGACCATGCCATCCAATCCCAGACTCTCCAACCCGGAAAGCATTCCGGCGCTCCCCCCTTTTTTATCATCCTTTATTAAAACCGTAGCGGAAATATTATATACGGGAGTGGATGTATAAAGATAGACCCATGCCGCAATCAAACACACCACAACCGCCCCCACAAACCAAGGCCAGTGGATCAAATACTTAAACAGTAGTTCCTTGACGTCTATATTTTCTTCCTTAGATTCTTGTGCTTCGTTGAAATCTGTTTCTTTCATTGCAAATCATTATTTTAAAATATTTACTAATAGGCTGACAATGGATACCAAGATAGAGGTAGCGGAGAACCAAAGACTGGTACTGTTGCCCACATCCGAATTTCGAGCCTTTGCTTTATTGGGAGTTACATAAACAATATCATTCTGTTGCAACCAATAGTAAGGTGAAAGAATGGTTTCGGCCTTATTCAAATCCAAAGTAACAATCTGCTGTATGCCGTTTGCGTCCTCACGAATCAACTTCACATTATCACGAAGACCGTAGACTGTCATGTCACCGGCCATGGCCAACGCCTCCAACAGATTTACTTTCTCATTAGATATCGTAAAAGTACCAGGACGCATAACTTCTCCGATAACGGATATTTTATAATTGACCATACGCACCGTTACAATGGGAGTTTCCTTCATGTAAGGCTTCAGTTTATCTATTATCAACTGTTCCGCTTCCCTTTTCGTTAAGCCCCCTAACTTCAATTCTCCTAATACCGGAAAATTTATGTTTCCTTCATTATCTACCAAATAAGGTTGCAATGCAGCCTGTGTAGTCACATTGGACGAAGTACTAGCAGCCAGGGCGGCATTACTGGCCACCGTCAGGTTGAAAGGTATTGCCAATTCAGGGTTGGTACATGACACCACAATGGTTAATAAATCCTTGGGCATAATCCTGGCATCATACAATTTTTCCTGTTGTTCCACCTCGTTCACAACTTCCACATTCTGGAAATAGGGAACCTTTTTATAAGACTGACAAGCAGTCAATAGGAATGGCAACAATAGTAGCCATAAATTTCTTTTGTTAAGTCTTCTCATCATAATTCTTAAATTCATAATTAAACGCCCTTTAATTCCTAAGTTTTAATTTTCTAATATGCTTCTTTTTCTCCATGTATAGCATTATACACTGTCTTATACATAATATATAAATCCAATAAAAATGTCCAATGCTCTATATACCAAATATCACGCTGTACACGCCCCTCCATCTGCCAGAGTTCTTTCGTCTCACCGCGAAAACCCGTCACCTGCGCCCATCCCGTTATCCCGGGTTTTACAAAGTGACGAACCATAAACTTGTTTATCAGATTGGAATATTCCTCCGTATGTTTCAACATGTGTGGACGGGGACCTACAATGGACATATCACCCTTCAACACATTGATGAATTGTGGTAATTCATCCACACTAGTCTTTCTCATTATCTCTCCGATACGTGTTTTACGAGGATCATTTTCTGTTGCCTGAAGAGTATCACATTGCGCATTAACCTTCATCGAACGAAACTTGTAACACCAGAATTCGCGACCATCCTCACCACTGCGTTTCTGTTTGAAAAAGACAGGACCGGGAGAACTTAACTTGATGGCGATTCCGAAGAATATATAAACGAATGGAAAGACTGTAATAAGAAATAGCCCTGAACAAACAACATCAAAAGCACGCTTGATAATACGGTTCTCCAATGATTCTAATGGTTCACAACGAATGGAAAGTACAGGAACACTACCCAATAATTCAAAATGCATTCTACGCTTCAAATAATTACGGACATTAGGAACACTAAAAAAACGAACCAGATGGTTTTCACAGTAATTAATGATAGGAACAATCTCCGCACTGCGCACAGAAGGAAGGCTACAATAAAGCTGATTAATCTCTCCCGCATGTTTTTCTAAAAAAAGATTTACTTCACTGGGTTGTCCCAAATATGGAACATCCTGTGGATAACGGTCCGAAGGAAAATCTTCGAAATACCCCAGTACACGATAACCGGACGTAGGATCATCCGTCATCGCATGATAAAGTTCCTGCATATTCTCATGGCTCCCAACCAATACTACCTTGCGGACATTTCCGCCCTTTTTTCGATAAATCTCCAGTAAGTGACGGGAAATTAAGCGGTAGCTGATAATGACAATTATCAGTGTAACATAAAACAGTCCGAAATAGCGGGAATGAGAAAAATGAAAATGAAAAACAAGCAACGCACAAACCGAAAAAAAGACAAAAGGAACCATGTTACGTAAAACACGGATCATGATCTGTTCAGGACGCACCACAGGACGATGAAGAATAACACCTGAATGCATGTTACAAAGTAAATAGCACAGAGTGATAAGAGTCATGCCCTGAAAGATAGAACCGCAATGAACACACCAGAAACGGGTACCCAGTAACAAATTAAATCCCCATAAAAGCAGGTTCAGCAAAATAAGATCCCCCAAAAGGACCAAAGATTTTAGGACTTTGTTGAAACGTTGGACTTCTTGCATAAATGTTTCCTATGATTGATGTAAATTAGCCATAATACTATCGTCTCAAATTACAATAGTAAAACTTAGGGTTTTAAGATATTCAAATCAAATGCTTACAATAGGCAAATATTATCATGTCAAAAATGGCTTGTGCCCCTCTTTCCACGATTCATTTGCAAAAATATCATAATCCAATTTTGTCACATCGCCAATAATCTTTGCAGGAATGCCACCTACTACCATATTAGTATGCACGCTCTTATTCACCACCGCATTAGGAGCAATAATTACGTTGTCTTCTATGATTACGGGACCTTGTATCACGACACCCGAACCTATATAGACATTATTACCTTTCCTAGGACATTCCTTATAAGGACCTTGCCCCACAATCGACACATTGTTACCTATTTTACAATTCTTACCAATGACAACTTTGGGATTTATCAGTACCCCTATGCCAGCATGGTTGAAAAAGCTCCCTCTCCCAATTGACATTTTATAACTAACAGAACAGTTATACATTAGAAAAGTAATAAGCTGCAATAATTTTGGTAAAAAAGGAATATGATGCAAATACAGCCAACGGGCAATCCTATATAATCTTATCGCATTTATCATCTCTATTTCCCCCTACTTCTAAAGTATCTGTCATATCCTTCAAGCAAAGCTTTACTAGTATGTTCCCATCCCAATTCATTGACTACACGATTACGCCCATACTCACCCATCCATTTACGTTTTTCTGGATTATCAAGCAATTCTAGAATTTTCCTTGCCATATCATTCGCATTATTGTGCTCGGCATAAAGTGAAGCATCCTGTGCTGAATATCGACCTTCAGTCAGATCAAACTGCACTAAAGGTTTACCCAATGCCATATATTCAAGCACCTTATTCATTGTACTCTTGTCATTCATGGCATTGTACTCGTCGCAGTTAACACACACATCAGCAGTATTCAGATAATCGAGTAATTTCTGATCCGGTACACGCCCCGTAAATTCAACAATATCATCAAGTCCCATTTCATGACAGAGCTTTTTCATACGTTCCAAGTCGGGACCGCCCCCAACAATCCCCCAAAACACATCGTTACGTCCTGGTAACTCTTTGATATATTTTGCAGCTTTCAGTAAATACTCAATGCCTTCCTGCTGTCCAATCACACCCAGATAACCCACCATGAATTTCTTTCCACGTTTTATTTCTGATTTCGGTTCTTGTATCTTCAACCGCTCCAGTTTCGGACCACTACGCAAAACAAATACATCTTCCGCTTTCATCCCCCCACGTTCAATGGCTATTTTCTTATAGCTTTCATTGGTAACAAAAGCAAATTTGCAATGTTTGTAAGTCTGACGTTCCAGCCATAGCTGACTTTTATAGAACATACCTGTAGTCTTTCCAAATTTTGCTTCATATAATTCTGGGCAAATGTCGTGATGATCGAAAATATAGTCCACTCCCTTTTTCTTAAACAAACAAGCAATCATCCAAATATCATCAGGCGGGTTACAGCCATGAATGCAATCAAACCCAACCTCTTTGTAACACTTCCTAGCCAAACGATATTCATGCCACAGAGCAGTCCCATATTCTCGTGCATATCCCAAAGCCCCATTGCCATCTTTCGGCAATTTGTGGCGATAAACATGTACTCCTTGTAAAAATTCATATTTTTTGTCACAGCCTTTGCCAATAGGACAAATCACCGATACAGTGTATCCGTTTGCAGCCAGTGTAGTAGCTTCCTGCCATACACGTGTATCGAAGGGAACCGGTAGGTTCTCTACGACAATCAAAATTTTTCTATCCATAAGATATAATGATGTTCTATAATAAATTGATACTAATTTTGATATCGTTACTTTTCGAGTGACTTCTGATCCTGATTACTTTGGATTTCTCTTTTATACCATATTGCTCCGATACAAAAATATCCTCTATTCGTATTTCTCCTTCACACGACTCCAATGTAAATGCATCACATGTTACCCTACGATCTGACACCGATAGTTCATAATCCCTTGCTATCACGAAAGATGCCGTCCAATCACAATCTTTATCGAAACGGTCGTTAATCAGTAGTACCCCCTCAGATCGTCCAAAACGAAATGTACGCGTGTGCACCACACTACACAACCCTGTAACACTAGCCGTAAGTTCGTCTACATCTTCTTGGAACGAATACGACAACAGTTTCGTTTCCGCCTTCTTCCCCCAAAGAAAAGCCCCCAAAACCTGCGATTGCTCTTCCCTATTGATCATCACCGTATTGTGGTGATCAGTCCGACGGAAAATATTTCTTTCCTCTATCTGACAATGGTAGATATAAGTACCTGGATCGGTGAAAATTCTTTTTCCGTCTTTCAGTATCTGAAAACTCAGTGCATCCGCATGTCCGTGAGCGGCAATAGTGCCAAATCCCAGTGCCGCATGGTCGATACCTATCAATATACTTCCATCGCTACTTCTCAAAAAAGAGTTACCACCTTCACTAAAGCAACGGCTTCGAGAATTGTCATATATAGGCAAAGATTTTATCCGGTCAATCGACTCAGAACTAAACCACCAACCTACATTTTCGGTCACCTTTTCAAAACTATGATAGCGCATCCCTAATACCAATGAAAGCAACTGTAACACATAATTATAATGATCGGTATGTTCCCCAACCAAGTCCAGAATCTTCCCCTCATCATTATCTCCAAATTCACATACTGCCTGTTCACACCAACAACAGTGACTTACAAACTCACACATCCTCCCTAACCATTCTTTCCATCCATCAGGCAGACATACGCCATTATGTAACATACAACACCCTACGATACCGTAAGCCTCCATGCCAAATGTCTGGTAATGCAGAGACAATTCCTTATTTACGCCATCTTTATAATTTTGCTTTGGCAATTCCTCCGACAGTATGCCAACAGCTAGTTTCTGCCACGCCTGATGGTGAAAAACAAACCCTGACAGAGCAATAGCAGCTGCTTCTACTAACAAATGATTATTAGCCGATGAAAAGCGTGAGTAGTGATTGCAAAGATAATCCGTCATGTTTACAATACCCGTCTCCATATTCTCCATCAATTCTCCATATAGAATATCACCTTTTTTTTGAAGAAAACTAAGAGCAATAGTCCACTGAATACAGCGGATGGCGACCTCCATTGCGCTTGTCCATGAAATACCATGTAAAAAACTATTCTTCTCATTCCAATCAGTAAACAACTCCTCCAACGAGTCAGCATACTGCCGATCACCACTCACGAAATAGGCCTTTGCCAACAAAGCAAACTGAAAATGCCGGTTCAGTTCCCAATTGGTACGTGCGTCTCCAATATCATCCCGTTGTTTATAGTTCAAATGGTAGCTAAACTCGTCACCCCAGCAGTTCTTCGTTTGAAAACCAACGGTCCAATCCTTCTTATAAGAATTATAATCATACCCACCGATCAGATGAATAGAAGTATTTAGACTATAATTACGATTACCAAAGTAAATCCCTAATGCATCACAGTCAAACCTCAATTTTTCCAGCGTCTTGTTGAAACGAAAAGAAGACACAGCCACTTTATAACCACCAAATCTTCTTTTCTCTTTCATTTGAATCTTTTTCTGCTCCAACCTCCAGACTACCTCCTGCAGGTTCATAGCTTTCAATCGATTCACATACCAAGTCCATTTGCTCATTAAAACTCTGTCTGTTTAAAATCCTCCACATACTCCATGTTCTGTCCCTCATTAGTATTAATATTACCCCAAGAAAGCCCCTCATATTGACCATTGTAATCCACCTCTTTCCATTGACGTACCAAGTCAATTACAATCTTCTTCGGATAATTTTTCAACACATCTGCAAAATCCTTCTCTTTATTAGTAACTACCAACACATCACTGTTTCTGCACACAACATCCAAGTCATCTGTCACAAAATGCTGCAAATGCGGAATTTTTGCCATAATAAAATCCTTGTTTGTGCCAGTCAATTCACTCACTTTTACATTACGATCGTAAATACGGATATTGAACCCCTTCCCTAGTAAGTTTTCCACCACATCCACGATAGGAGAACATCGCAAATCATCGGTGCCCGCCTTGAAACTCAGTCCCAAGATACCGATATTACGGTGTCCCTTGCTCATAATCGTTTGCACAGCATTGCGCTTCTGTATCTCGTTGCTTTGGAAAATACTGTTAATAACAGGCACATCCACATACAAATCATGCGCCAGCGTCTTCAACGCCTTCATATCCTTCGGCAGACAAGAACCGCCATACGCAAATCCCGGTTTAAAATAGTATGGAGAAATATTCAACTGTTTATCTTTGCAAAAAATCTCCATCACCTTATGTGAATCAATATCCAGTCCTTTACAGATATTACCCACCTCATTACCAAACACAATTTTCAAAGCATGATATGTATTGTTGACATACTTCATCATCTCAGCCACCTTTATATCAGTGCAAATAAACTCAGCGTGAATATCTTTATACATTTCACGGAACACTTGCTCTGCGTATTCAGAGTCAGTGCCAATCAAAGTCAATGGCGGGTTAAAATAGTCCTCCACACTCGTCCCCTCACGCAGAAACTCTGGATTGCTCACTACAGTGAAGTGTACTCCCCTTTTTAAACCACTTTCCTGTTCGATAATCTCACCCACCTTTTGGTTTGTTCCCGGAAGTACAGTAGAACGAATAGCAATCAAGTGCATATTTTTAGGGGCGTTTTCACTAGCAAACTTCTCCTTCAAAGCCTTACCGATACGCCCAGCTACTGTATAGATATAATTTAGGTTCAAATGTCCTTCTTTGCTTGAAGGGGTACCCACTACAATAAACGACACCTCTGTTTGATCAACAGCTTCAGCAGCTACAGTTGTAGCCGACATCAGTCCTTTGTTGTGGGCTTCCTTACACAATTCGGCAATACCTTCCTCGATAATGGTTGGTTTACCCTCGTTCATCAGACGGACCTTGTTCTCGTTTACGTCCACACCAATCACCTTGTGACCAAGCTTGGCACAACATGCCGCGCCTACGCATCCTACGTAGCCGAGACCAAAAATACTAATGTTCATGATTATTTGAATTGAGATTTATAAATTACTAAGTTAGCGTCCAATTTTGACGTGTACCCCAAGGAAAGCCGCCACAAGGCGGTTCCC
>OGYT01002147.1_pt1 | contig 11201 bp, 4 predicted proteins | sample 1576631 | NCBI WGS metagenome assembly OGYT01 (sample SAMEA3541588, study PRJEB24748) | human gut metagenome | biome: human gut; feature: human-associated habitat; material: faeces | place: China | collected 2012
CACCGTTCATACCACGGCTGTTCAGCGCGCCGCCCACCGACACCAGATAGCGGGAAATCCCTTCCTGCTCCATCAAGCGTGCCAAATGATCGGCCGCATAGCCTTCGCCGACGGTGGAGAGATCGACATATAAATCCGGCAGGTCTTTTTGCAGATATTGCTGATGCGACTGATTGATGACCGTCAGGTGCTGTAAGCCGGTTTTGGCTTTCATCGCATCGATCTGTTCCTGGCTCGGAATTTGAACCGGCTGTTGTTCCGGGCCAAAGCCCCACAGATTCACCAGCGGCCCGACGGTTATATCCATCGCGCCATCGGTCTTCGCGCCAATGCGCAGCGAGGTGGTGACGATATCGGCCATCGCTTCACTTACCGGCCACGGCGATAAACTTTGCGAATCGTTAAAGCGCATCAGCGCGGAATCTTTTTTATAGGTCGAAAGCAGCTGATCGTCGGCGTCCAGCTGGGTCTGAATCTTTTCTTTAAGTTCGGCACTGCGTTTGGCATCAATGCCCGGGATGCTGGCACGCCAGAAGGTACCCATGGTTTTGCCTTCAAGAACGGTAACTTCAGTAGCGTGGGTTTTGGCGGGTTGTGGTTTTTGATCGCAACCAACAAAGAAGAGCGCGGCAGCCAGCAGTGCAACGCGGGTAAAGCTTATTTCCATACGTGATTATCCTCATGCGAACGGTCGCAAGAGTACACCAAAAAACTGTGTTTGTACGCTGAAAACAATGAAAAAAGGGCCCGCAGGCCCTTTGTTCGATATCCATCGAGATTAGAACTGGTAAACCAGACCCAGAGCTACGATGTTATCAGTGTTGATGCCAGCGTCACGAGTGAACTGGTTGTCGTCCAGCAGGTTGATTTTGTAGTCAACGTAGGTGGACATGTTTTTGTTGAAGTAGTAGGTCGCACCAACATCAACATATTTCAGGATATCTTCGTCGTCGTAGTTACGACCAGCAACGACACCCAGGTTTTTACCTTTAGACTGCAGGTATGCTACAGACGGACGCAGACCGAAGTCGAACTGGTACTGAGCAACAGCTTCGAAGTTCTGTGCTTTGTTCGCCCAACCCAGGGAACCTACGCGAGTTGCGTTGTAGGTCTGGGTGTACTGAGCAGCAAGGTAGATGTTGTTAGCGTCGTATTTCAGACCACCAGTGTAGGTTTCAGCACGGTCGCCGTTACCGATGTAAGCAGCGGTGTTCTGAGCATCAGTACGTTTGGAGCTGGAAACTGCAGCACCGATACCGAAGCCTTCGTAATCATAAGTGATAGATCCGCCAACGCCGTCGCCGTTCTGACGCAGAGCACCACGACCGTTGTTGGTCATGCCTTCGCCGCTTACGCTACCGTTTTTGCCCTGGTACTGAACAGCAAAGTTCAGACCGTCAACCAGACCGAAGAAGTCGGTGTTACGGTAGGTCGCGAAGCCGTTACCACGCTGCTGCATGAAGTTGTCAGAACCGTAGGTGTCGCCACCGAATTCTGGCAGTACGTCGGTCCAGGAAGTTACGTCGTAAACAACGCCGTAGTTACGACCGTAGTCGAAAGAACCTACATCCTGGAATTTCAGACCTGCGAATGCCACACGGGTCCAGGAGTTTTCTTTGTTGTCTTCAGAGGTATTGCCCTGGATCTGATATTCCCACTGGCCGTAACCGGTCAGCTGGTCAGTAACCTGAGTTTCACCTTTGAAGCCAAGACGCATGTAGGTCTGGTCGCCATCTACAGACTTGTCGTCAGAGAAATAGTGCAGGCCGTCTACTTTACCGTACAGATCTAATTTGTTGCCGTCTTTGTTGTAAACTTCAGCAGCGTTTGCTGCGCCTGCTACCAGCAGAGCTGGGACCAGGAGGGACAGTACTTTAACTTTCATGTTATTAACCCTCTGTTATATGCCTTTATTTGCTTTTTTATGCCACTGCATACTGATTAACCCTCATTAATCAGTCGGCAAGTCCATTCTCCCCAAAAATGCAGAATAATCCAACACGAATATGATACTAAAACTTTTAAGATGTTTCATTTATCGCTATAGATGTTTCAAAATGTAAATGCAAGGGAACTTTTTAAGATTATTGCGGAATGGCGAAATAAGCACCTAACATCAAGCAATAATAATTCAAGGTTAAAATCAATAACTTATTCTTAAGTATTTGACAGCACTGAATGTCAAAACAAAACCTTCACTCGCAACTAGAATAACTCCCGCTATCATCATTAACTTTATTTATTACCGTCATTCATTTCTGAATGTCTGTTTACCCCTATTTCAACCGGATGCCTCGCATCCGGTTTTTTTTACCCTTCTTTACACACTTTTCATTATTCTGTGCTACCACAGAAAAACTATAACGCTTGTTAACTATTTCACAAATAATTAACATCCGCATAATTTCCAGCAATCTTTGTTTATTTGCAATTATTTTTGTTGGGCTTTTTGTAGGTTATTTGTACAGCAAAATGGCGCTTGTACATCTATTTCCCCCAATGCAGGATGATAAATATCACGGGAGAATAGAGAATCATCAATCAGGTAAGAGTCTGGAATTTCACACTGTACCCTTTATACTGCCCTATCACTTCGCGAAGTTTTAACAGGTCATAAACACGAATGCGTCAGAAAGAGACAACGGCCACGACCCGCTTTTCACTCCTACCGGGGAGCATTACCCGCTTCTTTTTACTGTTGATCATTGTGTTACTGGTGACGATGGGTGTAATGGTACAAAGCGCCGTTAACGCCTGGCTGAAAGATAAAAGTTACCAGATTGTCGACATTACCCATGCTATCCAAAAGCGCGTCGATAACTGGCGTTACGTGACCTGGCAGATCTACGACAACATTGCCGCGACGACCTCCCCCTCCTCCGGCGAAGGTTTACAAGAGACGCGCCTGAAACAGGATGTCTACTATCTGGAAAAACCACGCCGCAAAACGGAAGCGTTAATCTTTGGCTCTCACGACAACTCAACGCTTGAGATGACTCAGCGGATGTCCACTTATCTGGATACATTGTGGGGCGCAGAAAATGTACCGTGGTCGATGTATTACCTGAATGGTCAGGATAACAGTCTGGTGCTGATCTCAACCCTACCCCTTAAAGATCTCACCTCCGGATTTAAAGAATCGACCGTCAGCGACATTGTTGATTCACGTCGTGCAGAGATGTTGCAACAGGCCAACGCCCTCGATGAACGCGAAAGCTTTTCTAACATGCGCCGCCTGGCCTGGCAGAACGGTCATTACTTTACATTGCGTACTACCTTTAACCAGCCAGGACATCTGGCAACGGTCGTGGCTTTTGATCTGCCGATTAATGATTTGATCCCACCGGGTATGCCGCTGGACAGTTTCCGCCTTGAGCCAGACGCGACGGCAACGGGAAACAATGATAATGAGAAAGAAGGGACGGATAGCGTCAGTATCCACTTTAACAGTACGAAGATTGAAATCTCCTCGGCACTCAACTCTACCGATATGCGCCTGGTCTGGCAGGTTCCTTATGGCACCTTATTGCTGGATACGTTGCAAAACATTCTGCTGCCACTGCTGCTGAACATCGGTTTGCTGGCGCTGGCGTTATTTGGCTATACCACATTCCGCCATTTCTCCAGCCGCAGTACAGAAAACGTCCCCAGCACGGCGGTCAATAACGAATTGCGCATTTTACGGGCAATCAATGAAGAGATAGTCTCACTGCTGCCGCTCGGCCTGCTGGTTCACGATCAGGAATCGAACCGCACTGTCATAAGTAACAAAATTGCCGATCATTTGCTGCCGCATTTGAATCTGCAAAACATCACCACCATGGCGGAACAGCATCAGGGGATTATTCAGGCGACGATCAATAACGAGCTGTATGAGATCCGCATGTTCCGCAGCCAGGTCGCGCCGCGCACACAAATTTTCATTATTCGCGATCAGGATCGCGAAGTGCTGGTAAACAAGAAACTCAAGCAGGCGCAGCGTCTGTATGAGAAAAACCAGCAGGGGCGGATGATCTTTATGAAAAACATTGGCGATGCGCTGAAAGAACCCGCACAGTCCCTGGCGGAGAGCGCGGCTAAACTCAACGCCCCGGAAAGCAAACAACTGGCGAATCAGGCAGATGTGCTGGTGCGGCTGGTTGATGAAATACAGTTAGCGAACATGCTTGCGGATGATAGCTGGAAAAGTGAGACGGTGCTGTTCTCCGTGCAGGATTTAATTGATGAAGTTGTGCCTTCAGTGTTGCCTGCCATCAAGCGTAAAGGTCTGCAACTGCTGATTAACAATCATCTGAAAGCACACGATATGCGCCGCGGCGATCGCGATGCCTTACGACGTATTTTGCTGCTACTGATGCAATATGCCGTGACCTCAACGCAATTGGGAAAAATCACCCTTGAGGTTGATCAGGATGAGTCCTCCGAAGACCGCCTGACGTTCCGCATTCTGGACACGGGAGAAGGCGTAAGTATTCATGAAATGGATAATTTGCACTTCCCGTTTATCAACCAGACCCAAAACGATCGCTATGGCAAGGCGGACCCGCTGGCATTCTGGCTGAGCGATCAACTGGCACGTAAACTGGGCGGTCATTTAAACATCAAAACGCGGGATGGGCTTGGTACACGCTACTCTGTGCATATCAAAATGCTCGCAGCTGACCCGGAAGTTGAAGAGGAAGAAGAGCGTTTACTGGATGATGTCTGCGTAATGGTGGATGTTACTTCGGCAGAAATTCGGAATATTGTCACTCGCCAGTTAGAAAATTGGGGTGCAACCTGTATCACACCCGATGAAAGATTAATTAGTCAAGATTATGATATCTTTTTAACGGATAATCCGTCTAATCTTACTGCCTCTGGCTTGCTTTTAAGCGATGATGAGTCTGGCGTACGGGAAATTGGGCCTGGTCAATTGTGCGTCAACTTCAATATGAGCAACGCTATGCAGGAAGCGGTCTTACAATTAATTGAAGTGCAACTGGCGCAGGAAGAGGTGACAGAATCGCCTCTGGGCGGAGATGAAAATGCGCAACTCCATGCCAGCGGCTATTATGCGCTCTTTGTAGACACAGTACCGGATGATGTTAAGAGGCTGTATACTGAAGCAGCAACCAGTGACTTTGCTGCGTTAGCCCAAACGGCTCATCGTCTTAAAGGCGTATTTGCCATGCTAAATCTGGTACCCGGCAAGCAGTTATGTGAAACGCTGGAACATCTGATTCGTGAGAAGGATGTTCCAGGAATAGAAAAATACATCAGCGACATTGACAGTTATGTCAAGAGCTTGCTGTAGCAAGGTAGCCTATTACATGAACAATATGAACGTAATTATTGCCGATGACCATCCGATAGTCTTGTTCGGTATTCGCAAATCACTTGAGCAAATTGAGTGGGTGAATGTTGTCGGCGAATTTGAAGACTCTACAGCACTGATCAACAACCTGCCGAAACTGGATGCGCATGTGTTGATTACCGATCTCTCCATGCCTGGCGATAAGTACGGCGATGGCATTACCTTAATCAAGTACATCAAGCGCCATTTCCCAAGCCTGTCGATCATTGTTCTGACTATGAACAACAACCCGGCGATTCTTAGTGCGGTATTGGATCTGGATATCGAAGGGATCGTGCTGAAACAAGGTGCACCGACCGATCTGCCGAAAGCTCTCGCCGCGCTGCAGAAAGGGAAGAAATTTACCCCGGAAAGCGTTTCTCGCCTGTTGGAAAAAATCAGTGCTGGTGGTTACGGTGACAAGCGTCTCTCGCCAAAAGAGAGTGAAGTTCTGCGCCTGTTTGCGGAAGGCTTCCTGGTGACCGAGATCGCTAAAAAGCTGAACCGCAGTATTAAAACCATCAGTAGCCAGAAGAAATCTGCGATGATGAAGCTGGGTGTCGAGAACGATATCGCCCTGCTGAATTATCTCTCTTCTGTGACCTTAAGTCCGGCAGATAAAGACTAATCACCTGTAGGCCAGATAAGACGCGTTAGTGTCTTATCTGGCATTTGCACCGATTGCCGGATGCGGCGTAAACGCCTTATCCGGCCTACGATTCCCATTATTTCAACAAATTACATTAAAGTAGGCCAGATAAGACGCGTCAGCGTCGCATCTGGCATTTGCACTGAATGCCGGATGCGGCGTAAACGCCTTATCCGTCCTACGAATCCCGCGATTTCCTGACCCTCTCGGCATATAACGTCAGCGTCTGTTTTATCACATCCAGCGTTACCGGCTTCGACAGGCAGCTGTCCATACCGGACTCCAGACACCGCTGCTTCTCTTCAGCCAACGCATTAGCAGTTACTCCGATTACCGGCAACGTCAGTCCCAACTGACGAATGCGTTGCGTCAAGCGGTAACCATCCATATTTGGCATGTTGACGTCGCTAAGCACGATATCAATATGATTCTTGCTAAGTACATTAAGCGCATCGACGCCATCATTCGCGGTTTTACATTGATAGCCCAACGATCCCAACTGATCTGCCAGCAAACGCCGGTTAATCGGATGATCATCCACGACCAGAATCATCATATCGTCATTATCGCTGACCGCTTTGTCCGTCGACGGCAGAGCGTTAGCAGGATCGTCGCTCTCCATCTCGATCAAATAAATACGCGCCAACAATGCCGGTAGCTCATGCGGAGCAGCCACACTGTGTACCCACTCCCCTGGCGCTTTCTCCAGCGGAATACCAATATGGCGACGACAGAAGGTCACTACCGCTCTGCCCTGCCATTTTTTACTCACTACCTCGTCAGTGATTAACACATCTTCGGGAGTCGGTTCCTGCCCTTCGTATGTTGTTACGACGATGCCGCTGCGCTGCAAACTGTTTTCCAGGAACTGACAGAGCGACGCATTGCGGACCGCCAGCCAGCAGCGTTTACCACTCAACCCTTCCACGCCTTTTTTCTGCGGGTACTGAGCGCCGTACAACGGAATACGCACGGTAAACTGGCTGCCCATTCCCGGTTCTGAATCTACCGAGATATCGCCGTCCATCATGCTGATCAGTTTTTCACAAATCGCCAGACCCAGACCGGTCCCCTGGAAGTTTCGCTGTACGCCCGTTCCGACCTGGAAGAAGGGATCAAACAAGCGCACCACTTCTTTCGCCGGAATCCCCACGCCGGTATCGCGAACACGGATAGAGAGATAATCGCCATCCGCGCGAACATGCAAAACTATACAGCCGGTATCGGTGAATTTTATGGCGTTACTCAACAGATTGGAGATGACCTGCTGTAAACGCATCGGGTCGCCATTTAAGGCCACTGGCACATCCGGTTCAATAAAGCAGTACAAGCCTAGCTGCTTGCGTACCACCAGCGGTAAATAGTTGGCGGTGATGTGGTTCATCACTTCACGCGGTGAAAACTCACGCGGTTCGATCTTCAACTGTTCCGATTCAATCTTCGAGAAATCGAGAATATCGCTGATAATTTTCAACAACAGGCTGGAAGAGTTGTTCATTGCCGTCACCAGCCGATCGACGCCTTTCGGTAACTCTTTGGTTTGCAAAAGATCCAGGTTACCGATAATGCCATACAGCGGCGTTCGCAGCTCATGACTGACGGTGGCAAGGAACATCGATTTTGACTGGCTCGCCTGTTCCGCTGCTTGTGCCATCTCCTGCAACGACTCTTCCATCTTCACGCGCGAAGAAACATCCACCAGCACACAAATGGCCACGTTTTCATTACGATAGCGCGAATGGACGAAGCTGATTTGCAGATTGGTATTGTTGCTGGTCAGGACATCAACAAAATTGACCTGCTGCCCACAGATAATTTGCGTCAGTCGTTGGCGGTCCTCATGCGTAAGCATATTGAGATAGGTATGCGCCAGTTCGTTACTTAAAATATTGACGCCATCAGCGGTACGCAAAATGCAGATACCCACTGGCGCGGAGGCGACAATCTTGCGATTGAACTGCTCATGTTCTTCCAGTCGCAGGGCGTCGCTTTCCGCCGGAATGAAAATACGTCGCTCGTACATCCGTGCGAGAGTAAACAATGCAGCTCCGGCAAGCACATTCAGCAAAATTGCGTTAAGGATCAACATGCGAATGCGTTCCAGCACCTTATCAACCGGCACCGAATACACGATGCTTAGCGATGAGGGTGGCAGATTTTTCTTCAGCACCAGCTCCCGGAACCCTTCCGTATAGCCAAACCAGGAGCGTTCCTGCATCCAGCGAGGATCGCCCTTAATTTTACTTTCTGGTCCGGTAAGCGAAATCAGGGTATGACCATTTTCATCAAGAATGGTAACCCCCATCGGCAACGTACCCGGTAAGAAAAAGTTCTCCATCCGGATGGTCTGCTCGACACCCAAAAGCGCCTGCAACCGGTTCGCCAGATAAACTGGCGTCAACGCGTAAAAATACCCGACGCCAGGGCGCGGACCTTCGCTGATCCAGTAGAGGTTACTGCCGCTATCGTCTTGTGGTGCATTTCGATATTTATTGATGCGTTCATGCAAAGCTTTCAACGCGGTATCGCGTTCCACTGGCATATCACGCAGACCGAAATTGGCCATGCAGAGGTTATCGCTGCCGATTAAAAATACCCGGTTTAGATCGTAAGCCGCAGAAAAATTATCGCGCCAGTAGCGCATAAACCACGCCAATGACTCCAGAGAACCTCGCCAGGTGTTACTCATTGCGGAACAATCGGAGTCGGCAAACAGCGGTTCAAACGCAGGCACATCCGCCTGCGTTTCTCGTCCACGCGGGGAAAGCACACCGTTTTCTGCCGATAAGCGATTTTCGGCGATGTACTTCAGCTCTTTCATCACATCAGAGGTGCGTTGAATAAAGCGCTGAGCCTGATCGGAACTCAGATTAAATTCCTGACGAATTTCCGATTCTCGCTGATGTAACGCATTAACGATGTAAAAAACGGATGAAAAAGCAATCAACAGCCAGAGCACTAACGCCAATGCTCTGAACATGTAGCGCGAGGCTTTCAGGGTTGTACGAAAAGAAGCAAGGTATTTCAAAGGGGCGAAGCTCCGCCTCAGGTGACCGATGGAGTGTGGTTAAGGTAGCGGTAAAAGCGTGTTACCGCAATGTTCTCTCTTCTCTGGAATATGATACACCGCCGAGAAATCATCACCTTAACCTCTGATAATCGTCATATACCGGACAAGACTAGTGGATTTCAGCATGCATTATATGAAGTGGATTTATCCACGCCGCTTACGCAATCAAATGATCCTGATGGCAATCCTGATGGTCATTGTCCCAACGCTTACTATTGGTTATATCGTAGAAACGGAAGGACGTTCAGCAGTCTTATCTGAAAAAGAGAAAAAACTTTCTGCCGTGGTCAACCTGCTTAATCAGGCACTAGGCGATCGCTATGATCTCTACATCGACTTACCACGTGAGGAGCGTATCCGCGCATTAAATGCAGAACTTGCCCCCATTACCGAAAATATCACTCACGCCTTCCCTGGCATCGGTGCTGGTTATTACAACAAAATGCTGGATGCGATAATCACCTACGCGCCTTCAGCGCTATATCAGAATAATGTCGGCGTTACCATTGCCGCAGATCACCCTGGTCGCGAAGTCATGCGTACAAATACCCCTTTGGTTTATTCAGGCAGGCAGGTGCGCGGCGATATTTTGAATTCAATGCTCCCCATTGAGCGTAATGGTGAAATCCTCGGCTATATCTGGGCCAATGAATTAACCGAAGATATTCGCCGCCAGGCCTGGAAAATGGATGTGAGGATTATCATTGTGCTCACCGCCGGTTTGCTGATAAGCCTGCTGTTGATTGTCCTTTTCTCCCGTCGCCTGAGCGCCAATATTGATATCATCACCGATGGCCTCTCGACTCTGGCACAAAATATTCCCACTCGATTACCACAATTGCCCGGTGAAATGGGGCAAATCAGTCAGAGTGTTAATAACCTCGCCCAGGCACTGCGTGAAACGCGGACACTTAACGATCTGATTATTGAAAACGCTGCCGATGGCGTCATTGCCATTGACCGCCAGGGTGATGTAACCACCATGAACCCAGCAGCAGAAGTTATCACTGGCTATCAACGCCATGAACTGGTAGGGCAGCCTTACTCCATGTTGTTCGACAATACTCAGTTCTACAGTCCAGTACTGGATACGCTGGAACATGGCACCGAACATGTGGCGCTGGAGATCAGTTTTCCAGGTCGTGACCGCACCATTGAACTCAGTGTCACTACCAGTCGTATTCATAACACGCACGGTGAAATGATAGGTGCTTTGGTGATTTTCTCTGATTTAACTGCCCGCAAAGAAACCCAGCGCCGCATGGCGCAAGCAGAACGCCTCGCCACACTGGGTGAGCTGATGGCTGGCGTCGCGCATGAAGTACGTAATCCGTTAACGGCTATTCGTGGTTATGTACAGATCTTGCGCCAACAAACCAGTGACCCAATACATCAGGAATATCTGTCCGTAGTACTCAAAGAAATCGATTCAATTAACAAAGTTATTCAGCAATTGCTCGAATTTTCACGTCCACGCCACAGTCAATGGCAACAAGTCAGCCTCAATGCATTGGTTGAAGAAACTCTGGTACTGGTACAAACCGCCGGCGTACAAGCGCGGGTCGACTTCATAAGCGAACTGGATAATGAATTAAGCCCGATTAACGCCGATCGTGAACTGCTCAAACAGGTACTACTGAATATCCTGATCAATGCCGTCCAGGCTATCAGCGCACGAGGGAAAATTCGCATTCAAACCTGGCAATACAGCGACTCACAACAGGCCATTTCGATAGAGGACAACGGCTGTGGCATTGATCTCTCGCTGCAAAAAAAGATCTTCGATCCCTTTTTCACCACCAAAGCCTCAGGAACCGGGCTTGGTCTGGCGTTAAGTCAACGCATCATTAATGCCCATCAGGGTGATATTCGCGTCGCCAGTTTGCCGGGCTACGGCGCAACCTTCACGCTTATTTTACCGATCAACCCGCAGGGAAATCAGACTGTATGACTGCTATTAATCGCATCCTTATTGTGGATGATGAAGATAATGTTCGCCGTATGCTGAGCACCGCTTTTGCACTACAAGGATTCGAAACACATTGTGCGAACAACGGACGCACAGCATTACACCTGTTTGCCGATATTCACCCTGACGTGGTGTTGATGGATATCCGCATGCCAGAGATGGACGGCATCAAGGCACT
>OGYT01002150.1_pt1 | contig 11191 bp, 9 predicted proteins | sample 1576631 | NCBI WGS metagenome assembly OGYT01 (sample SAMEA3541588, study PRJEB24748) | human gut metagenome | biome: human gut; feature: human-associated habitat; material: faeces | place: China | collected 2012
ATTTATCAAAGTACCATCCGCATTATAGAATTTCGCCCGCCAGCGATGCGCCGCAGACCGGCGCGGCGCCGGACGAAGCCATTGAGCGAGTCGCGAAGATGATTGCCGGCGCTAAAAATCCAATATTCCTGCTCGGCCTGATGGCCAGCCAGGCGGAAAACAGCGCGGCGCTGCGTGAATTGCTGAAAAAAAGCCATATCCCGGTTACCAGCACCTATCAGGCCGCCGGCGCGGTGAATCAGGACCACTTTACCCGCTTCGCCGGGCGGGTTGGGCTGTTCAATAACCAGGCGGGGGATCGACTCCTGCATCTCGCCGACCTGGTCATCTGCATCGGCTATAGCCCGGTGGAGTACGAACCGGCCATGTGGAATAACGGCAACGCCACGCTGGTGCATATCGACGTGCTGCCGGCTTACGAAGAGCGCAACTATACCCCGGACATCGAGCTGGTCGGCAATATTGCCGCCACTCTAAACAAACTCTCTCAGCGTATCGACCACCAGCTGGTGCTGTCGCCGCAGGCCGCCGAGATCCTGGTTGACCGCCAGCATCAGCGGGAGCTGCTCGACCGCCGCGGCGCGCAGCTGAACCAGTTTGCCCTTCATCCGCTGCGCATCGTTCGCGCCATGCAGGACATCGTCAACAGCGACGTAACGCTGACCGTCGATATGGGGAGCTTTCACATCTGGATCGCCCGCTATCTCTACAGCTTCCGCGCCCGTCAGGTCATGATTTCCAACGGCCAGCAGACCATGGGGGTGGCGCTGCCGTGGGCGATTGGCGCCTGGCTGGTGAACCCGCAGCGCAAAGTGGTTTCGGTTTCCGGCGACGGCGGCTTCCTGCAATCCAGTATGGAGCTGGAGACCGCCGTACGGCTAAAAGCTAACGTCCTGCATATCATCTGGGTCGATAACGGCTACAACATGGTGGCGATTCAGGAAGAGAAAAAATACCAGCGGCTCTCCGGCGTTGAGTTCGGTCCGGTGGACTTTAAAGCCTACGCCGAAGCCTTCGGCGCCAAAGGGTTTGCGGTAGAGAGCGCTGCCGCCCTTGAGCCGACGCTGCGGGCGGCGATGGACGTCGACGGCCCCGCCGTGGTCGCCATCCCCGTTGATTACAGCGACAACCCGCTGCTGATGGGCCAGCTTCATCTCAGTCAAATACTTTGAGTTACTACAGAAGGAATCCAGCAATGAAAAAAGTCGCACTCGTGACCGGCGCGGGCCAGGGCATCGGGAAAGCTATCGCCCTTCGCCTGGTTAAAGATGGTTTTGCCGTGGCTATCGCCGATTACAATGACGCCACCGCACAGGCGGTCGCCGATGAAATTAACCGCGGCGGCGGTCAGGCGCTGGCGGTGAAGGTGGATGCCTCTAAACGCGACCAGGTTTTTGCCGCCGTAGAACAGGCGCGGAAGGGCCTGGGCGGTTTTGACGTGATTGTGAACAACGCCGGGGTGGCCCCCTCCACGCCTATCGAAGAGATTCGCGAGGACGTGATCGATAAAGTCTACAATATCAACGTCAAAGGCGTTATCTGGGGTATCCAGGCCGCGGTAGAGGCGTTTAAAAAAGAGGGCCACGGCGGCAAAATCATCAACGCCTGCTCCCAGGCGGGCCACGTGGGTAACCCGGAACTGGCGGTCTATAGCTCAAGTAAGTTTGCCGTGCGCGGCCTGACGCAAACCGCCGCCCGCGATCTGGCGCATCTGGGAATTACCGTTAACGGCTACTGCCCGGGGATCGTTAAAACCCCAATGTGGGCGGAAATCGACCGTCAGGTTTCCGAAGCGGCGGGTAAACCGCTGGGCTACGGGACCCAGGAGTTTGCCAAACGCATTACCCTTGGACGGCTTTCCGAGCCGGAAGACGTCGCGGCCTGCGTCTCTTATCTCGCCAGTCCGGACTCCAACTATATGACCGGCCAATCGCTGCTGATCGATGGCGGCATGGTATTTAGCTAATAATAAATAAGCTCTGACATGGTTTGCCCCGGCTTCAGCGCCGGGGCTTTTTTATCTCACCCTTTAGGGAAGATCCACAGGTCGCTGACGGGCAAGGCCAGATGGCAGCGCTCGGCATCGCGCAGCGCGCTGCCGTAGGCGCGAATGGCGAAATCATCGCCCTCGGTGCGAAACAGGTACTCCCAGCGGTCGCCGAGATACATACTGGTCAGCAGCGGCAATGCCAGCATATTCTCCTCAGGCGCTGAGGCGATGCGCAGGCGTTCAACGCGGATCACCGCCGTCGCCTCTTCCCCCACCTTGACCCCCTCCCCGACCATCCCCCACAGCGCCCAGCTGGCGCCCTCAATTCGCGCCCGACCATTATCCAGAGCGGTGACGGTGCCATGCAGCCGGTTATTGCTGCCCATAAACTCGGCGGCAAATAGCGTTCTCGGGCTACCGTACATCTCCTGCGGCGTTCCCTGCTGCTCGATCACCCCGTTATTGAGCAGCAGAATGCGATCGGAAATCGCCATCGCCTCGTTCTGATCGTGCGTGACCATCAGCGCCGACAGCCCCAGCTTGACGATCAGCTCGCGCAAAAAGACCCGCGCCTCTTCCCGCAGCTTGGCGTCAAGGTTCGACAGCGGCTCATCCAGCAGAATTACCGGCGGGTTGTAAACCAGCGCCCGGCCGATGGCCACGCGCTGCTGCTGCCCTCCGGAGAGCTGGTGCGGATGGCGATTGCCAAGATGCCCCAGACCCAGCTGTTCAAGCACGGTCTGCACCCGCTGCTTGATCTCCGCGGCGGCAACCTTACGCAGCTTCAGCGGATACGCCACGTTTTCAAACACCGTTTTATGCGGCCACAGCGCGTAGGACTGAAATACCAGCCCCAGGTTGCGCGCCTCCGCCGGGATTTCGCTACGCGGGTTGCCGTCATAAACGCGGGTTTTACCAATGGTGATAATGCCGCTGGTCGGCTTCTCCAGCCCGGCGACCGCCCGCAGCAGCGTGGTTTTTCCGCTGCCCGATGGCCCGAGCAGCGAGACCACCTCACCCCGCTTCAGTTCCATTGACACGCCCTTGAGCACCGGATTATCACCGTAGGTCAGATGCAGGTTTTCTACCGATAATTCAATCATGTAATTTCACTCCAAAGCGCAGGGCGATACCCAGGCCCACGACCACCAGCAGAATATTAATAAAGGAGAGCGCGGCAACGATATCGATAGCCCCCGCCGCCCACAGCGACACCAGCATCGAACCGATGGTTTCGGTGCCCGGAGAGAGCAGATAAACCCCGGTGGAATATTCGCGCTCGAAGATAAGAAACATCAGCAGCCAGGAGCCGATTAAGCCGTAGCGCGACAGCGGAACCGTGACGTGGCGGGTGATCTGCCCGCGCGATGCGCCGGTACTGCGTGCGGCCTCCTCCAGCTCCGGCGCTACCTGCAGCAGCGTCGAGGAGATGAGCCGCAGCCCGTAAGCCATCCATACGACGGTATAGGCCAGCCAGACGCTAAAAATGGTGTTACGCAGCGCGCGCAGCTGAACGATCAGATGTTCACGCAGCCAGTCTGCCACCGGCAGCGCCGAGAGCCAGCCGTTTTTCAGCGACTGATCGAGCCACATCGGCAGAAACAGAAATACCCACAGAAACGCCAGCCCGGCCAGCAGCCCGGGCACCGCGCGCGGCACCAGCACGCTATAGTCCAGAAAGCGCGTGACGTTATCCGGTTTGCGGTGCATCGCGATGCCCACGAACAGATAGCAGACCACCGCCAGCGCGCCGCCAATCACCCCAATCGCCATGGAGTTAACGATGGCGCGCAGCAGATTCGGCTGCTGCCAGATGTTACGGAACGTCGCCAGCGAGAGTTCATCCCACAGCGAAACGCCCACGCCCCAGTTTGAAATAAAGGCCCGCAGCGCCACGCCGATCAGCGGCACCCCAATGGTGACCGTCAGCCATGCCACCACCACAATCCCGGCGACCCAGCGCCATTTCCCCAGCGGCAGCGCGCGGGCCTGGGACGCTTTTCCCTTCATGGTGACAAAGCGGTTGGCGGTGCGCATCAGGCGGCGCTGGAGCATCACCAGCGGAACGGTGATGCAGATCAGGACCACCGCCACCGCCGCCATCAGGTGATAAGAAGGCGTACCGAGCTTGTTGGTGAGCTTATAGAGATAGGTCGCCAGCACCATGTTGCCTTCCGGATCGCCCAGCACCAGCATCAGGCCAAATACCTCCAGGCCGAGGAAAAACAGCAGTACGCAGGCGTAGAGTATCGACGGTCGCACCATCGGCAGGCTCACCGAGGTCATCACCTGCAGCGGCGATGCGCCCACCGTCCGCGCGGCCTCCTCGACATCCGATCCGACGCTGCGCAGCGCGGAAGAGATATAGAGATAGGCATGCGGAACGTGCGTCAGCCCGGCAATTACCACGATGCTGAACATCGAGTAAATATTCCACGGCACGAAGCCGATCAGCTGCTCGGCCCACTGCGAAAAGAAGCCCACCGGCCCGGCCGCCACCACGTAACCAAAGCCCAGTACCATCGGCGAAACGAAAATCGGTACCAGAATCAGCGGCTCGATAAACCGCCGCCCGGGTAAATCGGTACGTACCATTAAAAAGGCGAGGATCCCGCCGAGGGGGATGGCAATCGCCACCAGACCAAACGCCAGAATAAACCCGGACTTGAGCGCCAGATAAAAATCCGGGTCGCTAAAGATGAAGGCGAAGGCTTCGAGGCTGAACGATTTCGTGCGGGCAAAAAAAGGCGCCGAGAGAAAGCTCTGCACCACGATAAATAACAGCGGGACATAAATCGCCAGCGCCGTCATCACGACGACGATACCGCGCGGCAAACCCTGCCATTTTCGACGTAAGACATTCATAAGCGATCCCTTTAAACCTGGCGGGCGTTAAGCGGGCTGCGCATCCTGAAATGATGCGCAGCGCCGGAGGGTTATTTCGCCGCGGCGGTGCGCCACTGTTTGATAAACTCCAGTCGTTGTTTCGGCTCAAGATACGCCAGCAGCGTTTCATCGACCGGAATAGGCTTCAGCGCGCTACCGAGCATTTTGGTCATACCGTCGATATCATTTTTACCTTCGATATCATTGCGCAGGGAGGGAATATCGGCCTGGTTCGCCAGGATGCTTTGTCCCTTTTCCGACAGCACGTAATCAAACCACAGCTTCGCGGCATTAAGGTGCTCGGCTTCTGCGGTAATAAAAGAGACCCGCGAGAGCACCAGTACATAATCTTTCGGATAGGAGATGCCGAGCGAAGGATCGTTTTTGGCCCGCGCCTCCGCGTAGGATCCGAGAATATTGTAGCCAATCAGGTTTTCCCCGGAGGAGACGCGCTCCATCATCGTACCGGTGGACGATTGCACGGTCAGGCCGCCTTTCGCTATGCCCGCCAGATCGTCAAAGTAGCTGGCATCGGCTTTGCTGTCCTGTACCGCCAGCATAAAACCCAGACCCGATTTTTCAATGTCATAAGTCGTGACCTTACCTTTGAATTTATCGGCCTGGCCGGCGATCAGCTTCGCCAGCGCGGTATGCGAGTCCGGTACTTCGCCCTGAGGGATCAGCCGCTTATTGTAGATAAAGACCACCGGCTCGTAGGTCGTGCCGTAGGCTTTCTGTTGCCAGACCGCCCATTTTGGCAGCTTATCCCGCTCCGGCGAGGCGTACTCTTCGGCGTAATCGGTGGCGAGCTTCAGCGCCGTATCCATGGAAGAGCTCCAGACCACGTCGCCGCTGCCGCCGCCCGCCGCCTGTTCGCTGATATAGCGGTTGTACAATTCGGTGCTGTTCATATCGTTATATTCAACTTTAATGCCGGGATATTGCGCTTCAAACCCTTTAATTAACGGGCCTGCGGCCTTGGTATCGGTCGTTGAATAGATAACCACTTTGCCTTCTTTAATCCCGGCATCCACCACCTTTTGATAATCCGCCGGATAGCCCTGAGGAACTGCGGCAAGGACCTGTCCGGAGATAGCTGCCGTCAGTGAAATCACTAACCCACTAATTTTCATATACATAAAATCAACCTTTAGATATCAATTATTAAACTTAAATTTAACATATAGCGGGACGCCAGAGCCTTGCAACGCCGGGGTTTGTTTTTTTACGGCTTTTGTGACGCTGGCGTAATTTAAAGGAAGATTCGTGGGGCGCGGCTAAAGAGATAAAGGTTGTTGGGCGGAAATATTAAGAAAAGATTAAGTTTTTCTGTTTCTTACCCCCTCAGTATTGCGTTTTCTTACACACAAAAATAACACCCGCTGGCACCGGGCGAACATCAATCGCGCTTATGGATATTGCCATCAGGGTAAATTTTGCGATCGGCGTTACAATTGAGCTGTTAAATAACGTAATGAAAAGGCATTTCATCAAATGAACTCGCCATTCTCCTGAATTTAAAATGGAACCAGGCCTATGTAGCCAGAAAGCTATCTCCGCTATGTCCTTGACGTCATTGCTGACTGGCGGGATTACCACTTAGCATTTCATACAGCGAGGGTGTGTTGTGTCCCTGTGGCATTAGTCCTCCTTCAGCGGCTGTAATGCAAGGTGGTTATTTCCAGCTTCCAGAACACGGGGTTTATCCGGATCGAGATCTTCACGTCTGAGAACCTGCTTCCAGGTATTGTTGACCATATCCGGATGGCGGAACAGTCCGGCCACCGCAACAAACTGCGCGCCTTCTTTCATTGGCATATCAAGATTCGCATCCCCACCCGGCTTTATCACCACATCGCGGGTCGCCAGCAGGTCGGCTTGCAGGATCGTGTCGCCGTTCTTGAGGAGTTGCTGATAAACCGTTTTGTCGAAGGTTTTGCGGTCTTTCAACTGGTAGACACGAACCACCACCGGCTCGGAGAGTGAGTTACTCTCGCGGGAATCCGTATTCAGTGCTTCACGGGCTGTAAAATCCAGATGCAGCACCTTAATCTTCTTATAAAACACCGCCGTATACACCGATTTGGTGCCATCCGTGATACTCTGCGTCACCCCACAGCCCACCAGGCTGAACGCCAGTAGAGCAGGTAGCCAGCACGCGGGCTTAATCAAATTTGTACTTAGCACGTCGATTTCCTTGTTGTGGTTTCGCAGGCACCAGCCCGGTGTAGTAACCCAGTTCTGTCGTAAAGCTCAGCGGGATATCGTCCGCAAACGCCCCCTCCTCCGCTCCCAGCACGCCGTTCATGCCGAGCCAGAAAGGTTCTTCGCCGAGCGGCGGGACGGCCAGCAGTTGGGTCCGGGTGGTCAGGGTGATCCTGGCCTTAAAACGCCAGCCGAGATAAACACGCAGCATCACCAGAAAATCCTGATACAGCAGACCATCCGGTTTCCAGCCCTGCGCTTCCTGTTCGTTATCCGTCCTGAGCGCAACCAGCAGCTGACTGCCCGCATCCATCGCTTCTTCCCCCAGCGGCGTATTGCCGTCCAGCAGAAAATCGTCATCGCCGTAAAAACCCAGCGGCTGGCCGATCTCCACCGGCCGCAGGCAGTACGGACTTACCTGCACCGTAGTATCCGGGGCCAGCAGTCTCACCAGCGCCTGCATCCCCTCCTGGGTTTTGCCGGGTTGGCGCAGCACACCGAGCAGCGCCAGAAAGCGGGATACCGGTGTGGCGATATGGTTTGCGGTTCCCGGTATGCCCAGCCCCACCAGACCCAGCAGCGACTGCGAAATGCAGTCAGTTCCCCCTGCCTCAAACGTGGCCGGATAAGAGTATTTCCGCCAGATGCGGTAAAACTGCGTCAGGATACGGTGGCTGAAAATATCCAGAAAGCCCTGCAGCGCGTCATGCCCTTCACGGCACTGAGTGATGTCATCGAGATAGGCTGTCGGCAGGGGTGAGTCGACACCGTACATCCCCATAAAGGTTGTGCGGATGCGAGGTGGCCTGCTGTCATCATCCTTGTCATATTCGACGGCTTTCAGTTCGCTGCCCGGAAACCCCATCCCCGGATGCGGCGCAAACCGCACCGGGTCATCAGCAGGGTGGCTGGTTGACCCCATCAGCGGCCTGTCCGGATTACGCTTCTCCAGAAGCTGACAGAAGCGATAAAAATTCATGCGGTGCAGGTCGGCTGCGAGCCGCGGGCTCAGCCAGGAATGCGGCGGTTGTGCTTCTCTTCCCATTCCAGGCGCTCTCCGGTCGGTTGCAGAATAATAATCAGGCGGTTAAACAGATAGATGTCGGTGTAAAGCGCGAAGAAGCGACTCAGCATCTCGCCGAACAGGCAGATGTCGCCGCGACCGGCAAAGCCGTGGCTGTCAAGGGTCACCTCAATCTGCACGCCGCGTACCAGGTAGCCCTGCTCAAATCGCCCGGTCTCACTGTGCTTCACGTCAATAATGGCTTCCAGGCGACGGCGGTTCATCTCGCTGTCGGTCCATTCATACAGCGCCAGGGTGCCGCGCAGCACGTCGGCATTATCCATCATCGACAGAAACCCGCTGCCGAGGTGGCTCAGCACGCGCCAGTGAAAACGGTCCTGTGCCGGGGGATAGCAGGGCAGCGTCGGCGCACACAGGTTACGCACGGCGACGCTGGCCGAGGTGCTTTTCATCACCGTATCCAGCACGGTGCTTTGTAATGCGCGTCGCGGCAGCTGGCCATTGGTACCGGTGAGCGTGAGGGACAGGCTTTCGTTTTCCGGCACCGTGTGATTATCAAAGGCTTCGCCGCCGAGGATAAGCCACGTGTTATACAGTCCTGACGGACCACGGCGCACGCGGGTGTGGTAGTAATACTCCGGCGCTTCATGGCGCATCATGCCGCCTTTGTGGCGGAAACTGGAGAACGGTACATAGGTATACTGGCTTGAGGATATCACCGAATCGACAGCATAAATCTCGGTATGGCCGTCCTGCACGCGCATCGGGCGCAGCATGTATTCGGTCTGCAGTGAATTCAGCGTCAGCGGGTCAGATTCCAGCGGAAACAGGTTAATCACCGGCACACAGTTCAGGCGCAGATGTTTTTCGGTAAAGCTGAAGTCATGCTCCCAGCGTTCCGCCAGCACCACGTCGATTTCAAACCACGGAAGCTCAGCCGGAAAGACCACGGTCTCCAGCCCGCGCAGGCCCGTGAACATGAACTTTTCGCGGAAGGTGAAGTACTCCAGCAAAAGCTGATAACCGCTAAAGCTGCTGCTGTCCTTCGGCCACAGCCCGTCATCATCGCCGAATCCCAGCGCGGTGAAATACCCGTCGAGTGGCTTTCTGTCCGTATCACCCGGCATTCGCAGCCAGAGACGCGCCGTGTTCATGGTAAAGGCTTCATGCATGGCGCAGGCCAGCGGTGCGTCAGCATTGAAGTAGAACGGGATCTGGCTGAGATCGGCACGGCTCCAGTCGGCGAGATGGCTACAGTTAAAGCGCAGGTTGATGACCGAACGCCCGTCAGGGTCAGTCGACAGACGGGCATGCTCCAGCGACAGCGGCTGAAGGGTGATTTCTTTGGTGGTGGTGTATCGGCAGCGGGTAGCCTTCTCGCCGATCGGCTGCGAATTGACCTCGAAACCTTTGACGATACGCATCTTCTCTTTCATCTCGCGCCAGTCGGGCGTGAACTCCACCACCGACATCGACGGAATGGTGCGCAGGTATTGCGGCCACAGCAGGCTGACCAGCCCTTCGGTCAGTTCCGGCAGGTCGTCATCGAGTTTCTCGCGAAGACGCCCCATCAGGAAGGCAAAGCCCTCAAACAGGCGCTCCACGTACGGGTCGCGCGCGCCCGCTTTATCGAGATTGAGCATTGCCGCCTGCTCGGGGTGAGCGCGGGCAAACTCTTCGCCGGCTTCCAGCAGGTAGCGCATTTCGGCGTCGTAATAACGCAGGGTTAAGTCGTCCATAGATAACCAATATAATTGAGTGTCTTACTGTGTTCAGGAATAAAGCGAAGCCATGACAGCTTACAACTTAATGAAATGAGATAGTACCGACTAACATTTTTTACTTAATCACTTAAAAACCAGAAAAAATACGATATAAATAACAAAAAATGCAATATTCGACGTACAAAAGAACAACCAAGCCATGGAATAGGTTTCGTCAACCAGATAATCCAGGCGTGTTCCAGTTAACACAGGTTCATACGTGTATTTGATATCTATAAATGAAAGGGAAAGAACTGCTGTACTTACCAGTAAAAATAAAGCTACGGGCGCACAAAAAAGCACACTAAATAATAAGATTCCCAATAAATCTGCGTTTTGGACTCATAGCCCCATCACCTGAGATATAAGATCGTCACTATATTTTCAATAAATTGCATTATCTCACACTCGATGTCCAGTCGGCTTTTCGGGTAATATTTTGATATTACTGACGGCAATTCCGGGGATCTTTTACATATCTTGTTGCCATGCCAGGCATCCAACCTTTAGGGATGTCTGGACAGGCAACGTATCCTTTATCTTCAAGTTTATTTGAGAAATAAACCTTAAATCCAATCTGAATGTCGACCGTAACAATGAACAATACAATCATGTACTTAGTTACATATTTTTGTATCTGAATCGAAACTCTGCGCCCTAGAAAAATAGGCCATAATGAAAAAAATGCGACAGGGGACAAGATAAATACAGCAGAAAACCCACAAACAAAAAAAGATGAGAATGATAATTCAGATGGAAATGTTAAATATTCTTTAAGCGTATTAAAGGAAAATACCCCCCCCCTAAGATCAAGGGTACATAAAGACACAGCATCCCCAAAAACATTCCAATCCTACGTTTAAATGAAAAAGCCCCCATTAAAACCACTCCTTTTCAAAACTGTCTAATGTTTGTCTTAAGTATTTTTTCACCTCATATTCAACAACCTCTTTCCCACGGGAAAGCATACCATCAACATACATTGCGCCCAAATCCCACAAGCCTTTCTCCATTTCTTTTGCTTTCTCAACAAACTCCTGCTGCGCCGATTCAATGAGAGAAACGACTTTGTCTGTAATTTTAAACTCATCATCTAATTTATTGAGTGCCCATGCGGATAATGCACCAGCAACCAGCACAACAACTAATGGGGCGGCAATTGTTGAGAATACCCCTACAGCGTAAGCACCAGCCCCCCAGGTTATCGCTGAAGAAATACCGACTTTAAGCACATCAACAGCCCACTTCCCTATGAATTTCGCTAATGTAGTCTCATCATTTAAGGAAGGTGCGAATAAGCAGGTCATTTCTTCCCAAGCTGAC
>OGYT01002161.1_pt1 | contig 11163 bp, 8 predicted proteins | sample 1576631 | NCBI WGS metagenome assembly OGYT01 (sample SAMEA3541588, study PRJEB24748) | human gut metagenome | biome: human gut; feature: human-associated habitat; material: faeces | place: China | collected 2012
CCCGGATGAGTGCCGGACAGATCGTAGGCGGGAAGCTGCTGAGCGCTTTAAGCACACTGCTTTTGCTCATCCTTTCCAGTTTCCCGGCTGTTGCAATGGTATTCGTATACGGGGGTATCACATGGGCAGATGCTTTCTCACTGATCCTCTGCTATGTGACAGTGGCATTTTTTGCAGGAAGCATCGGCATCTGTTTTTCAGCAGCCCTTAAGCGCTCTACCATCTCAACTGTGGTCACATATGGAACACTGGTTGCAGTAGTAGCAGGAACTTATTTTATCAACCGTTTTGCTCTTTCCATATCAGGAATGAGCCTGGATAAGACGACGGTCTATTCCATAGCAGATAGTGGGCTCAGAGCTTCTTCCGGCGTTTTCTTTTACCTGTTTTTGTTTAACCCGGCGGTTACATTTATGGCGATCATTGGGGAACAGGCGGGCAGAGGAACGCCCCTTGCAGATATAGTAAGTTATTTTGGAATGTCGGAAAGCGGCATTATCATTAAACACTGGATCGGACTTAGCATTGTGCTTCAGCTGACAGCAGGGGCAGCTTTGATCGCAGGAGCTATTCATTTTGTAGAACCGGTAAAACATAAAAAATCACGCTTAAAAAGGGTGAATAAAAAAGGAGAAAAATAAATGGGAATCATTAAAGCAGCATCACATGCAGTTGGTACAGGTCTGTCAGACCAGTGGCTGGAGGCCCTGGAACCGGACAATATGGGAGCACAGACTGTTTTTGCAAAAGGCGTCCAGCTTAGAAAAGGAACAGGTGAAAATGGTAAAGGCTCTGATAACATGGTAACAGAAGGTTCCATTATCCATGTATATCCGGAGCAGTGCATGATCTTAGTAGATGGGGGAAAAGTGGTGGATTACACAGCAGAACCCGGCTACTATAAGGTAAGCCTGGATACACAGCCTTCTCTTATGAATGGGTCTTTAGGGAAGGCAGTAAAGGAATCGTTAGGAAGAATCCGCTTTGGAGGTGTGGCTCCTACAGCCCAGAAAGTATATTATATTAATCTTCAGGAGATCCGGGGGCTGAAATTCGGTACTAAAAATGCCATTAACTATTTTGATAATTTCTATAACGCAGAATTGTTTTTACGGACGCATGGAACCTATTCTATTAAGGTCACTGATCCACTGAAATTTTATGCAGAAGTGATTCCAAAGAATGCAGACCGGGTGGAAATGGAAGATATCAATGAGCAGTACTTAAATGAGTTTTTAGAGGCGCTGCAGACTTCCATTAACCAGATGTCAGCTGATGGCATCCGCATTTCCTATGTTCCTTCCAAGAGCATGGAGCTTGGAAAATATATGTCTAATGTACTGGATGACCAGTGGAAAGAACTGCGTGGTATGGAGATCCAGTCTGTAGGAATTGCAAGCATTTCCTATGACGAAACATCACAGGAACTGATCAATATGCGCAACAAGGGTGCTATGATGGGAGATCCGTCTATAAGAGAAGGTTATGTACAGAGTACCATTGCAGAAGGATTAAAAGGTGCAGGTACCAATACAAACGGAGCTATGTCCGGATTTATGGGAATGGGTCTTGGAATGCAAAATGGAGGTGCTTTTATGGGTGCAGCGTCTGCAGCTAATATGCAGCAGATGCAGATGAACAGGCAGATGCAGCAGGGACAGCAGATGGGATACGGTGCAGGAAATGGCAGTGTTCCAGGTGGACAGATGGGTTATGGCGCAGGAAATGGCGGCGTTCCAGGTGGACAGATGGGTTATAGCACAGGAAATAATGGTGCCCAGGCAGTTCAGCCGGCCCAGTCTGTAAAGCAGTCCTGGATATGTCCTGCATGCCATGTGGAAAATACAGGAAAATTCTGCAGCGAGTGTGGAAAACCAAAGCCGTCAGCAGAGTGGACCTGTCCGGTATGTGGTACTGTTAATAAAGGCAAGTTCTGCAGTGAATGCGGAAATCCAAGAGGAGAAGCTTAAGCATGGGAGTTATAACATATAAATGCCCTAATTGCGGCGGCGGACTGACATTTAATGCAGACATTCAGAAATACAGGTGCGAATATTGTCTTTCTGAGTTTTCACAGGAAGAGCTGGATGAGATAGAAAAGAAAGAGCTGGAAAAAGCAGAGAAACGGGCAGAGATCCAGGAAAATAATGTACTAACAGAGGATGTACCGGTTGAAACATCGGGGACACAGGCTGTGCAGACAGAAGACGTATCTGAAAATACAGGCAGAAAAAAGACAGTTACCTCTATCATGTACATTTGTCCAAGCTGTGGTGCACAGATCGTCACAGATGAGACTACGGCTGCTTCTTTCTGTTATTACTGTCACAATCCTGTTGTGCTGGAAGAAAAACTGCGGGGGGAATTTAAACCGGACTATATACTCCCGTTTCAGATCGATAAGAAAAAAGCCCAGGAGATATTTACCCAGTGGGTAGGACGGAAAAAATTCGTACCGGATTATTTCTTTTCTCCCCGCCAGATCGAGAGCATGACTGGTGTATATTTCCCTTATTGGCTTTACAGCTGCAAGGTAAAGGGAGATCTTCAGGCAGAAGGAAAGACTGTCCGTACCTGGGAGACGGCGGGTATGCGCTATACAGAAACGAAAGTCTATGATATCCAAAGACAGGGAGATATGAATGTAGACTCTGTAGCCAGAAATGCATTAAAGAAGGCCAACAGAAAGCTGATCGATGGTGTTCTGCCTTACCGTCTGAATGAGAAAAAAGAATTTTCCATGGGTTATCTTTCCGGCTTTGTGGCAGAGAACCGGGATATGGAAAAAGATGGTTTTGTAAATGAGGTTAAAGAAGAGGTGCGGCAGTTTGCATTATCCAGCCTAAGCAGCCAGACCGGGAATTATTCCAGCGTCCAGGTGCGAAAGAATCAGGCGGATATTACCGAAGAGACCTGGGCTGCTGCCCTTCTTCCTGTATGGACAGTAACCTATAATGATAAGGCCAGAGGGAAGATCTATTATTTTGCTTTAAATGGACAGACAGGAAAGATATGGGGAGAGCTTCCGGTGGATAATAAAAAACTGGCAGTTTTATTCTTAAGTATTTTTGTACCGGTGTGTGTGATACTGCTGTTTTTAGGGTATTGGATCGGCTGATGAGGTGATGAGATGAAAAAGATAAAAGGAATAATAATCTGTCTGCTGATCTGTACATTTTTAGTTATGGGCAGTATGGCAGTATGGGCGGACCAGACGGGAGCAGTAAGCGGCCAGCCCCGCGTATTTGACCAGGCGGGACTGTTTAGTGAAACAGAAATAATACAGCTGGAAGAAAAAATTGCCCAGTGCAGAAAAAGCACAAAGATGGATGTGGTCATAGTCAGCGCTTATGCAGACGGGGAACGTTCAGCAGAAGAATATGCAGATGATTATTATGACTACGGTGGATTTGGTGCTGGAAAGAAAGCCAGCGGTGTACTGCTTTTATACTATATGGACGGACCTGGAGAGCCGGGGGGAGAATGCTATATTTCGACTGCAGGTACAATGATCAATATGCTTACAGATGAACGTATTGAAAGCATTTTAGATGATGTATATGGAGATCTGGGAAACCGGGACTTTGCAGGAGCTACGGAGCATTTTCTGGAAGATGTAAAGGCCTATGTAAAAGAGGGCGTGGAATCCGGTCAGTATACTTATGACCGCGATACAGGCGAGATCGTCCGTTACCACAGCATCCGCTTGTATGAGGTGGCAATAGCAATGGTGATCGCCGGAATTTTAGCTGGATCCGTATGTCTGGATATAAAAAAGCGTTATGCTATGAAACAGAGCAGCAGAGAGGTATCAAACAGTCTTCAGGCTTACCGGGCGGACTGTGCGTTCCATTTTTCTGTTGCCGGGGACAAAATGGTCAATAAGTATGTGCGTTCTGTACCTATTCCGAGAAATACTTCCAGTGGAAGCGGAGGCAGAGGACATTCCGGAAGCAGTTCAGCCGGACGCAGCACAATACATACTTCCAGCAGCGGGAGAAGTCATGGAGGCGGCGGAAGACGTTTTTGAGAAGCTGGCACAATTTAAAAGCAGCAGCGTATGATGATAATAGATGCATCCGCTGATGCTTTATATAGATCTGCAGGTTCCGGAGCCTGGAGAGGCAGGGCTTTCTGGCTCTGCCTAGTATAATCCACAATAATTATCCGCCCCTTTCACTTGTCTAAATTTCCATCTGCCGCGTCAGCTTCAATCGACGATGCTACCGGCATCGCCTCATTCAGCTTCCTTGCACATGAAAATTTATCCTGCGTGTAATGGATCGGTAATTATCGTGGATTATACTAGTACATAAAATGTATGGTTTAGGATGTACAGATTATCGGGATCCGGGAAAACTTCAGGATCAGAAGGAAGCTTCAGGGGAAAGATATGAATTATACCTATATACTCCACTGCGCAGACGGGACATTGTACTGCGGATGGACCAATGACTTAAAAAAACGGCTCCATGCCCACAACAGCGGCACTGGAGCCAAATATACGAAGTCAAGAAGACCGGTGACACTGGCCTATTATGAAGCCTTTGGGACAAAACAGGAGGCCATGAAGCGGGAATATGCAATAAAACAGCTCCCCCGGAAGAAGAAGGAGGAGCTGATCGCCCATGGCTGTAATATGGACATATTCGTGGCTTCAGAAAGTCAGCTTTATGCCACGAACTGATACATCATCATATAGTGGCAGAGACTGCCGCCCATGACAAACAGGTGGAAAATCTCATGGGAGCCAAAGTACTGGTGCCTGGAATTGAAAATCGGCAGTTTCAATGCATATATAATTCCTCCTGCGGTGTAAATAATGCCGCCTGCTAAAAGCCATGCAAAGCCACCAGCTGGAAGTGCAGCGATGATCTTGGAGATAGCCAGGATGCACACCCATCCCATGGCAATATAGATCAGGGAAGAAAACCACTTGGGGCAGGTGATCCAGAGAGCATTGATGATGATTCCAACAAGGGCAATGCCCCATACAAGACCTAAAAGGTTCCAGCCGGTGTGGTCTCCTAAAACGATCAGGCATACCGGTGTATAAGTTCCGGCAATAAGGACGAAGATCATCATATGGTCCAGCTTGCGCAGACGCTTATTGATAACAGGAGAAATATTCAGTGTATGGTACAAGGTACTTGCCCCATACAGACAGATCATACTTAAAATAAACACCGCCAGTGCTGCCAGATGCAGGTAGCCTGGCGTTTTTGCTGCTTTGATCAAAAGCGGGACTGATGCAATGGCAGCGGCCACCATAGCGATCAGATGGGTAATGGCGCTTCCGGGATCTTTCATACGGCAGATATTTCTTTTTATTTTTGCACTCATAGCAGATACCTCCTTGCATGTGTCATATAAGCTTTGAAAACTTTTACATATAGTAATCAATACTATATGTCATTACAATTAATACTATACAACAAGTGATGGAATTATGCAAGGATAAAAAAACGCCAGACTTTTTAAAGTCCGACGTTTTGTATTTATGATATGTTTTTACTGAATAATTTAAAAGCTCCTGTATCCGGTTTTATCTGAAAATCCATGATCCGGCCAGTTGCCGGATGTTTAAATCTTAAATGGCATGCACACAAAGCAAGGCTTTTTCTTACAGCTTTTTCATTATTTCCGTATTTGCCATCTCCATAAAGAGGTGTTCCATGACCGGAAAATTGAACCCGGATCTGATGATGCCTGCCGGTGAGCAGCTTTATTTCCACCAGACTTAAGTATTGGGGATCCTTTTCCTCCGTTTGCATACAGTCTAACACTTTGTATTCCAGCTCAGCTCTTTTTCCGTCAGGATCAGACTTATCCACAATCCGTGAACAGTTGTTTTTCTTGTCCTGCTTAAGATAATCCACATATGTCCCATTGTTATCCACAGGTTTTCCACAGATCACAGCCTGATACCATTTTTCTATTTTTCCCTGCTGAAGGCTGGTACTAAGTGAAGCTGCAGCCTTGGGATTCTTGGCATATACCATAATACCAGATACCGGACGGTCTAGTCTGTGGATAACTCCTACATAAGGTGGCTGTGGATATTTGGAAGCTGTGGATGTTTCTTTTGTTAATTTGTGGATATCTTGTGGATGACTGGCCAGGTGTTTTCGTATCTCACTGACCATGTCCGGGGCAAAGCTTTTTCCACTTTGTGATTCCAGACCGGCTGGCTTTATTACGACTATAATATCGTTATCTTCATATAATATGGAAAGCATGGTTGGGTTTACCTTTCAGGTGTTATTATTTTGATCCCTCTGATACCGAATTGCTACGTGCTTTGCACTCCCGCAATTCCAAAAACATTCGTAATCCGCTCATTTTTCTTCAAAAAATGGCTTCTTACTCATGTTTTTGGCGGGTCCCAAGTTCAAAAATCCTCCTGCAAGCAAGCTTGCGTCGGATTTATGAACTTGGGACCCTGGTATCATCATATAATAAAGTTAAGAAAAGTTAATATCTTCCCGGACTTCAAAATGAGGGATCTCAGATCTTACAAAACTGGGGATAACTTCTCTGGCTGTCTGGATAAACTGGCGTGCTGCAGGAGATAATGAAGAACTATCCCGGTATAACAACCCGATTTCCCTTGAACTTACATGATGGTCCATGGAGCAGAAAATAGGTGTATAGTCAAATTTTTCTTCATAGGTAACAGTTACGGGAGCAAATCCAAAGCCATTGTTTTGCGGAACTAAACGGTACACGGTAGGTGAATTATCCAGCTCCATAGAAACAGAGGGGGATATTTGAAATTTTTTAAATTGTTCCCTTGCAAATTCATAGGTTCCATGTCCCGGTGTCAGGGAAATGAAAGGAATCTGTTCCAGAATACGAGGAGGAATATACTGGAGAACTCCCGGGATGTTTTCTGGAAGTATTAAGTTATGAAAAACAGCTGCAGCACGGCTTACAATAAGAGTCATTTCTTCTTGAAAAAGAGGGACAAATGTCAGACCATCAAGATCAGAAGGCTTTGAACATATAAAAAATACATCGATCGCCCCGTTTTTTACATCCTTTTGTAATTTAGCTGAATTTCCCTCGCTCAGCTTGACCTTTACTTTGGGACAGATTTTCTGATAGTCAGGAAGAATGCGGGGAAGCCAGCTGTAACAGCGGGTGCTGTGCATGCCAATCGAGATCTGGCTCTGAACATGCCCTGCAATTTCCCTCATTTCTTTATCCAGTTTTTCTTTCATTTCCAGGATCTTCAAAAGACCGTCTATATATCGCTCCCCGGCATAGGTAAGCCGGATGGGAAAAGAAGAACGGTCAAATAATGTTACATTTAATTCTTCTTCCAGGTTTTTAATATAGCGTGTTAAAGCAGGCTGTGATATATGGCATTGTTCTGCTGCCCGTGAATAGTTTTTGGTATCGGCAAGTGCCAGAAGGTAAGTGACCTTATCCAGATCCATTTATGATCATCCTTTCTGCGGAATACAAACTGTAATAGAGGATGAAACTCTAATGAATAAGTATTCAGAAAATTCAATTCATTTATGTTATAGAATTTATAAATAATTAGTATTGGATTATATTTGCAAAAATAGTTACAATCATATTAGCTGAAAATAATAAGGCTGTCAATATGATGTAAAAACAGGAGGAGGAATCAAGATGCGAAAACTGGATATGGCATGGATCAACGGGAATATTTATACTGCAGATGATAAATTTTCCACAGCCGCTGCATTCGGGGTGTCGGGGGACAGATTTAGTGTTGTTGGCAGTACAGAGGAGGTTCTTGAAAATTGTGACGAACACACGAAGATCATAGATCTTCAGGGAAAAACGGTACTGCCTGGATTGATCGATGCCCATCTTCACATTACCAATACAGGTGCCATGAAGCTGAACCTGAATCTGGTATCAAAACAAAAGCAGGAGATCCTGGACATGGTTGCTGATGCTTACAGCAGTGCGAAAAAAGGAGAATGGATTATTGGACGGGGATGGATCAATGATACGTGGGATGATCCATCATTTCCTACCAAAGAAGACCTGGATGCTGTGGCGCCTGATTCACCGGTATACCTTACAAGAGCCTGCGGACATGCTGCATGGGCAAATACAAAGGCATTTGAAACAGCAGGGATCACAAAGGATACACCAGACCCGGCAGGGGGAGAATTTTTACATAAGCAGGATGGAAGCCTCCTTGGTGTGGTTACTGATCAGGCGCAGGATCCATTTAATAAAGCGATACCATCGTATACAAAGGAACAAATCCAGAAGATCGTATTGCTGGCCCAGCAGGAATTCTTTTCAAATGGTTTAACATCTGTTCAGGATGCCGGCTCACCGGAAGAGTGGGTGGAAGCATGGCAGGAATTATATGAAAAAGAGCGTCTGAAATTAAGGATCTATGTAAGTATGCGTGTACTGGGACGTCCGAATTACCAGGAACTGATGGAAGGCTCTTTAAAATTCTTTAAGAAGGGACTCCGAATTGGTATGTATGACAATCGTCTTACAGCCAGAGCCTATAAGATATCCCTTGATGGATCTTTAGGAGCCAGAAGTGCATGGATGTTAGAAGACTATGAAGACCAGCCAGGCCATAAAGGAAATGGAAAGTGGACAAATGACCAGTTGTATTCTGTATTGTATGAGGCGCGAAGGGCTGGTTTCCAGACCTGGTGCCATGCAATTGGAGATGCAGCTAACCGTCAGTGTCTGGATGTATATGAACAGCTTTTAAAGGAGCTTCCAGATAAAGATGCACGTCTCAGAAGTGAGCATGCCCAGATCATTGCCCCGGAAGACATAGAACGTTTCCGCAAACTGGGGGTTATACCTACTCATCAGACAGTATTTTTACGGACGGATAAAAATGTAGCAGATGCACGTCTGGGAGCAGAGCGCATAAAAGGTGCATATGCATGGAGAACATTGATCGACCAGGGAAATCCTTTACCAAACGGAACGGATTCACCGGTAGAAAGCTGCAATCCATTTTTAAGCATGTATTGTGCGGTAACAAGAAAAGATGAGCATTTAAAACCGGAAGGAGGATGGCATCCACAGGAAGCAATGACCCGGGAGGAAGCACTGCGTTCTTATACAAATTGGGCGGCCTACGCAGCATTTGAAGAGCAGTTAAAAGGCAGTATCGAGCCGGGAAAACTGGCAGATTTTGTTGTGATCGACCGTGACTATATGAAATGCCCGGAAGAAGAAATAAAAGATATCTGCTCCCTGCAGACAGTTGTTGGCGGAGAAGTTGTATATGAAACAAAGTAAAGGAGAATCAGGTATGGAGAAGACAAAAGAAGAAAAAAAGGGGTTGTTTTTCCGGTTTATTAATGGTGTTGAAGTTATTGGTAATAAACTTCCGCATCCATTTTATCTGTTTACGATCCTGATCGTGGTGGCAATTGTTCTTTCTGTGATATTTGCAGGTGTTTCTGTGACTTATGAAAGTGCATCTTCCAAAGGAACAGGCGGGGAAATTGTAACAGTGACTATAAAGAACCTGTTAAATAAAGAGACCATAAATTATGTAACACAGAATTTATACAGTATTTATTATAACTTTTCACCAATGATGATGATGGGCCTGCTGATGCTGTCCATCGGACTGGCAGAACAGGTGGGACTGTTCGGGGCGTTTATTAAGAGAACGATCGCAGGTGTACGTCCGGCATTTGTATTTGCCATTGTTTCATTTATTGCGATCAATGCAAATACAGCCTCTAATGCAGGTATCTTAGGCTGTACAGCAGTAGCAGCGGCGGTATTTGCTTCAATGGGGTATAATCCGTGGCTGGGCATCATTTTGGCATATGCGGCAGGTAATGCCGGAATGTCTGCCAATGTATTTGTTGGAAATCTGGATGTACTGTTAAGTGGTATCAATGAATCTGTATGTTCTTCTCTGGGAATCGACACCTCTACTGTACATGTACTTCAGAACTGGTATTTTATGTTTGCATGCGCCATTATCCTGACAGTGGTATTTACCGTGGTAACAACAAAATTTGTCAGAGGCTTTATCGGCGAAGCAAAGGATTTAAGTCTTATTCAGATTGGCTCTTCAGATAAAGATTTATCTCCCCTGGAGCATAAGGCACTCCGGAATACAGCGATCGCAGCAGTTATTTACCTGGCATTACTGGTCATCATATGCATTCCGCAAAATTCTGTTTTCCGTGCAGATGATGGAAGCCTTGTTCCTAACTCTCCGTTATTAAAGAGTGTGTTAACACTGTTATTTTTATTCTTTATGGTTACAGGAATTGCCTATGGACGTACAACTGGTGCTTTAAAAGACTGGAATTCCCTGCCTAAGATGCTTGCAGGCAGTATTAATTCCATGGTTAATTTCATGGTGATCGCACTTCCGGCCTCCTTATTTATTTACCTGTTTAATGCATCTAATATTCCGACTGCATTAGGTGCTGCAGGCGCTGAATGGATAAAAACATCAGGTATCAATGGATTTGGTCTTATTGTATTTATTGTATTTTTCTCTACATTTTTAAATTTATTTATGACTTCCGGATCTTCAAAGTGGATGATCCTGGCACCGATCCTGATCCCAATGCTTTATGCGATCGGCTTTAGCCCGGCTTTAACTACAGTAGCATACCGCATCGGAGATTCTGCTACCAATGCGATCGCACCGATCTCTTCTGATGTGGCACTGATCGTAGGCCTTCTCGGTAAGTATAATACAGACAAGAGTAAAACACCGGGTATGGGAACGGTTTTTGCAGGCTGTATGCCATATGCAATAGCGACTATGATCACGGAACTGCTTATTTTAGGTGTCTGGTGGGCATTTAACCTGCCCCTTGGCCCTGGTGTTACTATGTTTATCAAGTAAAGAGAGGAGAGAACAATATGGAGATGCCTGTTTTCACTATCCGGGGTAAAAACCATAGAGAACGTGGAGTAGATTATGGTGTTCAATGTAAAGAATTGATACAGGGAGTATTGGAACGCTATATCCGGTTTTTTAATGGCGGTCACACTGCGGTAAGCTGGGATGAAGCAAAAGTGATATCCAAAGAATTTCTTCCTTTTATCCGTTCTTACTCACCGGAACTTTTAGATGAATTAGAAGGGATCGCCCAGGGCGCAGATGTAGAGTTTGATGACCTTTTAACCTTAAATTCACGGTCTGAAGCTATG
>OGYT01002170.1_pt1 | contig 11119 bp, 7 predicted proteins | sample 1576631 | NCBI WGS metagenome assembly OGYT01 (sample SAMEA3541588, study PRJEB24748) | human gut metagenome | biome: human gut; feature: human-associated habitat; material: faeces | place: China | collected 2012
CCAATCCCTGGATGGTAGAGTGGCTGCGGGCTAAAGATCTGCGGCAGTGGGAACGCAACTTATATACACAATCCTCTCCGGGTTCATCTCTATCATTGTCTCCAGCAGAGTCTCATCGCATCCTTTTCTCGGCGGATCTACTACTATAACATCTGCATAAACGCCATTTTTCTTATATTCTCTCGGCAGTACTTCTTCCGCTTTGCCTACAAAGAATTCTGTATTCTCCAGCCCGTTAAGTTTCGCGTTCTCTTTTGCATTTTCAATTGCCGCCGGCACGATTTCTACGCCGCGGACGAATTTCGCTCTCTGTGCGAGGAACAGGGAAATCGTTCCAATTCCACAGTACAGATCCCAGACAGTTTCCTCTCCGTGAAGATCCGCATATTCCAGTGCTTTTGCATAGAGTTTCTGTGTCTGTCTCGGATTTACCTGATAAAATGACAGAGGAGAAATCTGATAAGAAATATCTCCAATCTTATCCGTAATATATTCCTGTCCCCAGAGCAGACGGATTTCTTCACCGAGGATTACATTGCTGCGTTTCTTATTCACATTAATCGTAATACTTGTCATTCCCGGAATTTCACGCAGAGATTCCACCAGAATATCCTCTTTCGTAAGTTTATTTCCGTTCAGAATCAGACAGACCATCACTTCTTTCGTAAAATACCCATAACGGATCAAAATATGTCTCACCAGTCCCTTGCCGGTTGTCTCATTATATGGCTCAATTCCATACTTTTCCATATGGCTGATCACACGGTCAAGTACCTCTTTATTCTCAGACACCCCCAGTGCACAGTCACGGTTTTCGATAATGTTATGAGTTCTTCCCGCATAGAAACCTGTGACGATCTTTCCTTCTTTATTTCTTCCTACAGGAAACTGTGCCTTGTTTCTGTAATGGAACAGCGCGTCCATTCCAATGATCGGCTCCATCGGAATATCGGTAAAGCCTCCGATTCTCTCCAGATGTCCTTTTACTTTATTTGTCTTAAATTCCAGTTGCTGATCATATGAAAGCGCCTGAAGCTGGCATCCGCCACACTGACGGGCAAATGCACATTTCGGCTCAACCCTGTAAGGTGATGGTTTCACTACCTCCATCAGACGGCCATATCCATAGTTTTTCTTTGCCTTAATAATCTTCGCTGTTACTGTATCCCCGATTACTGCGTCCTTGACAAAAACGGTGAAGCCATCGGCTTTTCCGATACCTTCACCGTCAATTCCGCAATCTTCTATCTCTAACGTAACAAGATCGTTCTTACGAAATTCCATAAAGATTACACCTCTTTAGTTCTTCTTAAATTTGAGTCAAAAAGTCTGTTAAATCCAAGCCAGTCTTTCTTTCCTTTATCTGCTGCAAAAATCTCTGTGATGGTTTCCATCCTTGCATCTGTATTATCTGCAAGATTCAGAGCTACCGCTTCTACCAGTGCAGGTTTCTTCGGTGAACCATATTCCAGTTCTCCGTGATGAGCCAGAATACAGTGGATCAGCTCATTCTTAAGCACTTCCGGAAATTCCGGAATCTGACTTGCAAGGTCATGAATCATCTGTGCTCCGATATAAATATGTCCCAGAAGCTGGCCTTCATCTGTATAATCATTTAATGGAAAGGAAGATAACTCTTTCGTCTTTCCGATATCATGGAGAAGGGAAGCAGTAATCAATAAATCTCTGTTAATGACCGGATATGCCTTTGACATATAATCACAAAGTCTGGTCACTCCCAGCGTGTGTTCCATCAGACCACCGATAAATCCATGATGTACGGTTTTGGCTGCGGAATGTCCCTCAAATGCTTTGATAAATTCTTCGTCTTCCACAAATAATTTCTTCAGAAGCGCAGAAAGATAAACATTCTCCACACTGTCAATAAATGCTTTCAGCTGGCTGTACATATCGTCTGTGCTGTTCTCGCTTACCGGAAGATAATCCGCAGGATTATATTCATCCTCGGCTGCTTTACGTACACGCTTGATATTTAGCTGCATAGCACCTGCAAAACTGGTCACATCTCCCACAACATCAATGTAATCCAGTGCATCAAAATCATCAATTCCCAGAGAATTCGGATCCCATATCTTACCATCCATAACTCCGGTCTTATCCTGAAGAATAATATTTTCATATGGTTTTCCGTTCTTCGTTACAGCGGACTGTTTCTGCTTGCACAGATAAATTCCGTTGATTCTGTCTCCCTCATGTAATTCATTTAAAAAACGCATAAAATCTGCCTCTCTATCTATCCTATAATTTTCAGCAGTTCATTTCTGAGATCATTCCATTCACTTATCTGTGAATTCTCATACTCAACCAGACTCTCCTGAACTATTTCTCAGTAACTGCTATTTTGTAATCCTTTTCCATATAATTTCCATTGGAACTTTTCCGCAGGACCGTTACTGTAACCTTTTCTCCTGCTTTCTTTGTCTGCAGATATGTATAATAGGACTGCATACTCTCTATTTCATTTCCATCAATCTTGCTGATGATATCACCGCACTGAATCCCGGCTTTCATTGCCGGTGAATCTGTTTCTGTGCGTTCCACATATAGTCCATGATTGATTTTCAGCTGGCTGCACTGTGCCTGATTAATCTGTGTGCCATAAATTCCTGTGTATCTGACTTTCTCGTTATTAGCCAGTCTCTCTACCAGCGGAAGAATCTGTTCGGCGGAAAGTGCATGAATATTCGCTCCATCACTCTCACTTTCTTTGAGAATCATACCTGCCACATTTCCAGAAGTATCCAGAAGAATACCACTTCCGTCTTCACTTCCCTGCATGTCCGTAGCCAGTATTTCATATTCCGTATCAGCAGCCATCAGCTTCTCCGATATAGAAGTAACCATTCCATAAACGACCGCATCATCGTCACCTGCCGGGCTTCCGATTGCGATTACCATATCACTCTGCTTTGGACTGTCAATATCCGTCAGATCAGATACTACGATTTCCTCTCTCGTACTGTCATTAAGCTGGCTTTTCTTTACGGTTGCAACAGCCAGACCTGTATCCGCATCACCCTTACATAACTCACCGGAAACGGTAGAGCCATCTGCAAAAGTAATCTGCAATTCATGCAAGTTCTCCAGTTCTTCCTCATAGGTAAGGATATAAAACTGTGTATCTGTTTCCAGAAAAATCAGGCCTTCCGAATCGCCCTGCTGCATATAAGAATTATTCAGCAAATCCTCTTCCTTGGAAATTCCACGAACAGTTACCAATGACTTCTGGGCTTTCTGGGAGATTTTTAACACCTCTTTATATGTATCTTCATAAAGAGCCAATGGGCCTTTTTCTCTCTCTTGAGATTCATCTGCCGTATCTTCACTCTCTACTGTCTGTTCTTCTGATACTGCTTCTGTTTTCTCCATTGTCTGTGTTTCTGTCAGTTCTATTTTCTGCTGTGCATTCTCTTCTTTATCTGCCAGGACAGGAAACACTTCTGCAAATGTAACTGCTGCACATCCGCCAAAAAGAATTCCGCAGCCGGCAACTGCCAGCAGTCTGCGTGCCATACTTCTTCGTTCTGTCGGTCGTTTCTTTATGGTTTCCTGCATAAACTGATATTCCTGTTTATTCTTATTTCTCTCAATGTCCTGTCTCATAAAATTCATTCTCCTGTTGCACTCCACTCAGGTCCAGTACACTAATAACATCTCCGATTGCTTCCATCTGTCAGGACTAACAAATCTACGTGTTATTTTACCAAAGAGATATGAATTTTTTATGAATATACTATAAGTAATTTTATATTATGATGTTAGGGGCAAAAAGTCTTTTGACCCTGATAAATGGCATAAAAAAACCTTGTATCAGTTAAGATACAAGGTTTCACATGCGGAAGATGGGACTTGAACCCACACGAGCGCAATGCTCACAAGATCCTTAGTCTTGCTCGTCTGCCAGTTCCGACACTTCCGCATATCGCATTTCATTTTTCTCTCATAAGTTTTACTTATTGTTGCGACAATTGGTACTATACCAAAAACTATATAAAGTGTCAATAGTTTTTTTGAATTTTTTTTATTTTTTTATAAAAACTATTATTTTTTACACTTTAAGGCGGTGTATCGGCGTGACGACAAGCTGAAAATGTTCCCATTTTTTTGGTTCCCATAAGTATCGTCATATCTTCATTTAGGAAACGAGGTAAGTACTAACCTATTTTTCACTTTTCATACTTACAAAAATCATATATAATAAGAACGGTATTTTAGCGATACCCAAAAAACGTCTAAAATACTCCCACTATTACAAATCACCGAAAACAGATATCCGCCTTTTTCGGTCGTATAAAAATAAAATGTTATAAAAAATCAGGAGATTTAAATCAACAATGAATCAAAAAGCATATAAAGCACTTGAATATTATAAGATCATCAATATGCTGACAGATAAAGCTTCCTCTTCCATGGGAAAGGATATCTGCCGAAAGACAGAGCCATCTACAGATATTGATGAGATTCGTCATATGCAGACTCAGACCAAAGATGCCCTGACCCGTCTCTTCCAGAAGGGAAACATCTCCTTCGGAAGCGTAAAGGACGTGCGTGGCTCTCTGAAACGTCTGGAAATCGGAAGTTCCCTTGGAATCGGTGAGCTTCTTGCAATCTGCAGCCTGCTGGAAAATACCAATCGTGTCAAAGCTTACTCCAGAAGTGAACGTGGAGATTCCCTCCCTGACTCTCTGGATGGAATGTTCGAGGCACTGGAGCCACTGACGCCACTCACAACAGAAATCCGCAGATGTATCCTCTCAGAGGACGAAATCAGCGATGACGCAAGCAGTAATCTCCGTCAGATTCGTCGAAATATGAAACTTACCGGAGACAGAATCCATACACAGCTTTCTTCTCTCGTCAACGGAAGCGCACGCAATTACCTGCAGGATTCCGTTATCACCATGAGAAATGGCCGTTACTGTATCCCGGTCAAGGCAGAATACAAGGGACAGGTTCCCGGTATGGTACACGACCAGTCCTCTACCGGTTCTACTTTATTTATCGAGCCTATGGCCATTGTAAAATTAAATAATGATATTCGCGAACTGGAAATGGAAGAACAGAAAGAAATCGAAGTGATTCTCTCCAACTTAAGCCAGCAGACTGCAGAGCAGACAGACTCTATCCGCGCTGACCTGAATATCATGGTACAGCTTGACGTAATTTTCGCCAGAGCTTCCCTGGCAATGGATATGAATGCCACCGAACCAATCTTCAACGATGAAGGCCGGATCCGTCTGAAACAGGCACGCCATCCTCTCATTGATAAAAAGAAGGCCGTTCCGATTGATATCCGTCTTGGTGATGATTTCGATCTGCTTGTTGTCACCGGTCCGAATACCGGTGGTAAAACAGTATCCTTAAAGACGGTCGGACTTCTGACCCTGATGGGACAGTCCGGACTTCACATTCCGACACTGGACCGTTCTGAGCTGGCACTGTTTGAGGAAGTTTACGCAGATATCGGTGATGAGCAGAGTATTGAACAATCATTAAGTACTTTCTCCTCACATATGACCAACGTAGTTTCTTTCCTTAAGAAAGCTAACCGACACTCCCTCGTCCTTTTCGATGAGCTCGGAGCCGGTACTGACCCGACAGAAGGCGCGGCACTTGCCATCGCAATCCTTTCCCATCTTCACGAACAGGGCATCCGTACCATGGCGACCACCCACTATAGTGAGTTGAAGGTATATGCACTCTCCACTCCAGGTGTGGAAAATGCCTGCTGTGAATTTGATGTTGAAACACTCCGCCCGACTTACCGTCTGCTGATCGGTGTTCCAGGAAAGAGTAACGCATTTGCCATTTCCTCCAAGCTTGGTCTTCCAGACTACATCATCGACAAGGCCAAAGAACAGATCAGTGAACAGGACGAATCTTTTGAGGATGTCCTCAGTTCTCTGGAGAGCAGTCGTGTGACTATCGAAAATGAGCGTCGTGAAATTGAGCAGTACAAGAAAGAAGTTGCCTCTCTGAAATCCGAGATGGAATCCAAACAGGAGAAGCTGAACGAACAGCGCGACCGCATTATCCGTCAGGCAAATGAGGAGGCTCATGCAGTTCTCCGTGAAGCCAAAGAATATGCAGACAAGACCATGAAAATGTTTCATAAATTCCAGAAAGACCATGTGGATCTCTCTGCTGTGGAAAAAGAACGTCAGGATCTGCGCAAACGTATGAACAAAGCAGAGAAAGGCATGTCCCAGAAAGCAGCTGCGAAGAAGCCTAAAAAAGAGCTTACCGCCAAGGACATCTCCCTTGGTGATGCAGTTAAAGTTCTCAGTATGAACCTGAAGGGAACAGTCAGCAGCCGTCCCGACAATAAAGGTTTCCTTTTTGTACAGATGGGTATCATCCGTTCCAAGGTTCATATCTCTGATCTGGAACTGATCGACGAAGCAGAGATCACAACTCCGACCATGCAGCGAACAGGCGCCGGAAAGATCCGTATGTCTAAATCTGCCCACGTATCTACAGAGATCAACCTGTTAGGAAAAACAGTAGATGAGGCCGTTGCCGAACTTGATAAATATCTGGATGATGCTTATATCGCACATCTTAAATCCGTCCGTATCGTTCACGGAAAAGGAACCGGTGCCCTGAGAAAAGGTGTTCACAATTACCTCAAACGTCAGAAACACGTGGAATCTTTCCGCCTCGGTGAATTCGGCGAAGGCGATGCAGGTGTTACAATCGTAGAATTTAAGAAATAGGAGGTACTGCCATGGTTTCCAAACAGAAAATTCTTATCGTTGATGATGATAATAATATCGCAGAGCTCATTGCCCTGTATCTTACTAAAGAATGTTTTGAGACAAAAATCGTAAATGACGGAGAAGAGGCATTGAAAGAATTTGCTTCCTTTCGTCCGGATCTGATCATTCTGGATCTGATGCTTCCGGGAATCGACGGTTATCAAGTATGCCGCGAGATCCGCCACACCTCTGATGTGCCGATCATTATGCTCTCTGCCAAGGGCGAAACTTTTGATAAAGTCCTTGGTCTGGAGCTTGGCGCAGATGATTACATGATCAAGCCATTTGATTCCAAAGAACTGGTTGCCCGTGTACGCGCTGTCCTGAGGCGCTTCCAGGTAAAGCAGCCTGTTGTTTCTTCTAATGAAAAGTGCGTCAACTATCCTGACCTGACCATTAATCTGACAAACTATGCAGTCACTTATATGGGACATCAGGTAGATATGCCTCCAAAGGAACTGGAACTTCTCTATTTCCTTGCATCCTCACCAAACCAGGTATTTACCCGCGAACAGCTTCTGGATCACATCTGGGGCTATGAATATATTGGTGACACCCGTACCGTAGACGTTCATATCAAACGTCTGAGAGAAAAAATCAAAGACAACCCACACTGGGCTATTGCTACTGTATGGGGAATCGGCTATAAATTCGAGGTAAAAAATCCATGAAACAGCATCATCTCTCCACAAAATTTCTGGTGTTCTATATCTTCATCGGAGTTTTTGGATTTTTTCTCGTAACCCTGGGCGGCTCTTATATGGTAGAAAGGCATTTCGAGCATTCCTTAAGTGCCGCTCTTTATACTGAGGCACATAATATTGCCTCTAATGAAGCGGTAAAAAACAATATTTCCTCTGCTACTGTAGACAGCCTTCAGGAACATCTGTCTGCAATCGCGGATTTTCAGGATGCAGTACTATGGATTATCAATAATAATGGTGAAATCATTGTCAGCACACGTAAAAATATAGCTATCGATGAACCGATTCCATTTGACGAATTTGATGCTGCCAAATGGGGAAGTAACTATTATCAGGTCGGTAAATTTTATGGCTATTTTGATACTGACCAGCTTAGTGTCATAGCTCCCATTACTTCAGATATGACTACAAAAGGATACGTTGCGATTCACTACGCAATGACTAACCTGTATCAGAGTCGAAGCAGCATCCTGTTTATTATGCAGTTTATTTTCCTTATCTGCTATGCAGCTACCAGTCTCCTGCTCTGGGTTTACAGTCATTATATCCGCAAACCTCTCACGAAAATCATGAAAGGTGCCAGCGAATATGCCGGTGGTAATCTTGAATACAAAATTGATGTTGTATCAGAAGATGAAATGGGTTATCTGGCAAATACCCTGAACTATATGTCGGATGAATTAAATAAAAACGGCGAATACCAGCGCAAATTCATCGCCAATGTTTCCCATGATTTCCGTTCTCCTCTCACATCCATCAAGGGCTATGTCAACGCCATGTTGGATGGAACGATTCCTTATGAGATGCAGGAACGTTATCTGAAAATTATTGCCTTTGAGTCCGAACGTCTGGAAAAACTCACCCGCAGTCTTCTGACTCTGAATGAACTGGATATGAAGAAACGTATGATGCATATTCATCGTTTCGATATCAACGATACAATCAAAAATACCGCGGCTACCTTTGAGGGAATCTGCACAAACCGCCAGATTCGGCTTGAACTTCTTCTGTCCGGACATGAACTCTATGTCAAAGCTGATATGGAGCAGATTCAGCAGGTTCTCTACAACCTTCTGGACAATGCGATTAAATTCAGCAATGACAATTCCTCCATCCAGATAGAAACAACTGTCAAAAATGGCAAAGTCTTTGTATCAGTTAAAGACCATGGCACAGGAATCCCGAAAGAAAGTCTCAACAAGATCTGGGACCGTTTCTACAAGATTGACGCCTCCCGCGGAAAAGACCGCAAAGGTACTGGACTTGGACTTTCTATTGTCAAAGAAATCATCAATGCGCATAATCAGAACATCGATGTAATAAGCACCGAAGGAGTAGGAACAGAATTTATCTTTACCTTAGAAAAAACAAAATAAACATACAAAATACCGTAATGAAAGCTATTTTGCTCTCACTACGGTATTTTTATATTTATAATCATTTCGCAGCTATTCAACACGCCTCAACAGCCACGTGTCAAACCTCTTTGAAAAGCGCTGTCAGCGATAAGATTTTGATTTATATGACATTCAGCTAAACGGAGTTCTAAGCATCCTGTCTTCATTTACCAGATAAATGCCTCTCGGAGTAATCCTTATTTCAGGAATAACCGGCAATGCCATAAATGACAGTGTAATAAACGGATCAAATCCATCTTTTACTCCCATCTCATGAGCTTTCGGAATCATTCTTGCCAGGGCTTCATTTACACTTTCATATCCCGCATCACTCATAAGTCCCATCACTGGAAGCGGCAGAGTTCCGTAAATCTCTCCGTTACATACCAAGGTGTAACCACCCTGTGTCCGGATCATCTCTTTTACAGCAAGAGCCATATCATGATCATTATCACCCACTACGATAATATTATGAGAATCATGTGAAACACTTGAAGCAATCGCACCGCCGCGGATTCCATAACCCTTCACAATGCCGACTCCCATCTTTCCGGTATTCTTATGTCTCTCAATCACTGCGATCTTCTGATATTCTTCATTTGATTCAAAATACTTCTCACCATCTTTCTCTGCACACGGAACTTCTTCTATTATATGCTTCGTCACGATCTGCTTCTCCAACATCTGGATTACGTGCGCTTTTTCCCCTGAATGTTTCAGTTTCAGACGTTCCTCACTGAATCCTGACACATGAACCGTATTTTTCAGATGCGGAGGACACGGCTTCACTTCCATCTTCTCATCCTTAATAATCTTCTTTCCACAATGATACACATCTACCACATTCAGATCTGTCACATTATCCAGAATCACAAAATCAGCCTGACGTCCGGGCGCGATCATACCAAGCTGATACAACCCATAACATCTTGCCGGCTGTATCGTTGCCATCTGCAAAGCCTTTTCAACCGGAAGCCCCAGCTGCACCGCACGCTTCACATTATAATTAATATGCCCCTCTTTACGGATTTCCTCAATATGCTTATCATCCGTACAGAAACAAAAACCGGAAGTATCCGTATGATGCTCCACAATTCCCTTCACAATCGCATCCAGATTCCGCGCCGCACTTCCCTCACGGATAAGCACCTGCATACCATTTCTCGCTTCAGCCATTGCATATTCATAATCCACACACTCATGATCTGTATCAATCCCACCAAGCACATACGCCGCCAGATCACCAGGCGCCAGAAACGGTGCATGACCATCCTTCACTCTGTCCCGGAACAGATGAAGCTTCTCATGCATGGCAATACTTCCATTAATCACTGATGGTGCATCCATCACTTCCCCAAGTCCCAGAATCCTCGGATGATCCAGATATCCCTTCATCTTCCCCGCGGTAAGCAGACATCCATTATCATCCACATGAGTAGCCGGAACACACGACGGCATCATCACATACACATTCGCCGGTGCCTCCTCCGTCTGATCCAGAATATAATCAATTCCATCCGTACCCGATACATTCGCCGATTCATGCGGATCAACAATAAATGTAGTAGTTCCACACTGCGCCGCCTGACGTACCAGCTCTCCCGGTGTCACCAAAGTGGACTCCAGATGCAGATGACTGTCAATAAATCCCGGACAGATCACCTTCCCATCCAGATCAATCTCCGTCTCCCCCTCATATGTACCAACACCAATCACAATCCCATCCGCGACAGCCACATCACCATCGATAAACTCACCCGTACCAGAACTGAACACACGCCCATTCTTAAAAACCAGCTCCGCCTTCTCAAGACCTCTTGCCATCTGCGAATATCTACGATAAACCTCCAGTTCCATAAAACACCCTCCTTTCTCAATCCTTGCAGCACACCGTACGCACATAAAAGCCCAGTTATTTTCAGACTTTTTTTTATTCATACACTTTTTTTCTTTATATTTCATTATATATTATCATCTGTCCTCTCAATATGCAACTCATTTTTCCTGTACACTTTTCATTTTTAGTCCTTTGAACTAAACAGTGTAGAAAAATATATCTCTTCCGGCACATCTACAGGGGGATTAGTAACTCTTAGTCTTTGGAAATTTGCGTTGTGTCAGAAAAATTCACTGTCTGAGCCGCAGGCGAGTTTGAATTTTTCTGACACGCTTTTAGCAAATTTCCAAAGGCTTAGAGTTACTTTCCCCCGCAGCCGTGCTATGACAAGAGATCTAATCC
>OGYT01002171.1_pt1 | contig 11117 bp, 9 predicted proteins | sample 1576631 | NCBI WGS metagenome assembly OGYT01 (sample SAMEA3541588, study PRJEB24748) | human gut metagenome | biome: human gut; feature: human-associated habitat; material: faeces | place: China | collected 2012
GTTTCCGGAGGAGAAAGTACATCCTCGTCCGGAAGATCGGAACGTAGAAGCCGGATCAGCCCGGAAAGCTCCTTCTCCATGGCCCGGACGCCGGTCAGTAGCTTTCCCCCATAGCCGTCCAGGGAAATATGCTCCGGATCGTCCAGGGCCGATTCGATAAAGGCGATCTCATAAAGGATCTTTTCCCGCAGGCCCTTTATTTTCTTTGAAACGCTCCCCCGGAGCTGGCCCACCGAAGATTTCAGCGCATACTCATTTTTCGCGTTGATCACGTCGATGACAGCCTCCGCCTGGGACAGGTCGATCCTTCCGTTTAAAAACGCCCGTTTTGTAAATTCACCGGGTTCTGCCAGCCTGGCGCCTGCCTTTAGTACAGTTTCCAGGATCCGCCGTGTCACCAGCATGCCTCCATGGCAGTCGATCTCCACCGTATCCTCTGCTGTAAAGCTCCTTGGCCCTCGCATCAGCATCACCAGGACCTCGTCCACCACCTGGTCCCCGTCATAAATATATCCGTAATGGATCGTATGGCTGGGAGATCCCTCCAGCATCTCCTGTTTTCCTTTTTCCTTAAAGATCCGGTCGGCAACCGCCACGGCCTCCTGGCCGCTGATCCGTACAATGCCGATGCCGGAATTTCCCATGGCTGTGGCAATGGCCGCAATGGTATCCGTATGAATCATACTCTTCTCCTGTTCCAGGGCATTTTTCCTCAATTATCGTCCTTTATAATAGCACAAAGGGGCTGCCCCAGGCAACCCCTTCTGATTTTCTTATATGCTTTTACTCTTCCGGATTTCTGCTGCGGTCCGGTCTGGGCCGTCTTTCCCTGCGCTCTTCCCTTTTCAAAGAGATCACCACATGGCGGAACGGCTCCTCGCCCTCGCTTCTTGTGAACACATATTTATCGTTCTGCAAGGCGGAATGGATGATCCGTCTCTCATAAGGATTCATGGGCTCCAGAGCGACAGAACGCTTCGTTCTCTTTACCTTATAGGCAATATTCTTCGCCAGGGTCTCCAGGGTCTCCTTCCTTCTGGCCCGGTAATTTTCCGTATCCAGCTTTACCCGTAAATACTCGTCGGTCTTTTTATTGACCACAAGGCTTACCAGGTACTGTAAAGAATCCAGGGTCTGTCCCCGCTTTCCAATGAGGATCCCCATTTCGCCGCCGGTAAGATTTACCTCCAGCTCCTTTTCCTCCTCATTGAGCTTCGTCTCCACATCAACGGAAATGCCCATGGCGTCAAAAACGGAATTTAAGAACTCGACTGCTTTATCATCGACGGTTTCTATTTTTTTCGCACGGATGATCGCCGGCCGGGAGCCGAAAAGTCCGCCCAGCACACCTGCGCTTCCCTTTTCAACCACCTCATACTGAAGTCTGTCGCTGCTGACGCCCAGCAGCACCGATGCCTGGGTGATGGCATCTTCCACAGTCTTTGCCGTTACTGTAATGATTTCCATAACAGAATCCCCCTATTTGTTCTTTCCACGCTTTTCATGTGCTTCATTATACTTCTGGACCATGGCCGCCTTGGCTGCAAGGCTGCCCGGCTTCGCAGTCTCATTGTAAAAACGCTTGGATTCCTCGATCTGCTTTGCAGTCTTTTCCCGGCGGATCTCCTCCGCGGCCATCTCCCTTTCCTCCTCTTCCTTAATGGACTTTAAGGAAGCGGTAGCGTTCTGGGTGATCTTTGCCGGGGGAAGTCCCTGCTTGGCACGTTTCTTATTTACCTTTTCCAGGTTCTTCTTCACCATCTCGTCGATGTCGATCTTATCCATATAAGAATTTACAAGAAGCTGCTGGATGATCTGCACAACGCTGGTGGCGATCCAGTAAATACCAAGACCGGCCGGCATGGTGATACAGATAAAGGCAGAGAACAGAGGCATGGTGACCATCATCATCTGCATGGACTGGGCTGTCGGGTTATCCGGGTCCGGCTTAGGCTGCTGGCCCTGCATCAGCTTTGTACTGAGCCACTGGGTAAGGGCTGCCAGGATCGGAATGCTCCATGCCAGAGACGGAACCCAGCCGGGAGCTTCGGCCATATTTAAGCCGCAGAAGGTGTTCATCCGCTCGATCACGCTGGCATTTTCCGCAATCACGCTGGAAATAGCCGGGAACAGTCCCTCTAACTCCTGCCACTGGGCAGTTGTGAATTTATAAAGCAGGTCCACCATCTTGTCGGCGCTGGCAAAATCAAAGGTCTCAATGGATTTCACCGCTGCTGCTGTGGCAATATTGGTAATGCCCTGCATCTTTTCTGCGTAACCGGCCTGTCCCATCAACGGGATGACCACATTGTCAAAATATACCCGGACAGACGGAACGTAGGCCGGAATATTATAGATCACACGGTATAAGGCAAACAGGATCGGCATCTGGATCAGCAGAGGCAGACAGCCGCCTGTCATGCTGGTGCCGTACTTTTCATAAACCGCCTGAACCTCCACGTTCTGGCGCTGTAAGGACTCGTTATCCTTCTTGCCCTTATACTTTTTCTGGATCGCCTGAATTTCAGGGTTCATCACAGACATGAGCTTCGTAGTCTTCTGCTGCTTGATCGTAAGAGGGATCATCAGGGTCTTCATTACGATGGTAAACAAGATGATACATAAGCCCACGTTGAAAATACCAAAGATATCCGTAAACCGGAACAGGATATCCATGATATATCCAAGGACGGTAGCAATGGGTCCTAAAATAGACCCTGCTTTTGTCAATATCATAGCTGTAACCTCCTGGGTTTCCTACGGAACTGGATCATAACCGCCTTTTGCAAACGGATGACAGCGAAGGATCCGCCTGCAAGCAAGATACGTACCCTTTACAGCGCCATACTTTTCCAGTGCTTCCAAGGCGTATTGGGAGCACGTAGGCGTGTAGATACAGTGAGGGCCAATACACGGCGAAATAAACTTTCTGTAAAACCTCACCATGCCCATTAATATTTTTTTTACCAAACCTCTCACTTCGATTCTTTTAAAATGTTATGAAGTCCGCATAAGTGCAGAAACGCACTTTCAATTTTGTCGAATTTTTTGTCTCTGGCCGCGGCCCGCGCGACCACAACGATGTCTTTTCCATCCTCCAGCATGTCTTCGTTTAAACGGAAGCTCTCCCGCACAAGCCTGGCAAACCGGTGTCTTACGACGCTGTTGCCGACCTTCTTACTGACAGATATCCCGATCCTGGCTCCCTTTCGGTCCGTATCCAGCACATACATGACCAGGTACTTATTTGCATAGGACCTTCCCTGGCGGTAGACCGCCTGGAACTCGCTGTTTTTCTTTAACGAATGAAATCTCTTCATAGAAACCTCAAAAAATAAGAGTACCCAAAAGTTTTCCTAAACTTCCGGATACTCTCTTGGATTCATTAAGCTGATAATCTGGCTCTACCTTTTGCTCTTCTGGCAGCTAAAACTTTTCTTCCGCCTGCGCTGCTCATTCTCGCTCTGAAACCATGAACTCTTTTTCTCTGAGTATTTTTCGGCTGAAATGTCATCTTCATAATCCCGGCACCTCCTCTTACTATAAATTCCAAGTACCATTTTTCATGTACTGTATAAACTTAGACATGATGAAACATCGTTTCAATTATATAGAAGTTATGCGGCTTCGTCAAGACTAAATTTCGGGAAAAAGTCAAAAAAGGAGCGGGAAATTCCCGCTCCGCAAGAAAATGTATTTATATTCTTATTTGTCACTATATTTAGTATCTTCCTATTATATAATAAGAAACGTTTTTTTCAATTAATGATTTTTTACCTTTAAAAGCGCCTTTACGATGGCCGTGGTCAGGATCGCCGCCACAATGGCCTCCGGGATCCCGAAGCCCACGATCACTCCCAGGATCATATCATAAAGGCGGGCCACCACTTTATTTGAGGCTGCGGCATAGCTGTTTCCAAAGAAAAAGTAGATGCCGTTCATTACTAAGATCGTATTGGTCATGGAGCCTGCTATACCAGCCAGGCCAAGGGCCACGGTCTGGCCGCCCTTTTTTCCACGGGCGATCTTTAAGACCAGCTCATACACATAGTACGCCGCCACTCCGATCAGGACTCTGGGAACGATGGAGATCACCACGCTCCACATATTCCCGCTGTATCCGCCGATGGTCACAAAGGGGCTGAATACAAAGGATGTCACCGTAGGCGTAAGCGTCGCCCGGACCAGACTGGTGATCCCGAATACAAGGCCCAGATACGCTCCGTATTTAGGGCCAAGAAGGAGCGCGCCAATGATGACCGGGACATGGATGATGGTGGCATTCATGAAGCCAAGGGGGATGTAGCCCAGGAACGGTACTACTGACATGGCAATGATGACCGCCGTGAAGATCCCGGCAAGGGACATGTCTAAGACTTTCTTTTCAATTTTCATGATCTTCCTCCTGCTACTGTTCTTTTCTTATAAAAGATACAATGCAATATAGTCACACACGCATTATACAAAACCATAGGAAAATGTCAATAAAGTTTTCCCCATTCTTACGAAAAATAATTATCCCCATTTTGTGGACAAACTGTGGATAACTTTCTGGATAACCTGCGGATAATTTGTGGATTGAATCTTTTCATTGAAAATTCCATCGGATTATTGTAAAATGATATTAGATTGGGTTTATGTGCTTTTGTGGACGGGTCCAAAACTTATCCACAGTTATGCACAGGTTTATACACATATTTAGGAGTACAGATATGCTGGAGAAAATTTTAGAGAAATGGGATGCGATCCTTTTAAATATCAAGGAAGAGCACGATGTCACCGATGTGTCCTACAAGACGTGGCTGCTGCCTTTGAAGCCATATTCTGTGGATAAAAATATCCTCACCATCCTGGTGCCCGACGCCCTGTTTCTGGAGTATGTGAAAAAAAAATACGAGTTTTTGTTGAAAGTTACCATTGAAGAGCTGACCGGGATCTCCTGTGAGATCACATTTATCCCCAAAGACAGCATCAAAGAGGAGGAACCGGAAAAAAAGCTGATCCAGAACCACACGGCTGCCGTAAGCCAGCTGGCGATTCAGAACGCCAATCTGAATCCCCGCTATACCTTTGACACCTTTGTGGTGGGAAAAAATAACAACCTGGCCCACGCCGCATCCCTGGCCGTGGCCGAATCCCCGGGAGAGGTCTACAATCCGCTCTTTATTTACGGAGGCGTGGGACTTGGAAAGACCCATCTGATGCATTCAGTGGCCCATTTTATCCTGAAAAATAATCCCAGCGCCAAGATCCTCTATGTGACCTCTGAGAAATTCACAAATGAGCTGATCGACGCCATCCGTAATAAAAACAACGTTTCCACCACGGAATTCCGTGAAAAATACCGGACCAACGACGTCCTCCTCATTGACGATATCCAGTTCATCATTGGAAAAGAAAGTACCCAGGAGGAGTTTTTCCACACCTTCAACGCCCTTTATGAGGCAAAAAAACAGATCATCATCTCCTCAGACCGCCCGCCCAGAGAGATCGAGACCCTGGAGGACCGTCTCCGCTCCCGGTTCGAGTGGGGTCTGACTGTGGATATCCAGCAGCCAGACTATGAGACACGGATGGCGATCCTTCGGAAAAAAGAGGAGCTGGAGGGCTATAATATTGATAATGAAGTGATCAAATACATCGCCTCCAACATTAAATCCAATATCCGTGAGCTGGAGGGAGCCCTTACAAAAATCGTAGCCTTAAGCAAGCTGAACAACCGCGAGATCAATATCGAGCTGGCGGAGGAGGCCTTAAAGGACCTGATCTCCCCCAATGCCGTGAAGGAAGTGACTCCCCAGCTGATCCTTAATGTGGTGGCGGAACATTTTGGGATCAATACTCTGGATATCATCGGCCAGAAGCGCAGCAAGGAACTGGTATTCCCCCGGCAGATCGTGATGTATCTCTGCGGTGATATGACGACCGAATCCCTCCAGAATATCGGCAAGGCCCTGGGAGGCCGCGATCACACCACGATCATCCACGGAACAAAGAAGATCGCCGACCGTTTAAAGACCGATGAAAATCTTCAGAACACTGTGGATATCTTAAAGAAAAAGATCAATCCTCACTGATCTGTGGACAGCCTTGTGGAATACCCGTGAAAAATTTGTGGATAAGCAGCTGAATTTTTTTTCAGATTTCCCCCTTGTGGATACTTCTTAAGTTATTCATCCTGAATCTTAAGGTTACCCACAGCTTGTTCAACGTGGACAATCCTTTATATTTCAGCAATTTTACGCTTATTCACAAATTCACAGCCCCTACGACGATTGCGACGAAAATCTTTTATATATTTCTCTATTAAACCTGTCGCCAACCAGAAAGGAAGTTATCAACATCTATGAAACTGACATTTCAAAAAGCCGCTTTACTAAACGGCATTAATATTGTTTTAAAAGCCGTTCCCTCAAAAACAACCATGCCTATTCTGGAATGCATCCTGATCGACGCCTCCACCGATGTCATCAAGCTGACCGGTAACGATATGGAGCTGGGGATCGAAACAAAAGTTGAAGGAAATATTTTTGAAAAAGGAAAAATCGCCTTAGATGCAAAGCTTTTTTCTGAGATCACCAGAAAATTATCCGATGGAGATTCCATGGTGACCATCGAATCTGATGAAAGATACAACACCACCATCACCTGTGACAACTCTGTATTCCGGATCCAGGGAAAAGACGGGGACGAATTCTCTTATCTCCCTTACATTGAAAAGAATAAATATATCTATCTATCCCAGTTTACATTAAAGGAGCTGATCCGACAGACGATTTTTTCCATTTCTGTCAACGACAGCAATAAAATGATGACCGGAGAGCTGTTTGAAGTAAACGGCAATTCCTTAAGAGTGGTATCCTTAGACGGCCACCGGATGGCGATCCGGAAGATTCTTTTAAAAGATACCTATGAAAATACAAAGGTCATCGTTCCGGGAAAAACCTTAAACGAGATCAGCAAGATCCTAACCGGAGACAATGAAAAAGAGGTGCAGATCTACTTCGGCGCCAACCATATTTTATTTGAATTTGACGATACGATCGTGGTTTCCCGCCTGATCGAGGGAGAATATTTTAAGGTGGAGCAGATGCTCTCCAGCGATTACGCCACCAAGATCTCTGTAAATAAAAAGGAATTCTTAGACTGCATTGAAAGAGCCAGCATCCTGATCCGGGAAAATGATAAAAAACCGATCATTTTAAACATCGAGGAATCAAAAATGGCTCTGAAGCTGAATTCCAGCTTTGGAACTATGAATGCAGAGATCCTGATCCACAAGACCGGCCAGGATCTGATGATCGGCTTCAATCCCAAATTCCTCATCGACGCCCTGCGGATCATCGACGACGAAAATGTGACGCTTTATATGATGAACCCCAAGTCCCCCTGCTTTATTAAGGACGAGGAGGAAACATATATTTACCTGATCCTGCCGGTGAACTTCAACGCAGCGGCAGTATAAACATGTACCTGGTAATGGTATATACTCCTGGAATGGAATAGAAAGGAAAAAAATGGAAAAGATTCATTTAAAGGATGATTTTATAAAGCTGGGCCAGGCTCTTAAGCTGGCCGGCCTGGTGGATTCCGGTGTGGAGGCCAAGATCGTGATCCAGGATGGAAAGGTTTCTGTCAACGGAGCGGCGGAGCTCCAGAGGGGAAAGAAGCTTTATCCGGGCGATGTGGTATCCTTTGGCGGAAAGGAATTTCAGATAGAAAAATAAGGGTACGGTTTCATGTTCATTGAGTCGATCGAGCTTCTGAATTACAGGAATTATAAGCAGTTACATATGGACTTCCACAGCGGGACCAATGTGCTTTACGGCGACAATGCCCAGGGAAAGACCAATATCCTGGAAGCCGTTTACGTATGCAGCACCACCAAGTCCCATAAAGGGAGCAAGGATAAAGAGATCGTCCGGTTCGGGGAAGAGGAATCCCATATTAAGATGACCGTCCGGCGGGACGGGATCCCATACCGGATCGATATGCATCTGAAAAAGAACCGGACCAAGGGCGTGGCCGTCAACGGCGTCCCAATAAAAAAGGCCAGCGAGCTGTTTGGGATCGTCAACGTGATCTTTTTCTCCCCCGAGGACTTAAACATCATAAAAAACGGACCGGCTGAGCGGAGAAGGTTCCTGGACCTGGAGCTCTGCCAGCTGAACAAGGTGTATGTATACGATCTGGTCCAGTATAACCGGGTGGTGGTCCAGAGAAATAAGCTTTTAAAGGAGATGGATTCGGATCCGTCCTTAAAGGATACCTTAAATATCTGGGATTCGCAGCTGGTGCGGTTCGGAAGTGAGCTGATCCGGCTCCGGACCCGGTTTGTGGAGGAATTAAACGAGTTGATCCGTGAGATCCATTTTCATCTTTCCGGTGAAAAGGAGGAGCTTGAGATCCGGTATGAACCCAATGTGACGCCGGAAACCTTTGAAGCAGAGCTTTCCCGGAACCGGAACCAGGAGCTGAGGCAGAGACTCACACTGACAGGCCCCCATAGGGATGACCTGAATTTTATCGTCAATGGCGCAGATATCCGGAAATTTGGTTCCCAGGGCCAGCAGAGGACGGCGGCCCTGTCCTTAAAGCTTTCGGAGATTGAGCTGGTGAAAAGGACCGTGAAGGATTATCCGGTGCTGCTTCTGGACGACGTGCTGTCCGAGCTGGATGGAAAACGCCAGGAGCACCTGCTGTCAGAGATCAGCCATATCCAGACGCTGATCACCTGCACAGGACTGGATGAATTTGTGAACAGCAGATTTCAGATGGACAAGATTTTTAAGATCGTTGAAGGAACCGTTGAGAGTGAAGAGCTGTGTGTGCAGTTGTAACAGAATTTAAAGGAGGAACATCATGAGCACAGAATATGGAGCCGACCAGATTCAGATCCTGGAAGGCCTTGAAGCAGTAAGAAAAAGACCTGGAATGTATATTGGGAGCACTTCCTCCAGGGGACTTCATCATCTTGTATATGAGATCGTAGACAATTCCGTGGATGAGGCCCTGGCGGGATACTGTGATTCCATCGACGTCCAGATCAACCCGGATAATTCCATTACGGTGGTGGACGACGGCCGCGGGATCCCGGTGGACATCCAGAAAAAGGCCGGGATCCCGGCGGTGGAGGTGGTATTTACCATCCTTCATGCCGGAGGAAAGTTCGGCGGCGGGGGCTATAAGGTTTCCGGCGGGCTCCATGGCGTGGGCGCATCGGTGGTAAATGCCTTGTCCGAGTGGCTGGAGGTGGAGGTACGCACAGGCGGCCATGTATATAAACAGCGGTATGAACGGGGAAAGACCATGTATCCCTTAAAGATCGTGGGAAGCTGCGGGGCGGAGGAGCACGGCACCCAGGTCACCTTCCTGCCGGATAAAGAGATTTTTGAAGAGACCGTTTACGATTTTGATACCTTAAAGATCCGTTTAAGGGAGACTGCCTTTCTGACCAAGGGCCTGAAGATCACTCTGAGGGACGGACGGGAGGAGAAAAAGGAAAAGACCTTCCACTATGAAGGCGGGATCCGTGAGTTTGTGGAGTATTTAAACCGCAGCAATGTGCCCCTGTATGAGCAGGTGTTTTACTGCGAGGGCCAGAGGGACGGCGTGCTGGTGGAGGTTGCCATGCAGCACAACGACTCCTACACAGAAAATATATACAGCTTCGTCAATAACATCAACACGCCCGAGGGCGGTACCCATCTGACCGGCTTCAAAAACGCCCTCACAAAGACGTTCAACGACTATGGGAGAAAGAATAAGCTTTTAAAGGAAAATGAACCGGCCCTTTCCGGCGAGGATATCCGGGAGGGACTGACGGCCATCATCAGCATCAAGGTGGAGGATCCCCAGTTTGAGGGACAGACAAAACAGAAGCTGGGCAACAGCGAGGCCAGAGGAGCCGTGGACGGCGTGGTCAGCGAGCAGCTTACCTATTATCTGGAGCAGAATCCGTCGGTGGCCAAGGCCATCATCGAAAAATCCGTCCTGGCCCAGAGAGCCCGGGCGGCTGCCAGGAAGGCCAGGGATCTGACCAGAAGGAAGACGGCTCTGGACGGCCTTTCTCTCCCTGGAAAGCTGGCGGACTGCTCCAGCAAAAATCCGGAGGAGTGCGAGATCTACATCGTAGAGGGAAATTCCGCCGGCGGTTCGGCCAAGGATGCGAGAAATAAGGCCACCCAGGCGATCCTGCCGCTGCGCGGAAAGATCTTAAACGTGGAGAAGGCAAGACTGGACCGGATCTACGGAAATGCAGAGATCCGTTCCATGATCACAGCCTTTGGAACCGGGATCCACGAGGACTTTGATATTTCCAAGCTGAGATACCATAAGATCATCATTATGACCGATGCGGACGTGGACGGCGCCCATATCAGCACCCTGCTCCTGACGTTTATATACCGGTTTATGCCGGAGCTTATCAAACAGGGATACGTTTATCTGGCCCAGCCGCCTCTTTATAAGCTGGAAAAGAATAAGCGCGTCTGGTACGCATACAGCGATGAAGAGCTCAATGAGATCCTGAAGGAAGTGGGCCGCGACCAGAATAATAAGATCCAGCGATATAAGGGTCTGGGAGAGATGGACGCGGAGCAGCTCTGGGAGACGACCATGGATCCCGAGCGCCGGATCCTTCTCAGAGTGACCATGAATGAAGAAATGACATCAGAGATCGATCTGACCTTTACCACCTTAATGGGCGATCAGGTGGAACCCAGAAGAGAATTCATTGAATTAAACGCCAAATACGGAACCCTGGATATTTAATCCTGGGATATGGAGAGGCCCTTGGGGCCAAGAAGGGTGGAAAAATAAATGGAACCGAATATTTTTGATAAAGTGCATGACATTGATCTGAAAAAGACAATGGAAAAATCGTATATCGATTATGCAATGAGCGTCATTGCCGCCCGAGCGCTTCCGGACGTGCGGGACGGATTAAAGCCGGTGCAGAGAAGAGTTCTGTACTCCATGGTGGAGTTGAACAACGGCCCCGACAAGCCCCACAGAAAGAGCGCCCGTATCGTCGGCGATACCATGGGTAAATACCATCCCCACGGCGACACCTCCATTTACGGAGCGCTTGTAAATATGGCCCAGCACTGGTCTAT
>OGYT01002178.1_pt1 | contig 11079 bp, 13 predicted proteins | sample 1576631 | NCBI WGS metagenome assembly OGYT01 (sample SAMEA3541588, study PRJEB24748) | human gut metagenome | biome: human gut; feature: human-associated habitat; material: faeces | place: China | collected 2012
GGATTCGGCATGGAATGGTTGGAACAAATTAGCGGTGACTATGGACTTTTTCTCCTTGCATTGACTTCAATATGAGTTATATATTTAAAAGGTTTTACGATATCAAGCGAAAATTTTTGATTTAAATGCGTAGTAACAATTGCTACATCATTTGGTTTTAAATCATATATAGGGTCTAAAGTTAAACGATAATCCTCAGAAATACTGTATTCTCTATCATTTTTCTCTGATTGTGTATTTGTACCTAATTGCGATAATTTACACGGAATATTAACATATACCTCTATCATTTCAAATCCGTCGGAACCATCTTCATATACAATATTTTTTCCTCTTTTTATCGTGACTGTATCTTTGTACATAAAAATATCGAGATATCTTTTCAAATTAGAAACTTTCATTTAAATCCCTTTATTTTTCTATAGATATTAAGATTTGGTCGTAACTTTTCAAAGAAATAATTTGTATCTTTTTCTGTGATAGACTGTTCCTTATAATTAAATTCAAATTCAGTATCGTCCATTTTTAAGCTTTTCAAGTTTTTGATATCAATATCTTTGATATTTTGTTCATTGTTATCTGAAACAATTTTATTAAAGAACATTTCTACGATACACATTTCCAAAGCACGTGGCAAATCCTGTCTATTACAGTAATCCAATACTTGTATAACTAAATTTTCAATATTGAAAAGCAATAACGCTTTATTTGGTATCGGCGGATTTTCTGCCAGAAGTTTTTCTATTTGGTCTTGAATTCCCTGTGCTATTTGTTTTGGATTTTTGAGTTGGTACACGTTTAGCCTCCTCCTTACATAAATAAAAGCCTCTCTCCTTATACAATAGGCGAAAGGCTTTTTCTGTGGCATGAATTATGTTCTTACCGTCAGTATATTTATTTCTTTTCATCTAAAACACCTCTTAGGATATTTTTCCTTCATCTGTTTTAGATATATCCGTTTTAGCAGATGCTTCTTCAACATCAGAAGCAGGAATTAAAAGCGCAAACGCATCTTCCTTTACAGGTAAAAAGCCAAATCTTGCAGTAGCTTTAATTGCAATCATATCATTTTCTGCAAGAGATAATGGTTTACCATCACTCATTGTTACATTCTGTAAAGTTGCTTCCTTTAAAATTTCATATTCTATTTCAGCACGGACACCGACAATTGCATAATTCCAGTTACCGGCAATTGCAATAGCTTTAGTATCATCCCATCCACCATTTCTTACGAATTCAATCGGATTGTTATAAAGCTGGTTCTGGTCAACACCCGGCACATATAACTGGTCACCATCAGCATTTCTTAATTTTCTTAAACGATTTTTCATTTTATAAGAAGCTGCAAATCCATTTACATCTTCTCCAGAGTCTTCAACAAGAGCCATAGTATCAGAAATATCTAAATCAAGTGCTTCGTTTGTACCGAGCTCGATTTCATTTCCAGCACCGTGGGCAACACCATAAATATTTTTATCAAACGGACTTGCCGTTCCGAAAAGACATGCAATATCAAAAGTTTTAGCAATTGCCTCTGCGATATGTGGCTTCAATTCTTCAAATACATCGATTGTAGCATCGTTTAATTTTTCCTTGGTAACAGGAATAATTACACCGATTTTGTGAGCTTTAATTTCCGGAAAAATCCACGTAGCTTTATCTGTTTTAATGCGTTCTGTTTCACCTACCCAGTAAGCTCCCGGACCTTCCGTCATAACACGGAATTGTTTTGTATCAGATGTCATTTCTTCAACTTTTGCCAAGCGAAGTACGCTAGAACCTCTAGTTGTTAACTCAATAATATCTGCTGCTACCTCTTTTGGAACAAATCCTGCTAAGTTGTCTTTTAAATATGTTTCATCAGCAAACAATTGCAAATTAAATTTAAACTTCATAATTTCTAATCTCCTTATCTTTTTACCTGATTTTTTTTGATGATATCAATGATACTTCCTTTTCTGTTGCTACTTCCTTTGTCTATGTTATTACTGTTGCCGGCATTAGGAGTTTTACCTTTTAATTTTTCTTTTACCTGTGCATCCACCAGCTTCTTAAGTTCTCTTTCAAAAGTGGTGATATTTTCCATATTTTTATCATTGTCCGTACCGGTTACAAGAAACGGCATAAAAGCAACAGGAATACCGCGAGAATTTAATACAGAAACGGCTTCCGCCTGTTGTTCTTTGAGTTTCAATGCTTCTTCACGAGCTTCAAGGTCGGCTTTTTTCTGTTTCCATTCGGCTTCCCTACGCTCATCCTCACTTAATTTAGACAAACGTTCCTGTTCTTTGCGTTCATGTTCGGCTTTTTTCTTATATTCTTTCTCCCACTTAGCTTTTTCGTTTGCCATTCGTTTAACAATTTCAGCTTCAATATCTTCCTGACTGAATGTTTTTGACGTATTATTTGGTTCAGTATTTGCCGGCTGACTATTTTTATTGTCATCACCTCCCTCATTTTGTTTTCCTGGTTCAGTGCCACCATCAGCAAATAATTGCAAATCAAATTTAAAATCCATTAAGATATCTCCTTTCTATAAAGCAAAAACGTCTGTGTTGATACAGACGTTAAAAGCTGAGTATTCATTTATTTTTTATACATACGTTTAAAGGGTACATTTCTGCTATCTCATTTATACCCAGTAACATAGTATTCAATATTGCTTCACTTTCTTTAGTAGGCGTATCCTTTAAAATCAACTCAAAGAAACCCATTCGCATTTCGCATTCTAATTTCAAATGTAGGTAATTATTTAATCCTAAAAAAGCTGATTGAACTAAACTAGATATACCTGCACATACAATATCTGGTCCTTTATTATTAAAACCAGCATGACCTTGAATTTTAAAACCTACAAGGAAACCGTTTTTTCTTTTTATTGATACATAAATCATACTCAATCACCAGAAACCGCCATTATATAAAATCACATTCCAGACAATCACCCAGAACATTTTCGCAAAAAAGCTTACTTCTATAGTTTTTCCATGCCAATATAAACTGCCGACAACCTGCGTCGTGAATAAAATTATTGCCAGTATATGCCAAATATCCATTAAATCACCTCTTAATTTTAGGCATAAGAAAAGCACTCACATTCCTGCAAGTGCTTTGTTTTAATATATTAAACCATCTTCACATGGGATAGGTTCTATTTCTCCGTCTACCTCGATACTATCTATATGGTCGAAACAAACAGTATTTAATGCATGATAATAAGCAGCAATAGACGGTTTGTCATAATGAAAATTATTACCTAATGGTGGTGTCATTTGTATTCCCATGTCTAACCATTTTAATAAACGCTCATTTTTTTCTCCATTAAATGTAATAGTCGGATTATCATTCGTTCCGGTACAAACGATAGTCATTTTTTTCCCGTTAATTAAACCTTTGGCTATTATAGTGGTCATTTTATTCACCTCATAACAAAACTAACATTCCAAATATCCACTCCGCCATATCTTTATCTTTCAATAATTCAATTGGATTAGTATATGCCAATTGAAATCCCATAGATACAAGTTCGTAAGCCTTGCCGCCGTAATCTTTACCCATATAAACATCAAGAAAATCATCTTTTCTAGTTTTTTCCGTTTTTCTATAGCCTTTACCCATCCATTGTAATTCTTCATTGGCTGTACGACGTTTATAAAACTCCTGTTCATGTTTCAAGATGGTAGTTATTACATTTTCCATTCTATGTCCTAATTCATGAATGGCTGTTTCAAAAATTTCACCTTCATCATCACCAGATAAAGCTATGATATTATCTATGCCATTATAATAACCTCTTTTAACTGATTTAATAGATAATGTACTTTTATCAATAGAACGTTTTATCCAATCAGTAGGATATACATTGTATGCTTTTAACATATTGGGAAGTTTTTTTGATTTACTATTCTTAAAATGTGCTTTTAAATCCAAATCGTTACTTCCCATAGCTCTAAATCTACTCAGTATATTCTTTACCTCGTAACTAGAGAAATAATAATATTCTTTTTGTACTTTTTCTATTTCTTTTCTGCACGCAATCCATTCATCTAAAAGTTTTTTGGACGGTTTCTTATTGTATTCATCGTAATAGTATTTTAATTTAGTTTTTACTGCTTCAAATTCTGCAAATTTCTTCTGTATAGAGTCAACGTCTAATACATCTATTAGTTCGCGACCTGCTTTCTTTATAATAACTTCTCGCTCTGAAAATGGTTTATTTTTGGCTGCTGATTTCAAGTATTCTAATCGATATGAATTCATTTTTTCTTCTATGGTACTATTAGTTTTTCTGGATTTTATTATATCATTTTTCTGGTTCGTTTCCCATTCTTTGAATGTCATACTTTTTTTTACATATATTTTTTCCCAATCAGTATATTTCATGTTAGCTGGAACATATTTTATCTCACCGTTAACACGAGATATTCTTTTTCTAGCAGCATTTGAAGTAAGATTGGTAATAGCTATCGTTGACCTGCAGCGAGGATGCATTGGCGGCATATTAGTACCAGGAACACCTTTTTTAGTTTCATGAATCGTTCCATCCATTTGCCGACATATCATCGATGTTTTACTGTCAAGTGTGGCAATAAACCGGTATTTTTCTCCACCAGCTTCTTCTATGCTTTTTAAACTAGCTTGATTATTTACATAGTTAAGCTCAGAACGCACTAACGTCATTGCCTGTTTATAACTAGAGTCCATTTTCCTGGATATGGTTTGTGCCATTTCCCGTGCATTTACTCCTCTAATCATAGCATTTGAAATTTCTTGTTTTAAAATTTTAGATAGAGTTTCAGTATTATTCCAAATCCTTTTACTGAATTGTTTACCTGACCACGGTGTTCTAATAATATCTACTATTGTTTCACTATCTAATTCAGAAACAGGAAGTAATATATTCATTCCTTTACAAATATCAAAAGTTGTATGGTAATAATTATCAACAAGTGACGTTATTAAATAATCACTTAGCTGATTATCGTATGCGTCAGCCATTTTTACAAGTTTAAGCAATATATCTCCATACAACTTGTCAAGTCGACTTATTCGAGACTTCATAGCTAACGTATTAAGTTCTTTTAACAGTTTATTATTTAGTTCGGATTTCTGAACATAGTCTTCAATGTCCATTCTCCAAACAGTATATTCATTACCAGTAATTAATTTTTTTGCTTCAGCCATACTAAGTCCGTTTTCATCGGCGAACTTTTCATATAAATCATTGATATCCTTTTTTATATTTATTAAAGCTCTAGTATATAGTTTTTTTATTTCCTGTTCTATTTCTGTTTTTGATTTTTTGGTCCATTCGCTTTCTCGTTCTTCGGCTCTTTTTTTCCAGTATTCTTCACTGTTGCTCATTCATTTCACCGCCATCATCTTTGCCGGTATACATATAATGTTCTGTATCAATAATATCTTCATTCTCTTTTTTTATTATTTGCATTTCTTCTTGTGGGTCATTAATAAAAGGCAATAAACTAAGAAGCCTTGATTGTGACACTATACCTGTCAAAGATTTTACTATTTCTGCCATTTCCTTGACATTTGCAGGAATATTATCACTAAAAGTAAACTCAATATCACGAAAATCAAATTTATCATCAAGTATCGAGTTAACACTAAAAATAAGTTCAATTCTACGTTGAATAGCTTTTTTAAACAGCCTTTCTTTTCGACTACGTATCTGTTCCAGACCGATTAGCTTATACTTAATGGCAACACCTGAAGCATTGGCGGAAAAGTTTTCATCCGTCATATCTGGAACATTGCTGAATTTATGAATATCAGATTTTAAGCGATTTTTTATATTCTCAACAAAAGAGTCATTAATATCTTTTACTAGCCATGAAACATCTCCATCTGACGGCAATAAAAGCACCTTCATTTCTCTCATATCATGAATTTCTTTTTTTCGATTATCATCATCAGCAAATCCGAAGCCTTTAAAAGCTAAAAATGCATTAGTGAAGTCCTCCATATCATCTATTGATAAAGACTGCGATTTATTGTATGCATCAACAAGTGATATAACACCTTCAAAATCACCAGAATGATATTTATTGTTCGGATATTCGATTATTGGCACACCGTCAAACATATGACTACCGCTACCGATTTCAGTAAAACGTCCCTGCTCGTATTTATAATTCTTGTAGTTATTCTCGTCATATACATCTATATAAGTGATAGCATTATCTCCACTTAAATCAAGAATTTCATAATGCCTAATGGCAAACTTAATATTCTTTTCGACAGTAGTATCTGCAATCAAAATCACTTCTCTCGGGTCAATAGCCGTGAAGCGAATGTTACTGTCCTCGTCTAGATATAGAAGTTCGTATGAATAACCACATATGCTAGCTGTTTCGGCTAAATCCAAATTATGGGCCTGTTCATCATTATACTTAAAAATGTCGTTTATTGTTTCTAAAGCCTTTTCATTTTTCGAAGTATAAGAAATTGGTTTGCCGATAAAAAATCCTGTACTCATATCACTAATATAAGCACAATAATTATTTACTATTCGGTTGTTTGGTGCAGAAGGGTCTTTTCGTTTTTTGAAACGAATTTCATGTTTGCCAGAATAATAATCAAACATTTTGTCTAATCGTTTGATTTCTTTATTATGTCGATCCAATAATTTTTTTATTGCAGATGGAGTCAGTTCTTTTATATCAGATTGAATAATTATGTTAATCCCTCCTAACTATAGACCTAGTTTAGATTTATCGAACATTTTAAATGAGCGTTTCATGATTATATCGTTTAAGGCATATCGGACACTATCAATTGCATGGTTATTCTTATCAGGATATGCAGAAATAAAGTCTCCATTACGATTTTGTTCGTACTCATATTTTAAGAATTCATTATATGTGTTAGGACAACGCCTTCTGTCTATATAAATATGTTCCAAAGACTGTAAAAATTTCATGCCGTAATCTACGCTATCTGGTCCTTTTTTAGTAGCTAATATATTAATGCCTTCATCTTTTAAATCTTCAATAGACTTAGGTTCAGCACTGTCAGCATATACCAACCGACCTTTACATATAGGTTTCATCAATCTGGCTGCAGTTCTGTTTTTTAATTTCTGTTGATAAATTTCATCAAAGATATATAGGTCTTCATGTTTAGCATCATAATGCATAGCAGTGAAAGCGAACGGGTCAATCGAAAAACCAAAGTCAACACCGTATTTCAAACGGTCAAATTCGGCGATTTGTTTATCAGTCAATTTAATATCCGTTACATTTTCAAATACATTACCACCTGTTCCTGTAACTTCACCTAAATATTCATGACGGTATCGTTCATAATTTCTGTTTTTTAATTTTTCCGCCTCAACAAGAAATTGTTCGCCTAACCATTCTGGCGGAACAGTAAGGTAAGTGCTATGATTTACAACTTTGTCTGGTTCATCATTAAGTATTTCCATGTTGACCCAATTATCTCGGCTTTTTGGCGGATTGTATGAATAAAACACCCAATACTTTGAGCCACCACGCAAAAGCGACTGCAGGAGCGAACGTATCTGCTCTATTCCTGTAAATTGATTACATTCTTCAAACCATACAATGCCAACATAACCGAATGGTGGTTTAAACGATTTGATTTTCATTTCATCATCACAACCCAGAAAAAATATTTTCTGGCCAGTTTTTTTATAAGTAAATTGTAACGGAGATACACCATTTTCAAATTTGCCAGATAGTCCCAAGCTATTTATACCCCAGAGTATCTGCGGATAAACGCTATTTCTAAGCGTATTTCCGACACGTCTTAATACTACGGCATGGCATAACGGATTTTTTAAAAGTAGTAGCGGAATATCTATACTTATTTTTGAAGATTTTGTACTGCCACGTCCGCCAGCAAACCAATAATGAGTAAAATCGTGTCGTTGTATTTGACGATGTATATTATAGAACGCCGGCTGTATTAAATTTATCAGTTCAATTCGACTACTCATTATTATCATCCTTTGTCTCCGGAATATTATCAACAATGACAACCTCATTTTCTTCATTGTTTTCATTACTCCATCCAAGAAGTTTCTCCAATTTATCCCACGCCCAGCGTTTATCCACCAACTTTATTGAAACACCGTCTTTTCCCTGCTTTACTTCTTGAATTAGTGAAGTATCAACAGTATCGCTATCTATTAGGTTTATGAAATTTACAGCTATGGTTCTTCCTTCGTCAAGTTCAAGTTTTCGTGTGCCGAATTTAATATAGTCTCTTATATCAGACTTTACTACTTTCGACAAAAAAATAATCATGTCGTTTACATCTATATTAATATGTTCACGCATGATTTCTTTGAGCTCTTTTATTTTTTCTTTTATTCTAACCTTGCCTAACAACCGATAAGCGGATGCACTGGCACTCTCATAGCTACATTTATAAGCTTTTAAATAGCTTTGTAATGCATTATTACTCATTACATAATAAAGACAAAATTTTTGTTGTTCAGCCGTTAAAGTTTCATCTTCATAAACTGCAGCAACTAGTTTATTGGCTAAAGCTGTTTTGTTATCTTTCTCCTCTGGTTGCAACTTTTTTGATTTTATGGTTGCGACCTTATCTTTTGGTTGCAACTTTTTCCAATATCTAGCAGCCCATGATTTTATAGTAGATAACTTTACGTTATATTTATCAGCAATATCTTTATATTTCATGCCTTTCTTATAATCTTCAAATGCTAAGTTTTTTATGTTTTCATTCGGCACATTTCCTCCCTACCTTATTAGTCCTCAATTAATATTCGCGATGTTTACTTAAGACTTCATGAAACCTTTCAGCAAATTCATCTACATTAAAACTTTTCTTTTCAGTCTCTTGTTTCAGTTTTCTTTTTACATATTTTTTTATTATGAAACTAATTATGCATACAGTAAATATCATACTTATAGGTAAAGCGAATAACGTTATCAATAACACTAATAATATATCCATACCTTATTATTTACCTCTATTAAAGCCATATTTTGCAGATTGCAATAAAAATCCTAACAAGAACCAAATATTATGTTTGATTTGGTCCATACAACATTCCTCGCCAATTTTCATATCAAAATTATTTTCATCCACACACGAAGAACTTTCTGTTAAAATAAAACCATTTTTAAGTGTTGTTTGCGCAACAGTTGTTTTATCGCCCATTTTTATAGCTTCTGTTTTGACAATAAAGTTATCAACATCTTCTTGTGTAATGCGATTTTCTTCTGTTATTCCTAAATAACTTTTTTGGAATACAGTTTCTGGACACCATGAAACATATCCATCCGGATAATAAATTATATAACCTTTTGCATTTATTCTGTCTGCATCAGGCATTGAATAACCTTTATACTTGTAATACTGTCCTAAATTCATAGGTTCTGCTTTTACATGTTTTACACTGATATAGTTTTTCATTATACCTTTACTCCTTTTTTGTATAAAAAAAGAGCTAATCTTAGATTAGCTCCCGATTATTAATAGTTTTATTAAGGTTTTAAATTGAACCTTCGCTCTACAAATTTATAACTTCCGTTTTATTCAGTCACTAGGAAGGGCGAGTCTGAGCACAAAGTAGCTACCTTCATACTTCTCACCCCAAACAAGCCTAAAAGGGATTGACTACCCTTTACTTTCACCCATCGTTCAGAATGTGTTTTTTTTTGTTATCTTAAGAGTATAGTAAACTCTATACAAGTCGGTATTGGGCTACTCGAACCAGCTAATGCGTTATACCCGAATTTCTTCGGTTCACTACCGATAAGTTGTTTTAGTATTACCATATGGGTTTCATGGCTACCACACCACGGGCATATGGCTTATTCTCCACTGGAGCGTCTATTATCCTTACCGCACAAACCGTACCTTAAGCAGCGCTATAAGTTTGCACGTACCGTTATTCTTGAAGTTTACCTTCTTGTCGTGTACAGTTACCTGTAGTACAAAAGCACAATCAAAGCAGTATCCCGCTTCAACACTACTCAACATACCGATACTCCATGCAGTTTGATTAGAACATCTTCACATGGTTAACTTAAAATCTTAATAAAAATATTAAATTACAAACTACCCTTATCGGGTTATCTCGTATTGCCCCGTAGATACCCAGATAGTGGATAATCATTTCAGATTAACCGTGCATCACGCATTCCCCGACAATGGGTTTCGATAAAAGAGAAAAGATGATTGCAAAGGATTTCTAAGCTATTGCCTACTCGTATTCACGAACCCAGCCCCATCTTTTTTCTCCAGTATAAAGATGATATCATCAAGAACCATTTGTTGTCGCGCCAGTCCCCGTAGAGATACTGGAGCTCTCCTTTCAACAAACTTATTACTAAAAAAGAACGTCGGCCGCAGCGTTGGTTCTCAAAAACCGTGTCGCAACTGGTTTTTGCTGTCGACATCGCTATTCAAGATATAATTCCCGCAGGTCAGCGACACTGCTACCAAACAACGATAGCAGTTTAACTCACCACTCATCAGTGCGAACACCTCAAGGTATAGTGAGTATGTATCAGATTGGTGCGAAAGGAGAGATTTGAACTCTCACGCCTATATTGGCAACGGATTCTAAGTCCGTCATGTCTGCCGTTCCATCACTCTCGCATTTTTGGTGGACCCATTTGGACTTGAACCAAAGACTGTCCGGTTATGAGCCGGATACTCTAACCAACTGAGTTATAGGTCCATATGGCAACCCGTATTGGAATTGAACCAATATTAATGGAGTCAAAGTCCATTGTCCTCACCGTTGAACGAACGGGCCTTATGGCGGAAGCGGTAGGATTTGAACCCACGCATGATATCGCTATCATCTTGCAGTTTTCAAGACTGCTCTCTTAAGCCTGACTTGAGTACGCTTCCATTATGGCGGAGCAGGCAGGATTTGAACCTGCGCACAGATAACCGTCTAGTTACTTAGCAGATAACCCTCTTAACCGCTTGAGTACTGCTCCACAACAGATATAAACTTTATTATATCTGTATGTTTTATCTGCAATTATAATTATAACATATTCTTAACATTATTACTACTAAATACCAAAAAAGTAAATATTTAACAATCTC
>OGYT01002184.1_pt1 | contig 11061 bp, 7 predicted proteins | sample 1576631 | NCBI WGS metagenome assembly OGYT01 (sample SAMEA3541588, study PRJEB24748) | human gut metagenome | biome: human gut; feature: human-associated habitat; material: faeces | place: China | collected 2012
AAATTTCTAAGCGGGCTACGAACTAAAAAGTTTCTTTTTCGGCAACTTTTCTTTGTATTCAAAGAAAAATTGCCCGGCGCAATATAAGAATAACTTAAGAAATATTTCTTATTATATTATATTGTGCCGAACTGGCACTTTTAAAGATGTTTTCTTTAAAATAAAAGAAAACGGTAATAGAAAATTTTTTAGCGCAACAGGTTATGTTTTATGATAAAATAGATAACGTTCATTTTTATTTGAATGTAAAGGAAAAGTACCCAGTATAATGTAATTATGCCAAATTCAAGATAAGGGATTAATTCTCTTTATCTGCTGTACTGGCTGATTTTTCAAAGTATTATACTGCTGGTTAAAAGTTCAATGTTTTACCGGTATAATCGGTTTTTCTTTATGATATTTTTTATTTGATTTCCCAAAAAAGAAATGGAGGACTTTCTTTGAATATATATGATGGATTAAATCCTGCCCAGGCACAGGCTGTGGCACATACGGACGGGCCCCTGCTTATCATGGCGGGAGCAGGTTCGGGCAAGACAAAGGTTTTAACCTGCAAGATTGCGGCACTTTTGGAAAAAGGCATATCACCTTATAATATTCTGGCGATTACTTTTACCAATAAAGCTGCAACGGAAATGCGCCAGCGTGTGGATAATATGATTGGCGAAAAAGCAAAATATGTATGGCTCAGTACATTTCATTCATTTTGCGCCCGTTTTCTGCGTTTTGAAATAGAAGCACTTGGCATTTACAAGAAAAACTTTGTCATATACGATACGGCGGATGCTCAAACATTGATAAAAAACTGTCTGAAAGAATTAAATCTCGATGAAAAACAGTATGCTCCGTATGCTGTGCAGTCAACGATTTCCAATGCAAAGAATATGATGCTGTCACCGGAGGAATTTGCCCGCGACGCCGGCGATTTCTTTGCCCGCAAAGTAGCGGAAATTTATGATGTCTATCAGCAGCATTTGCTTGAAAACAACGCGCTCGATTTTGATGATTTGCTGATGCTTGCCGTCAAAGTTTTAAAAGAACACAGTGATGTTCGGGAAAAATATCAAGACAGATTTCAATACATTCTGGTGGATGAGTATCAGGACACGAACGGAGCACAATACCAATTAACGACACTTCTGGCAGGAAAATACCGCAATCTTTGCGTGGTGGGCGATGCTGACCAGTCCATCTACGGTTGGCGCGGTGCGGATATTCGCAATATCATGGATTTTGAAAAGGATTATCCAGAAGCAGCCGTGATAAAGCTGGAACAGAATTATCGTTCGACAAAAACGATTTTAAACGCCGCCAACAGCGTTATTGAACATAATATCGACCGCAAGCCGAAAGAACTCTGGACAAATAATCCGCAAGGTGAAAAAATAATTCATTACACGGCTAGCGACGAACGAGATGAAGCAGATTTCATCACTCGTGAAGCTGTAAAACAGAAAACGCTGTTCAATGCCTCTTACGGCGATATGGCGGTACTGTATCGTACCAATGCCCAGTCGCGAGCGCTGGAAGAAGGTTTCATGCACGCCGGTGTGCCTTATACTATGGTCGGCGGGCTTAAATTCTACGACCGCAAGGAAATAAAAGATATTCTGGCTTATCTGCGCCTTATCTACAATCCGGAGGATACGGTCAGTCTGATGCGTATAATCAATGTGCCGAAACGTTCACTGGGTGCAGTTACGATGAATAAACTGGCGGAATTCGCCGATATGTACAATATGAACCTGTTTGATGCCGTATCCGCACCGGAAACGGCTCCGATTACGCCGAAGGCAAAACATGCACTGACGGCTTTTGCCGAATTCATTATGGAAATGAGCAATCTGTCCATGCAGATTTCGGTTCATGAACTGATTGAAAAAGTTATGGAAAAATCCGGTTATGTGGCTGAACTGGAAAAGGAAAATAAAATCGAAAATCAGACACGGCTGGAAAATATGCAGGAATTTTTGAGCGTGGCGAAAAATTTTGAGGCTACGAGTGAAGAGCCGACACTGGAAAACTTTTTGAGCACTGTATCGCTCGTGTCCGATATCGATAATGCCGATATCGAAGGTGATAGTGTAACGCTTATGACTATGCACTCGGCAAAAGGGCTGGAATTTCCGATTGTATTTCTGGCCGGTATGGAAGAGGGATTATTTCCGCATGCACGTACACTTATGAACGAAGCGGAAATTGAAGAAGAACGCCGTACCTGTTATGTGGGCATTACCCGTGCCGAACGGAAACTGTATATCACGAATGCACAAAGACGTATGATTTTCGGCCGCGGCGTAAGCTATGAACCGTCCCGCTTCATCAGTGAAATTCCCATCCAGTATCTGGAAGAAAAAGAAGCAAAACGGACAATGAGTTTTAGTGACGGTTTTAAAGGCCATTACGGTTTATATAAAAGTACGAACAGTAATTACAGTACAGGCGGTATATTCGGTAAGACGGCACCGCTTAGTATCAATGACAGGGCAAAAGCCGTAAAACCGGCGGGCAATGCTGTTCGCCCCGATTTATCCGTAAAATGGAAAGTCGGTGACAAGGCAAAACATGCTAAATGGGGTATCGGTACAATTGTTTCCGTAAAAGGCAGCGGTGAAGAAGTGGAATTGAAAATCGCTTTTCCGGGTGAAGGCATAAAAGCGTTAATGCAGAAATATGCTCCGATTACAAAAGCATAATTGAAAAGTGAAGCGTACAGAAATTTATCTGTACGCTTTTTTTAGAAAAATATACTATTCAACATTTTTTTGTTTTATAATATAAATTGTGAATTCATTGTGCTAGTAAAATATCGGGCCGTATCGGCAGCATAGTGTTTTATCAAGCTGACTAGCATAACAGATATTGTGATGAATTTTATAAAAACAATGGAGGGATTTTCATGAGGAAAATTTTAGTCGCAGGCATAGTGTCTTTATTATTGACAGGATATGTACCGTCCATCGGTTCTGCCAGTGTAACAAACGGTTTCTTGACAAATGATGCCGATACATGCAAAGTTACATATCCTATCATTCAAATAGACAGCAAAAAAATCAGGGAAAAAATAAATGATGATATTTTCACACAGGCAGAAGAATTGAAAAATCAGGTGGATAATCAGATTTACAGTAAAGCGGATATGACGTATTATGAAAAATACGAAGATGACAATATTGTGTCACTGATGTTTTATGTAAATACGACACGCCGTTTTTCCAGCCAATCCAATTTGAAAGGATATACGATAACGTATGATAAACACACCGGTGAACGCGTGCCTGTAAGCCGTTATCTGACAATTACCCTTGATCAGCTTCAGGATGCTTTAAATCACAGCAGAGCATATGCGGTGGACGGGCTTGACAACGGAGTCAATTTGGAAGTACCTGTGCCGTATGTCAGCGATAATTATTTTATCTGTCACGACGGTTCCATAGGTCTTTTATATCAGCCGGGAGATTTAATGCCGGAGGAAGCTGGTGCATGTAAAATCGTAGTATCGCCGGAAACAATAGCTCAAGTGAATGAAATCAATAATCCGCCTGTCGTTAATGCGGAAAAATAATTTATTTTAAATAAAAAAGCGATGATGATATCATGGAAAATTTTACATTATTATCTGTAATAGTTTTCATAATGTTTTTGGTAACGGCGGGGCTTATTATCGTCAGAAAAATAGAATTCGTGCGTGCTCTGCCTGCTTTCGGCATTATCACTGCGCTGCTGGCGGGTGTACCGATTACGGGAAGCGGTGAGAATATCGCTGATTTCGTTATAATTGACGGTGTTATAAATCTTGCCGAGCCGATGTTTATCTATGTTTTAAGTATGATGTTTGCTGATTTCATACTTAAATACGGCATAAAAGATGAATTGGATTATCTGTGCCGCTATTATCTGGCGGAAAGACCGCAGTGGACTGTCTGGTTCATTACCGTACTGACGGTATTGTTTTCCGCTGTAATCATGCACATCGGAGCAATTATGCTGTCGGCCATACTTTTTGTGCCGCTCCTGTTAAAAGCGGGCATCAACAAACAGAGTGCCGTTGCACTGCTGCTTTTGGCAACGGGACTGGGAAGCTGTTTAAATCCCGGTTATCATCTGTTGTATGCCGGTTTATTGAACCTTGATATCGGCAGTGTAAAAGAGTTTTATTATATAATGGCATTTTTATGTGTCATTGCTATAATGGTGTACATCAGTCTGAACAGTAAAGCGATAAATCCGGTTTTTCGGCAGAAAGCAGTTAAACGGCGGATTGATTTCAAGCTGCTTTGCATGGTGATAATGCCTGTCATATTTGTTTTAGTGCTTAAAATCAATATCGAATGCAGTCTTATTCTGACTTTGTCTTACGGTTTTTTGGCAATCGGTGCTAAACGGCCGTTTATGAATTTGCTGTTTTCCTTACAGGAAGCCATTTCAAAATCGGTTGACGTTATTGTACTGCTGTCTGCCGTGGGAATTTTCATGCACGCTGTGAAAACACAGGCTGTCGTAAATTTAATGGCGCCGCTGCTTTTATGCTTAATGCCGAAAACCGCTACGGAATGTCTGCTGTTTTTTACTATTTTAACGCCGCTTGTTCTGTATAAAGGACCGTTTAACATGCAGGGCATGGGTGCAGGTTTAAGTTCCGTAATAATGGCATCAACAACGTTAAATCCTATGGTACTTGGCATGGCACTTTTATCCTTGAATACGCTGCGGAAAATAATGGACCCGATAGAGGTACAGAATATCGCTGTAATGCAGTACGTTCAGGTGGATAATAATCTGGTAATCAAAAAAGTGCTGCCGTATGCGATGGCGATAAATTATTTTGCTTTGTTTTATGCGCTTGTTATTTCATCATAAATAAAAAACGATACTTATTCAGTGATGATTGAATAAGTATCGTCTTTTTTTATTTAAGCATCTTTTAAAAATGCACTGTAACCTTTTTTCGTTTCGTAGACATCGATTTTACTCGTTATTTCCCACGGAGCGTGCATATTGAGTACGGCAACGCCGCTGTCTATTACCTGCATACCGTAAAGAGCCATGATATAGGCAATCGTTCCGCCGCCTCCCAGGTCAACGCGGCCGAGTTCGGAAAACTGGATAGCCACATTATTTTTTTCCATAATAGCGCGGATATTGCCGAGGTATTCTGCATTGGCATCATTGGAACCGGATTTGCCGCGTGCGCCGGTGAACTTATTGAATGCCATACCGCGGCCCAGATAAGCGATATTTTTCATATCAAAAGAGGATTTGTATAGAGCATCATAAGCGGAAGTTACATCGGAGGAAAGCATTTTGGAATTGGCAAGACAGCGTCTTAATGCCAAATCGCTGTATTGACCGAGTAAATTTAAGATTTCCGCAACGGTATTTTCAAAGAAGCGCGACTGCATTCCCGTTGCACCGACAGAGCCGATTTCTTCCTTATCGACGAGCAGACAGCAGGCTGTACGGGTCATTTCCTTTGTTTCAAGCATAGAAATAAGTGAAGTATAGGCGCACACTCTGTCGTCCTGACCGTAGGAGATTATCATGCTGCGGTCAAAACCGGCTTCACGTGCCTTGCCTGCCGGAACGACTTCCAGCTCGGCGGAAAGAAAATCTTCTTCTTCAATACCGTATTTCTTGCCGACGATTTTGAGTACGTTGGCTTTTACAGCATCTTTTTCATTATCTTTAAGCGGGATGGAGCCGACAAGTACATCCAGATTTTCTCCGTCAATAACTTTAGCGGCATTTTTCTGCATCTGTTCCTGCGATAAATGAATGAGCAAGTCAGTTACACAAAATACAGGGTCGGCTTCGTCCTCGCCGATAACGATATCCACGACGGAACCGTCTTTTTTCGCCACTACACCGTGAATGGCAAGCGGAACGGTAACCCACTGATATTTTTTTATACCGCCGTAGTAGTGCGTATCCATATATGCAAGACCGCCGTCTTCATACAACGGGTTCTGTTTGATATCAAGGCGCGGACTGTCGATATGCGCTCCTAAAATATTCATGCCGTTTTCCAGCGGCTCAGTACCGATATTAAACAGCACTACGGATTTTTTCATGCAGACAGCGTAGACTTTATCACCGGCATGGAGAAATTCTTTGTTGTTTAAAACAAGATTTAAATCCTTATAACCGCATTTTTCCGCCTGAATAATAATTTCCTTTACGCATTCACGTTCCGTTTTACATTGACTTAAAAAATTGCGGTAATTAAGGCAGAGTTTTTCCAACGCTTTTTTTTCCGAAGCAGAATAACTATTCCAAATGTCTTTTTTCAAAGACTGTTTATCTTTCTTTTTTTCTTTTGCCATAAAAATCACCTCTTAAAATAAATTTATCATATCTGTTGTGCCGGTAAAATTTCTATTTGTCTCTTTCTTTAAAATTAAAGAAAACGAACTTAAAGAAAGTGCCTGTTTGGCATAATATAAGAAAAAAGTAATATTTAATAATTTGTTTCTATATTATGCCGGGCAATTTTTCTTTGTTGCAAAGAAAAATGAACAACAGATAGATTAATCATAATTTATTATAACAAATTTTTCTTAAATGTGTTATTTGAATTATTTTATCCGGTTGTTTTCAATATTATCTATGAAAAAAACCCTGCTGAAAGATACATAACCGAGTTTTAAACATCTTTCAGCAAGGTTTTTATTTTTTTCTATTAATAAAATCGAGTGCCATTTCCGCATTGGATTTTGCTAGTATCCGCAGATTTTTCATGCGTTTTAAATTAGCTTGACGGTAACATTCCTTATAGTGCCATTTTTGGCGTATCTGTTGCATTAAGGCTTCCACCGTGATATTCTGCAAATCGCCTGCCACTTCTTCATCAATGGATTTTAAAAATCGGTCGATTTTCGGGTCATAAGAAATTCCTATCATTGGTGTTCCCATTACACCGGCAAAAATAAGTGCATGCAGTCTTATGCCTATCATTAAATCCATGTTGCCGACAAGTGACATGAGCTGTGCCGTAGTAAAATCCTCTTTTAGGATGTGAGCGGGATTTTTCATTTTAGCCGTAATCTGTTTTGCCGCTTTTACATCTTCCGGATATTGCATCGGCATAAAAACGATTTGCGCACCGAATTCGGCTGTAGCACAGTCAGCGGCTTTAGCTATGATTTCCTTATAATGACTCCATTCGCGCCATTCACGCACGGATATGCCGATTATCGGTTTGTTGATATCCACATGTGCTTTGAGAAAAATATCCTGCCCGGCATTTTTCTTTACCGGTTTTATGGCAAGCACAGGGTCGGCCGTTGCCTTTATCGGCGGACGGGTAATCTTGAGCATAGCAAGTTCTTTCAGGGAATCTTCATCACGTACGGTGATTAAACTGCTGTGATTGCCGAACCAGCGCATAAGACGGCGGGCAAATCTGCCGTATATCGGGCCGATACCCTGTGCATACAGCATTATAGGTGTATGCACAAGTTTGGCCAGAAATAAAATGCCCATGTAATAATACAGACTGCGGCCGCTCGTTACGTTTTGCAGAAGACTGCCGCCGCCGCTTATCAGTAAATCAGCTTTACAGAGTACTTTCAGAATGTCGATTACGTTAAGCCAGTTGACAGCATTTACTCCATGACGGATTTTAGTGTAATCCGGGTCGGATGAAATAACGGTAATATTCAGTTTTGGGTCGAGCTCCGAGAATATTTCTAACATTGCAGATAGCATGGCTTCATCTCCTGCATTCTTAGAACCGTAGTACCCGGAAATTACAATATTACTCATTCAAAGAATTGCTCCTGTCTGTCGAAGATGTAACGTATTGCCACAAATACAGAGCTCCCATAATAACACAGCCCAGTGCGCATCCCCAAATAACGCCGTCAATGCCGCGCATTAAGGACATGAATACAGGCGTGCGCATATGTGCGAAGGTTTCGACCATGGAACTCTGTCCGATTGTAGCGATTATGGACAAAATGAAAAATACTGCTGACGGCCATTTGCGATACCATGCCATCATCATGAGGATAAACGCAGGATGACCGATAAATAGTTCTTTGGAACGGGGACGGGCATAAAATGCCTGTTCCAGAAATGCTCTTAATTTAAGTTCGATACCCGGTACCGGAACACCTGCCGTATGACCGGAACGGCCGATAAAGATTACAGCGGCAACGAGTGCTACGAGAAATCCTGCCAAGACTTTAACAGAAACATTCATGTTTAAAATGCGTTTTAACTGTACTTTCAGGTTTGGCGGGTTTAAAAGTTTTTCGCCGAAGATATCGAAGCGTTTCATAAAAGCGAGCGCCACTAAAATCAGAGGTAAGACAAAAGTAAGTTTTATGCCGCGGAATATATTCATTTCCAGGAAAAATTCCACATCGGACAAAATGCCTGATAAATATAGTGCCCCCATGAACGAAATCAGCGAAGCGCAGATTATGGCTCTAACGGATTTTAAAAGCAGAGCGGTGAATTTCAGCTTGCCAACAAGACGGTTCTGGCGGATTACATCGAGTTGACTAATCATGCCCAGAACAGGAAAGATATTGGCGGCCGCCAATGCTCCGGCTACGCGGATTAGAGAACTTTTGCCTAGGAACATACATACCGCACAGGCGATAAAACATACCCCGAGCAAAGCATACAGCCTTTTGTCTGACAGTGTCGGGAATATAAGCGAGATATACATAACACCTGCGGCACAGATGCCCAGGAGCATTAAAATCTGCAAAATCCTGTTGCCGAAAAACGGTTCAAAGTAGCTGGCTTTATCAATTGTAAAGCCTTTTTCCACCAGTTTGTCTTTTGTCATGGAAATGTACTTCATATTCGTATCGAGCAGTGACAAATCATCAACCGGTTTTTCATATATGCGCATTAAGTTTATGCGGATATTGCGTTCCTGGTCGGTATTGGCCCAGCGTTCCACGGCCGTATCCATTTTTAATTTAGGCTGTTCATCTTTCGGAATGGCATATAAACGAGCCATTTTATAATCCATACCGCGGATTATGTCAAACAGACCGTCCTGCGGATAAAACTGCAGCTGGGTCACATGTTCAATGGCACCGAGTGTAATATTACGCTCTTTCATCTGTTCAATCGTGCGTTCCGTATGATGCAGACCGCCGAGTGTTTCCGAACCGGAAAATACGATTTCCGATACATTGATACCGTCCAGTCGTTTGAATACGGCATCGATATCGTCATCCGTTACGTTTTTATAATTGCTTGGGCGGGCGAGTACATAAAAGCCGGCGTTATTTACTGCCTGCATTTCATCAGTCGGCATACCTAAATTCATTTTCAGCAGTTCTTCATGATTTGCCTTAACTGCCAAAAATTCCTGATTTCCGGCATGGAGTACCGTTACGCGGTTATCTCCAAGTCTGCGAAATAAATCCTCCTTGACTTCACGGTATGTTTGCAGGTCATGACCGACTACGTAGGATTCGTCGCCTTTAATCGTACCGTTGGCTACAAGTGAGCGCCAATACGGGTCGCTCATCGTGCCGCTGTAATAGCTTTCCAGCAGCTGGCTGCCCGGTATGGCAATGGTTTTACCGTTTTTGTTCAGTTTTTCAAAAGTCGTTTCATATACGGCTAAAGAAGTTATACCGGCTTCTTTGGCACGGGAGAGGACTTCCTGCGTGGATAATCCCTCCATTTGTGCAAGTTTCAGCATATCTTCGTAATCAATAGCCAAATCGACGGTTTTATTGGCCTGTTCAACATTGTAACGTTGGATATTTACCACAATAGCAGCTATCAGGCCGATGATTATACAGATAATTAACAAACGATTATATTTAAACTTTGTCAATTTTTATTCCACCTTACTCATATTACTTATTGACAGAGGCTGCAATAAGCACTTGACCGTTTTGCTGTTCTACATTAGTAAATTGCATTCCTTCCAGCGGTAAAGAGGAGGAATTTGCTATCGGAATATCTTTTGTAAAACTCAAACCGATTTTACCAAATAAACTGCTTTGCGTATCCGCATCCGTAATACGGAAAATTAAATCCGTTCCTTCAACAAGAACGTGCCCTTTGACGTGAACGGAGGCTTTTTGTCCCAAAAAGGATATTTTACCGGTAGCTTCCACGCCGTCCGGCGAAATTTTCGCCTGTATGTCGGAAATTTTATCCACTTTTTCATTCAAAAGTTCCGTGAGATTGTTCTCATCGATAATACCCGTTATGGTTAAATCCTGAGCGGAATTAACCACCAGGCGGCGTGCCAGCAGCAGGTCTGCTACGCTGATTTGCACGTCCTGTCCGTTTAAGGTCAGATTTTTTAATTTGATTTTATCTAAAATAATGTTGTCGGCTGAAATGTTTATTGTATCAACCTGTCCGAAAAGAAGCATAAAATCAGGTGAAGTATTGACTTCGGCTGTTATGGCGTCAGACTGGATTTTCTGTGCCAGTCTGCTTTCTATCTGACTGCTGATGATTGACGGCAGTAAAACCGTCCCGAAACCGATTAAAACAATAAGGACAGCGACAATAATTATTCGTAGTTTACGCAAATTACCACAACCTTATTTTAAATTTGATGGTTTGCTTTTGCATGTAAATAAGCTTCAATAAATTTGTTAATATCGCCGTCCATTACGCCCTGTGTATCACTTGTTTCCGTATTGGTGCGGTGGTCTTTGACCAGATTGTACGGATGGAATACGTAGGAACGTATCTGACTGCCCCATTCGATTTTTTGCTGGTCGCCTTCCAGTGCTGCCAGCTCTTTTTCTTTTTTCTGCATTTCCAGTTCAAACAGGCGGGCACGCAGCAGACGCAGACACTGTTCGCGGTTTTGCAGCTGAGAGCGTTCGCTCTGGCATTGTGCTACGATACCGGTTGGAATATGGGTCATGCGCACGGCGGAATCCGTCTTATTGATGTGCTGTCCACCGGCACCGCTGGCACGGTAGGTATCAACGCGTACATCGGCCATGTTGATGTCCACTTCCACATCATCGTCAATTTCCGGCATTACATCACAAGCGGAGAACGATGTATGACGGCGGGAATTGGCATCAAACGGAGAGATGCGTACAAGGCGGTGGA
>OGYT01002194.1_pt1 | contig 11036 bp, 9 predicted proteins | sample 1576631 | NCBI WGS metagenome assembly OGYT01 (sample SAMEA3541588, study PRJEB24748) | human gut metagenome | biome: human gut; feature: human-associated habitat; material: faeces | place: China | collected 2012
TACGCCATAGGAATAGCCGGTATACAGGGATGTGGCGAACATCAGGACGTACATGATGATGGTTATGGCCGCCACACCGTTTTCTCCCACATATTTCAGCATGGTCCAGTTGAACATCATGGTGACGATGCCAGTCACCAGAGCTGCCGCCATTTCCGAGCTTCCGTTGGAAGCAGCGCTTACCAGGGTCCTGATCCTGCACACGGGCTTTACGAAATGGAGCAGGCAGTCTTTTTTGGAAAAGATCACAAGACCGGACACTGCTGTCACGGAGTACCCCAGTCCTGTGGCAATGGCTGCCCCGGCGATCCCCATATCAAACACGGAGATGAGAACGTAGTCCAGGACCATATTCAGAACGCCTCCCGTAATGGAACAGACCATGGAAAGATCGGACTTTCCGGCGGCGATCATGTACAGGGTGAAATTGTTCATCAGAAGGATCGGAACCGTAAAGATCAGATAACGGCTCAGATAGATGCGGCAGTAGCCGGCCACGGCAGGGGACAGGCTCATGCGTTCAAAAAGGCGTCCCATGATCAGATAGCCCAGGCTGGACATGATGAGCCCCACAGCCACGTTTACAGCGATCAGAAAGGTGAAGTCTTCGTTGGCTTCCTGGGCTTTCTGCTGTCCGGCCTTCCGCATGATGACGGCGCTCCCTCCGGTGGCCAGCATGGTGGAGATGGCTGTGACCAGTGAGATCACAGGCGCTGTCAGATTGACGGCGGATAAGGCATCGGTTCCTATGAGGTTAGATACAAACAGGCCGTCCACCATAGTATAAAAGGACATGAACACGGTCATAACGATGGTAGGGACGGAAAACATCAGCACATTTTTCAGGGTAACGGGCTGTTGATATGCATTTTCACCGGACATAAATAAAATCCTCCTTGCATGTTACGGTATGTTTTTATCATAAGCCGTACAGTAACAGTATAGTCAAGGGGGATTTTGAATATTTTTTGATTTAAGGAACCAGGATCAGCTCGCAGGTGCATTCCTGAAATTTTCCCCGGACTTTTTCATTTATGGAATCCAGGGCGTCGGACAGGTCCTGGACCTTTAGGCTGCCGGTTTCGATCTTAAAATATATGGCGACCCACAGATGACGCCCGGTCCGCGTGATATCGAAGAAAACCGGGGAGAAGCGGTATTGCTCCAGGATCGGACCGCAGAGGGTCTTGATCTCGTTTATAAATTCCTCGTCTGGTGAGAACAGGAATATATCCCGGACGGCGCTCCACAGAACCTTGATGCTTTCCGGAAGCATGAATACCATAACAAGGACGGCCACGATCTGGTCAAAATACGGGGTGATAAATCCCAGGGGCGTTTTTTCCAGATAACGGGACAGGAAGAAGGCCAGGGACATGCCCAGACTGTATACAATATCCAGTTTCCATCCCAGAAGCTCTGCAGTGATGGTGGGCGAGGACAGGTTCCGGTTCAGCCGTTTCATCAGAAGAAAAATGATGATGCTGGCTGCGCCGAGGCAGAACTGGAAAAGGGAGACCTGGGCATTGTTTATGGGATTACCGCCGGATAAAGCGGAATCCAATACCTCCGCAGACACGCCCATGGTCACGGACAGCATCATAACACCCTTGATTATGACAAAGATGGATTCCAGCTGGAAATACCCATAGGGATGCTTTTCCGATACGGGTTTATGGAACAGGGGCGTCAGGAACAGGAGCAGGGCAATGAAGACTAGCTCCGACGCGTCATATACCGCGTCCGTCAACGCAGACTGGGAGTGGCTGTATATGGAAAAAATAAATTCTGCAATGGCAAACAGGAGTCCCGAAAAAAAGGACATCATTAAAATCTGTTTTTCTTTCTTTTCTGTGATCATACGATACCTCTTTGAATATAGTTTTTTCTGTGTTCAGGCTTATGCAGGCAAGATATCATCTCATTTCTCAAAGGTTTAAAGGGCATTATACCAAATGCGGGAAGAAATGTACAGTGATTGAAGAACGCTTCTGTGATACGCTCCGGCGGGGTTTGGAGAAAAGTTTGTTTTAAAACGGTGGAAAAACTGCCTGTTATGGATTAAAATAGTGGATAAGAGAAATCACAAGGAGGGATATGCAATGCTGGAAACAGGAACCAAAGCGCCGGCGTTTGAGCTGCCGGACCAGAACGGAGTCATGCACAGACTGGAGGATTACAAAGGAAAAAAGGTGATCCTGTATTTTTATCCCAAGGACAATACTCCGGGATGTACGAAGCAGGCCTGCGGCTATTCGGAGCGCTATCCGCAGTTTATGGAGAAAGGCGCGGTGATACTGGGAGTCAGCAAGGACTCTGTGGCCTCCCATAAAAGGTTTGAGGAGAAATACGGCCTTGCGTTCACGCTGCTTTCCGATCCGGAGCGGACGGTCATCGAGGCTTATGATGTGTGGAAGGAAAAGAAGAATTACGGGAAGGTGTCCATGGGCGTGGTCCGCACCACCTATCTCATCGACGAGGACGGCATCATCATCCGCGCCAATGATAAGGTAAAGGCAGCAGATGATGCGGAGAAGATGCTGGGAGAGATGGAATAGGCTGAGTTTGTGCAGCATCATTCGCTAGGAAAGGAGCCCCCCAAAATGAAAGAAATAAAGATCCAGGAGCTGGAAAACATCAAGATCGGAAGCGCAGAAAATAAAGACGCCGCCACCGGCTGCACGGTGATCCTCTGCGAGCAGGGCATGGCAGCGGGGCTGGATGTCCGGGGCGGCGGTCCGGCGTCCCGGGAAACGGAGCTCTTGAAGCCCACAGCGGCGGCAGAGTCGATCCATGCGGTGCTGCTGTCCGGAGGCAGCGCCTTTGGTCTGGATGCGGCCGGAGGCGTAATGGAGTATCTGGAGGAGCGGAATATCGGCTTCGATGTGGGGATCACAAAGGTTCCCCTGGTGTGCGAATCCTGCCTGTTCGATCTGATGGTGGGAGATCACTGGGTCCGGCCGGACAAGGCCATGGGCTATGCGGCCTGTGAGAATGCGGAAAAGGGCAATTACCGGGACGGGAATTTCGGCGCCGGGACCGGAGCCACTGTGGGAAAGCTTTACGGACCGGAGTTCTGTATGAAGTCGGGGATCGGAAGCTACGCGGTACAGATCGGAGAGCTGCAGGTGGGAGCCATTGTGGCGGTCAACGCTCTGGGAGATATTTACGACTGGAAGAATGGGAAGAAGGTGGCCGGACTTTTGGCAAAGGATAAAAAATCCTTCCTCTGTACTGAGGACGAGGTCTATAAGAGCTATGAGGTGGTAAAAAATAAGTTTGTGGCCAACACCACCATCGGCGCGGTCATCACCAATGCGGCCTTCCACAAGACCCAGCTCTGCAAGATCGCGTCCATGACCCACAACGGCTATGCCCGCTCCATCCGCCCAGTCCATACGACGGCAGATGGTGACAGTATCTACGCCCTGTCCACAGGGAAGCTGGAGGCGGATCTGGACATGGTGGGCACTCTGGCAGCTCAGGTCATGTCGGAAGCGATCCTTAGGGCAGTCATGAGCGCAGAGACGGCTTACGGTTTTCCGGCGGCCAGGGATCTATAAAAAAGAAGAACGCTCCGGGACGGAGGCGCCGCAAGGGCAGCCGGATCCCGGAGCGTATTTTTATGGAAATCTTTACTGCTGCTTCTGGTAGACCACATTTCCTTCAATGAGGACGGTGGCAGCCGATGTATAGAAGTTAAAGGGATCGCCGTCCCAGATGACGATGTCGGCGTCCTTACCGGGCTCTAAGCTTCCCACCCGGTCCTCCAGGCCGCAGGCGCGGGCCGCGTTGATGGTCACGGCCTCCAGGGCTGTCATGGGGCTTAAGCCCTTTTTCACCATCAGTGTCATCTGGACCATGGAGAGCTCCACGTTCATTTCCGGATGGCCGGTGGTGGCGGCAAATTCGATGCCGTTTTCTTCCAGGACAGAGCCTGCAATGGGATCCCGGTAACGGTTTTCACTGTTCTTTTCTCCGTAGACCGGTCCCAGCACGCAGCGGACGCTGTGCTTCTTCAGATCCTTTGTGATCTTCCAGGCGTCCACGCAGTTTTCTACTGTATAGGTGAGTCCGAATTCTTCGGCGATGCGCACGGCGGTCATCATGTCATGGCCGCGCTTGGCGATGAATTTTACGGGCATTCCGTCGAATACACGCATCAGGGAGTGGAGCTTCATATCGAATTTCGGCGGCTTATTTGCCGGATCCTTCTGGGAAGCAGTCCACTGGTCATGATAGCGTTTCGCCTTCATCAGAGCTTCGCGGATCACGGCTGCCGTACCCAGTCTTGTCATGGGCGATCTCTTTCCGCCGTATGTATTTTTCACCCCGTCGGTGAGGCACATCTTAATGGCGATCTCGGGCACCATGACCATCTCCTCCACCGTATTGCCAGTGGTCTTGATGGCTGCGCAGGTTCCGCCAATGGGGTTTGCATTGCCCGGACAGGTAACGGCTGTGGTCACTCCTCCGGCCAGAGCCATTTTAAAGCCCTCGTCTCTGGGATTGATGGCGTCCATGGCCCGCACCTGGGGTACGATGGGATCGGTGGTCTCATCGGCGTCGTTGCCCTCAAACCGGAAGACCTCTTCTTTGACGCCAAGGGAGCAGTGAGGCTCGACGATACCAGGAGTCACATAGTTTCCGCAGGCGTCGATGATCACGTTGCCCTGGCCGTATTTCTGGCAGGCGTCGTCGCAGATATCAAGGACCTTTCCGTCCTTTACTACCAGATCCTTTTTCTCTTTGTAGATTCCGGCCATGTTGATCAGATTACAGTTTTTGATAATCAACATTGCTTTCACCTGCCTTTCTTTCATATGCGATCTTTCCGTCGATGAGGACGATACCGGCCTGGTACATGGTGTCTAACGGTTCCACATCCCAGATGACGATGTCAGCGTCCTTACCAGGCTCGATGCTTCCGACTCTGGAGTCGATATCTGTGATCTTTGCAGCGTTTAAGGTCACGCTGCGGATTCCCATTTCCCTGGACATTCCGTTTTTCACATAAAGGATGACCTGGAGGAGCTGGTCCTCAATGGGAACGAAGGGAGCGTCGGTGATCAGGGCGAAGGTGACTCCGGCCTCCTCCAGGATCCGTCCGGCTTCATAGGAGCGGTTCTGGCATTCGATCTTGCTCTTGCCGCCGACGGTGGGACCCAGCAGGCACTCGGCGTTGTTCTTCTTTAAGAATTCCGGGATCATCCATCCTTCGGTGCAGTGCTCGATGGAGTAATGAAGGCCGAATTCATTGGCCACGCGGACAGCAGTCTGGATATCGTCTGCCTGGTGGGCATGGATCTTGACCCGCATTCCTTCAAATACCCGCATTAAGGAGTGCAGGTGGAAGTCGAACGGGAAATCCGGCTCCTGGCCATGGAGCTTATAGTTTTCATAATATTCCTTTGCCTTAAAAAGCTCCTCCCGCATAAGGGCGGCGCTCATCATCCGTGTTCTGGGAGCTTTTCCGCGGTTTCCGAAGGTCATCTTCGGGTTTTCTCCCAGGGCCATTTTCATTGCCAGCTCCGGGCAGATGAGGCGGGATTCCATGTCCTCGCCGGCGGTCTTGATGGCTAAGAAGGTTCCCCCAACGATATTGGAGCTTCCAGGGCCGGTCACAACGGTGGTGATCCCCTGGCGGAGGGCCGCGTCAAAGGTTGCGTCCTCCGGATTGATGGCGTCTAAGCCCCGCAGTCCGGGAAGGACCGGTTCGGTATATTCATTTCCGTCCATTTCCTCGCGGCAGGCAGTTCCCCAAAGCCCTGCATGGCAGTGGGCGTCCACAAGGCCGGGGGTCACGGTACGTCCGGCAGCGTCGATGACCTGGCAGTCCTCCGGCACCTCTCCCACCTGGCCGACCTTTACGATCTTTCCATCGTCGATCAGGATATCACCGGTCTGCTCATACATACCGGCCATGGTGATTAAATTTCCATTTTTGATCAGCAGCAATTGAAAAGCACGCTCCTTTCTTAGATCATAGCTTTAAATCAGTATTATTGTACAAATTTTTTGCGAAAATGTCAAAGAAATTATGGAGCATGGGGACAGAAAACACAAAAATATATGGGGAACCGGGAGATCTGGTTGTTTTTCCGTATATGAGCGATTATAATGAAATTTAACGGAAAATACATGAGGGGGTATAGAATGGAAAAGCCCACGATGCTGCTCATATCCAGGAGCTCTACGACAAATGTAGGAATGCGGTCATATTTAAATCATATATTTAGTAAATATATCCATCTGGAAACCTGCCTTGCGGCAGATGTGGATATGGAACGGATGGAAAAAGCGGATCTGGTACTGTTCAGCTCCAGATTTGCGGCCAGGATGGCAGAGCCTCTCATGACGCCGAAGATCCGGTATCTGATCTGTATCCGGACCTTCAACCATACATATTTAAACAGGATCCTTTCGATCCCGTCCAATTCGGAGGTGTATCTGGTCAATGATTCGGAGTGTTCGGCAAAGGACAGCATACAGCTTCTGTACACCCTGGGGATCACCCAGTACCGCTTCATTCCATACTATCCGGGCTGCCCGGAGACGGATGCCAGGATCCAGTATGCGGTGACGGTGGGAGAAAATAAGCTGGCTCCCAGGAACGTCCAGACGCTGGTGGACATCGGGATCCGGATCGCCGATATTTCGACGATCTCCGAGATCGCCTCGTTTTTCCATCTGCCTTTAAGCCTGGCGGATGTGGTATCCTTAAATTATATCAACCAGTTTGTGCAGCTTTTGAAAATATCCAATCACCAGTTGAGCCAGGCCACCAACACGAAGTTCATTACTCAGAGCATCCTCAGCAATATTGATACTGGCGTCTGTATTGTGGATGACGGGGGAAAGATCCAGATGATCAATAAGCAGTTTAAGGAGGCCCTGGATATCCCCAGATCCCACCTGGTGGGTACGCTCCTTAAGGAGGCGGTCCCGGAGTTGGACGGCATTGCAAAAAGGTCCCAGGACCAGCGTTCCCCGTTTTTCTTGGTCCGCAGGGGAAAGGAGGATCCGTTGAAGCTGGCGGTCCAGGAGATCCGGGATATGGATCACCGGAGGCTGACCATGATCCACTGCCATATGGACCAGCCGGCTCTGGAAAGACCGGCTCCAGAGGGGGATACGGAGGGAAACGTTTTAAAGAGAGAGGGGGCCTACTTCCGCTTTGATGATTACCGGACGGCCAACAGCCGCTCCCTGCGCATGGTGGAGGCGGCCAGACGGATCTCCTTAACGGATTACCGGGTGCTGATCTCCGGGGAGCCGGGTACGGGAAGAGAGGTGCTGGCCCAGGCCATCCACAATAATTCCAGGAGAAGTGCAAAGCCCTTTATGAAGCTGAATCTGACGGTCTTGAGTGAAGGGCAGATCACGGAGGAGATGTTTCCCGGAGATGGCCGGGAGGGAATCTTAAATCGGGCAGGACCCTGTATCTGAATGGCATTCACTGTATGTCGATATCGATGCAGAAGGAATTTTTAAATATGATGGACCAGATGCCCGATGTGCGGTTTATCGCATCCACGGAAGAGGATCTTTATACCATGTGCCAGGAGGGGAGGTTTTTAAAGTCTCTTTTTTATATGATCGGGGAGGTATCCCTGGAGACATTTCCCATCCGCCAGAGACCCGAGGATATTCCGCTTTTATTTGAGTACTTTATACGGAATATCTACAACAATTCAGCCCTGCGCTGGACCGATATGTGCAGCGAGGAGCTGTGGAACAGCCTGACGGCGTATTCATGGCCGGGCAACGGAAAGGAGATCGAAAACCTCTGTAAGTATGTTTACTGTTTTCATTCGGAGGGAAAGCTGACCATCCGGGATCTTCCGGCTTACATACGGCTTCAGATGGCGAAAAAAGCGTCGCTGCTTTCTCCCCTGGAAAAACGGGTCTTACAGACGGTGGCCCAGAATCCGAAGATCGGGCGGGCCGGTCTCCAGGAAATTTTGGAGAATGAAGGGATCCAGGTGGCGGAGGGAAAGATCCGGAGCATCCTTCAGAGTCTTTCGGAGCAGGGACTCATAAAGGTGAACCGCACCAGAGGAGGCTGTGAGATCACAGAAACAGGAGAGCTCCAGTTAGAGTAAAATACAAAAGGGATTAGGTTATTTAAACGAAGGAGAAAACTTCTTTAAAAACCTAATCCCTTTATTTTGTCTGATAATTTACGATATGGACGAAAAATGACAGTTTCTGCTTTGACACACAATATATGTATTTGTATAATAAACACAATGAATCCCAAGCAAATATATCAAATATATATAGAATACACATAAATGAGTCATGCACATTTAGTAAAATGCAATGGTTAAAAACAGGGAGGCCAGGATAAAGACGCCTCCGGCCAAAAGCGGCTCCTTATAGGTGGCAGCCGGTTTCTTCTGGGTCAGATAGTCGGAATAGGATCCGAGCTGTTCGGGAGCGGGAGCAGCAGAGCTTCCGGGATCCTTTTCTTCCTGTGAAAGATCGGAGCTCTTTCCCGAGCGGGCCAGCTTTTTATGGGAGTAGACCAGCAGGTCGAAGGAGCCGGCGTATTTGGCCAGGCGGAAGCAGCCCAGGATCATTGGAAGCATGCCGCCGATGAAGAGGCCGTCGATGAGCCGGTAGAGGAAGATCTGGTCCTTCTGGAAAAAAATGTAGGCAGCAGCCACGGCAATCCCCAGGACCACGTAGTTTTTCAAGTTTTTGACTGAAAGTGAAGACATAGATGCACCGTCCTTTGTTTCTAAAAATGATTATGAGTCCTATTATACCTGGATTGGAAAGAAAGTCAAGAAACGCCAGTTGTTATTTATGGGCGGAAGCCCTGCAATAAAAAAGGAGGAATGAGTGAATGAAGAAAAGAGTATTAGCAGCAATGATGGCATGTGCCATGGCAGCCGGCCTGCTTTCCGGGTGCAGCAGCGAACCGAAGAATCCCGGGGATTCCAATGAGCCGGTGACCACAGCCGCCGCAGGTCAGACCGAGGTGGGGGATGCCACAGCCGCAGCCCAGGAGGAGTCCGGGCCGAAGATATTTCATGACTATATGACGACAGATGTGGATACCATCAATCCGCATATTTATACCATGAGCGTTTCCGGCGACGTGATCGCCAGGACTTCCCTCCAGCTTTACCGCCAGTATCCCAACGCGGAGGGGACCAGCTTTGAGTATTTTCCGGAGCTGGCAGAAAAAGAGCCGGAGAAGGCGGATGAGGAAGGAAAGGTATGGCGTATCAAGATCCGTGAAAATGCCAAATGGGAAAACGGCGATGCCATTGACGTGGACGATGTGATCTATTCCTTTAAGATGTGCCTGGATCCTCTTATGGTCAACAGCCGGGCCTCCCAGCTTGCCAGCGACTATATCACCATCACCAAGGCATCGGACTATTCCCTCCAGGGGAATGCAGGAACGGTTGCCTGGGAGGATGTAGGCATTAAAAAGGCCGATGACTATACCCTGGAGCTCCAGCTGGATGCTCCCGTGACGGAAGAGGACATCAAGGCCCATTTCAACTATGTATGGACCTGCCTGGTCCATGAGCCTACCTATGAGGCCTGCATGAGTGAGGACCGCAGCACCAATACCTACGGCTCTACCAGGGAAAAATACATGAGCTGCGGCGCGTTTATCCTGGACCAGTGGATCGCAGGCTCCCAGTTCGATATGAAGAAGAACCCGGATTTCGTCCTGGGTGATAAGATCAAGCTGGACGGCTATAATTATAAGATCGTGGGCGACCGGAACACAGCCCTGGAGCTTTATTTAAACGGAGAGCTGGATGCTGTTTCCTTAAGCCCGGAATCCATTGAGCAGTATATCGATGACCCAAGTATTAAGAAAGCACCGGCTACCTCGATCCAGACTCTGACCATCAACCATGGAAACACCAACAACAATGGGATCCTTGGAAACTTAAACTTCCGCAAGGCCTTATTCTATGCCATTGACCGTGAGAGCATCGCAAAGATGACAAACGGAATTCCTGCCAATTACCTGGTAGCCAGCAAATGTCTGGGCTTAGACGGCCAGGCTTACCGCGACATGGAAGAGTCCCAGGCCCTTTTAGAGCCCAATCTGGGCTATGATTCGGCAAAGGCAAAGGAGTTTTATGATAAGGCTCTGGAGGAATGCGGCCTTACGAGCCTGACTCTGACCTTACAGTACAACGAGACCAGCGCCAACAATAAGGCGGCTTCTGAATTCCTGCACAAATCTCTTCCAGAGGTATTTGGCGACAGCTTTACTCTGGAGCTGATGGCTGGCTCCACTTCTGTATTAAACAGCTATATCAAGGGCTGGAAGGAGGGCGATCCCAACAGCTTCGAGCTTCAGTGGAGAGGATGGAATACCAGTACTGCGGCTCCGTGGAATGGTCTTAAGGTTTACAGCAGCATGTATTCCAATAAGAACGAACCGTATTACAACGACGAATTTGACGCACTCTGGGAAAAGGCCAACTACGATATCGAAGCGAAGCTGGATCCCGCATACCGCATGGACCTCACAAGACAGATGGAAAAGATCGTTCTGGATGAAGTGGCGGCCTGTCCGGTCTATGAGGCTCCGTCCTACAATCTGATCAGCTCTAAGATCCATCTTGTTTGTGACGAATATATCCCCGGCTACGGCTTTGGATACATTCTCAGTACAAAGGACTGATCATTTGCAGAATGACTGACAGGAACCAGGAGGGGGATGCTGCAAGGTTGCTGTTTTGCGGCATCCCCGTTTTCTAATCTGATGTGGAAAGGAACATGTCTTATGGCGAAGTATACGATCCAGCGAATTTTAGCCATGCTGCTGACCATGTTTATCATACTGACCGTGGGATTCATGGTGATCCGGCTGATGCCCGGGGGGATCTTTGACGATGCGGTGGATATGACCCATGAGCAGAGGGCGGCCCTGGAGGCAAAATATAACCTTGATAAGCCGATCACCGTCCAGTATGGCCTGTTCTTAAAGGGCCTGATCTTAGAGGGAGATGCAGCCGTTTGCAAAAGAGCGCATTGCTAAACCTTTATGT
>OGYT01002212.1_pt1 | contig 10971 bp, 6 predicted proteins | sample 1576631 | NCBI WGS metagenome assembly OGYT01 (sample SAMEA3541588, study PRJEB24748) | human gut metagenome | biome: human gut; feature: human-associated habitat; material: faeces | place: China | collected 2012
TGATAATGTGAAAGATTGCAAGAATCGTTGGGATATGATGGAACAGTTGCGTGAAACCGGAGAGGCAGGCCGGGAGCAGTACGGCGTCCGGGTCAGCGGAGGAACGAAGATCCCGGTGCTGGACCTTTCGGATACAAAGGATCCGGCGGAGCGTCTGAAGCTGGCGGAGGCCTATGTGAACGGGCTGGAGGCCATGGTCCAGGATATGGAGGCTCTCCATAACAGGGATCATCAGGACTATTCTTATGATGAAAAGAACTGTATCTACGGAGCTACGGACATCGTGAGCCGGTATACCATGATCTCCGGCCCCTCGGACCAGATCCTGGAGGGACTGGCCGGGAATACGGCGGAGGAAAAGGCAGCGGCCCTGGAGCAGTCCATGACGGCCATGGATCAGATGGTGGAGCTGTTCTACGCCCATAAGGGCTTAAGCACGGCGTCCGATGCCAAGGAGTACAACCGGGTACCAGCCGGCCGTCTGAATATCCGCTACCAGAGGATGTTTGCCGGCGCCTTCATGTACGCCGGAGGCCTCCACATCGGCATCGAGTGGCCCCAGTTTAAAGAAATGGTAAACGGAAAGCCCGTGATTGCGGACGAAGAGGGAAGGTATCAGTCCGGCAGCCTGTTCGGCTGGGGGCTTTCCCATGAGATCGGCCATGAGATCAACGAAGGGGCCTACGCGGTGGCGGAGGTGACTAATAACTATTATCCGCTGCTGGCCCAGGCCAGGGATACCAATGCTTCCCTGCGGTTCAAGTACGAGGATGTATTTAAAAAGACCACCTCGGGAGCCAGGGGAAAGGCGTCTGACGGGGCGGTGCAGCTGGCCATGTACTGGCAGCTCCATCTGGCCTACGATATGGGCGGCTATAATTTCAAGACCTTTGATACCAGCAAAGAGCAGCTGGAAAATCTGATCTTTGCCAGAATGGATTCCTATGTGCGCAACCTGGAATCGGCGCCGGGAGCGGAAGGAAATAAGCTGAAGCTTTCCGGGACCGATAAGGACAATGTGCTGATGCGGCTGGCGGCGGCTGCGGCTCGGAAGGACCTTCTGGACTTCTTCCGCCACTGGGGCATGGAGCCGGACGCAGACACTGTGCGCTACGCCTCCCAGTTTGAGAAGGAGGAGCGGGGCATCTGGTTTGCCAACGATGAGAACCGGGTATGGCAGATGGAGAAGCGGAATACTTCCCAGGAGACGGAGACTTCCGCCAAAGGAAGCGTTCCCCAGGGAACCATCCAGTATGTGAACGGAGAAAACCAGGTGAACCTGGAGATCTCCGGGGACACAAACGTATGGATCTACGAGATCGTCCGCTGCGAAATGGACGGCGGAACGGAGAAAAAGCAGTCTGTGGGCTACGCATACGCACATGATGGAGAGGCTGTATTTACGGATGTGGCCGCCACAGCCAACAACCGGGTCTATACGTATGAGATCACCGGATACGACAAATGGCTGGCGAAAACGGCTCCCGGAAGAACGGGAGAGGTGAAGGTGAGCCACAGGGGCGACATCGACCGGACCTTATGGACCGTCAGCACCAACCTGACCAACAGTGAGCTGGAGGAGCCGGGAGAGGACCATCCGGATACCTATGTGCAGCCAGGGCTGGAAAAGATGGTGGATCTGGAGACTGAGGGAGCCGTTACCACTTTTACAGGCTCTGTAAAGGCCGGCCAGACGCCGGAGATCATCCTGGAATTAAACCAGCCGGAGCTGGTGACCGGGCTTGTCTACACGGCGGCTGAGGGAACTCCCATAGGGAAATTCAGCGTCAGCGTCAGCCAGGACGGAAGCTCCTGGGAGAGGGTCCCGGTGAGCGCAGATACCTTCACCCTGGAAGACGGCAGCCAGACCGTGTACTTCCATGACGGCACCGTTCTTTATACGTATGACGCGGCCTTTGTAAAGCTGACGGCAGATGGCCAGGGCGGCCGGGAGATTTCCATATCGGATCTTTCCCTGCTGGGCCAGACCGGAGACAATGTGGAAATGGATGCAGCCGGTATGGGAAGGCTTACGAAGGACTTTGCCATCAACGGCGGGGCAGACGGAGTGATCCCGGAAGGCAGCATCGTGTTTACAGGAACCTATAAGGGAAATCCGGCCTATAACGTGGTGCTTTTATGGGACGAAAATGGACAGATCGTGGGAGGAACGGATACGGATGGAAACATCCAGGCAGAATCCCTGATCCTGGCGAAGGTTCCGGAAAACGGCCTGCTGGGAGAGGTCAGCGACGGCATCTGGATCTATTACCTGCCGGAGGGAACCAGTCTTCCGAAGCATGTCCGGGCAGAGCTTTACCGGGTGGACGATGCGGAGAACCTGGAGGGCCAGAGGACCGTCAGCTCCAGTCTGACCATAACGGTTCCGGAATCGCTTCCGGAGCTGGAGCTGGATCCCGGCTCCGGCCCGGCGGCCGGGAATGAACGGCTGAGGAAAAGAGACGGCCTTTGGGGCCGGACCAGAGAAGGAGAGAAGAATTAAGTGAGACGAACGATCATAGGAAGCCTTATGGCCGCGGCATTCATAGCCGCGGGGACGGGGATCGCTGCCCTGGCTGCCGGAGGCGGATATATTCAGATGGAATCTGGAAAGAAGGAGAACCAGGTAAGGATCTCCCTGGATTTTTCCGGAGACCGGGAGATCGGGAAATACATGGAAGATATTGGGGCTGTCCAGGTGGATCTTGCCCTGGATACCCCGGAACCGGAAGATATCACCCGGGCAGAGTTTACCTTTGAAGCCAGTATCCAGAAGGATCCGGATGTGAAGATCCGGGATGGGATCTTTTTAGAGGATACCGGCCGGTTCAGCATTTTCCTGGCTGGAAACGGAACGGGAGACGGCCTGTTTAACGGCGGGAAAAAGCTGGAGCTGGGCGTGCTCCAGACGGCCTCCACGGAGGACATCACCCTCCGGGTGGAGCGGATCGCCGCAGCGGCCGGAGAGGAGCTGGTCTTTGAAACGGACGGAGGAAGAGAAAACGAGTTTCTGCTGAAAGCCACTGACCCCGGAGAAGACCAGGGAGAGAACGGCGGCTCCGGAGACGGAGATGGTTCCGGGGATGACGGCACCAGCGGCGATGGAGACGGCACTGACGGAAATACCGGCATTGGCCAGGGAAATAACGGCGGTTCTGGGAATGGCTCTGGAAACGGCTCTGGAAACGGCTCCGGAGGAAGCTCCGGCGGCAGCTACCGCCCGGTGAAGAGCACAGGTTTTATCTGTCCCCAGGTATCTGCCAGGGAGACCGCAGGTCAGTGGATCCAGGCAGGAGAGGACTGGCAGTTCCGGTTTTCTGGCGGCGCGATGGCTATGGACTGCTGGATCTTTAAGGGCGGCGAATGGTACCATATGGGAGCAGACGGCCTTATGGACCGGGGCTGGCATTACCAGAAGGAAACAGGAAGCTGGTATTATCTCAGGGAGAACGGTGCCATGAAAAAGGGCTGGATCCAGCTTTCCGGCATCTGGTATTACCTGGGAACGGCAGACGGCCGCATGGCTGTGGGCTGGCAGAGCATCGGTGAGAAATGGTATTACTTAAATCCGGCGGAGCCTGTGCCTGTGCCGGTAACGGATCCGGTCACCGGACAGACGGTGCAGAGCACGGAGGGACAGCTTCCCTACGGAGCCATGTACCAGAACCGGAAGACTCCAGACGGCTTCATGACAGGAGCCGACGGAGCCTGGATGGAATAGGAAACGCCAGGAGAAACAGAAGACAGCTTTGGCAGACAGCCGGCGTCCATGGAAACTGCATCCATGGACGCCGGTTTTTTATGTCATAGGAAAGTGCGTCCCATGACATAAAAAACGCTCCGCGGGGATCGCCATGCGGCGGAAGGGAATTATGCCGCAGAAGCGGCCCGCCGCAGGCGGAGAAGCCCGCAATCGGGCTTTTTTCTTGTCAGATCCCAGCAGATTTCTAAGAGGGATTATTAAATTTAATTTTCAAATTTTTCTGTTTATTCTTCCCATTCCTCTAATTTTATTTTATAATAGACATATTGAGGGAGGGGATTACAACTACATGAAGACAAAGGAACGACTACAAACGACTCTGGACCGCCTGCCCTACGGGCCGGAAGGCGTGCCGGAGGACCAGAAGGTAAGCAAAAAACTCCCGGAGGGCGTCCGGTCCCGGGAACTGTACGAGGACATTGTCCGCATCGCCGGGCCCAGCTTTGTGGAGCTCCTGCTGACCCAGCTCACCTCCATGGTGGACCTGATGATGGTCGGCTCCATGGGAGGGGCGGAGAACCTGGAAATGGGAACCCAGGCCTTGGCGGCCGTGGGACTGACCACTCAGCCCAAATTCCTGCTGATGGCCGCGTTTGTTTCCATGAATACGGGAGTTACGGCTCTGGTCGCCAGAAACCGCGGCCGGGGAGACCAGGAAAAGGCCAACCTGGTGGTGCGCCAGGGGCTTCTGTTTACATTCTGGGCGACGGTGCTCATGTCCATCCTGGGCGTCGTATTTGCCCGTCCTATGGTGGTCTTCATGGGCTCCACCGAAGAGGCCGTGACCGTATGGGCCACCCAGTACCTCCAGATCCAGATGGCCGGCTTCCTCACCATGGCGCTGACCAGTACCATAACAGCGTCGCTGCGGGCGGTGGGAGACTCAAAGACGTGTATGATCTACAATATGATCGCCAACGGCGTCAATGTTTTCTTCAACTGGCTGCTGATCTACGGAAACCTGGGATTCCCGGCCCTGGGCGTTGCCGGCGCCTCCATTGCAACAGTGATCGGGCAGTTCGTGGCCTTTGCCATTGCGATCTCTGTGATCCTTAAGGGGAACGGCTTCCTGAAGCTGGAATTCCGGAAGGGCTTTAAGCCGGACAGGGGAGTTCTGGGAGATATCCTGAATATTGGCCTTCCTGCCATGGTGGAGCAGCTTCTGATGCGCGCAGGGATCATCATTTACGCAAAGACTGTGGCGTCCTTGGGAACTGTGGCATATGCGACCCACCAGGTCTGCATGAATATCCAGGCCCTGTCCTTTATGACAGGACAGGCGTTTGCCGTTTCCGCTACGACGCTCATGGGCCAGTCCCTGGGAAAACGCCGTTATGATATGGCCCAGGCCTACACGAGCCGCACAAGGACCGTCGGCTTCCTGTTCTCCCTGGTCCTGGCCGCTGTCTTTATCCTGTTCGGCGGCAATATCGTGGGTCTCTACAACAGTAATCCGGAGATCATACAGATCGGCGGGCACATCATGCTGATCGTGGCCTTTTTACAGCCGTTCCAGAGTTCCCAGTTCATCGTTGCTGGCGGACTGAGGGGCGCAGGGGACACAAGGACCACGGCCATGATCACCTTCGTCACAGTGCTCCTGGTGCGTCCTGTATTTGCCATCATCCTGATTCGTATGGGGCTTGGCCTTTACGGAGCCTGGTACGCCCTGGCAGCTGACCAGCTTCTTCGGTCGGCCCTGGTCCTTGCAAGATACCAGAGTGGAAAGTGGAAGACCATACGGCTCCGGAACGAGGTGTAGACGGGCTGCGGTTTGAGATTTCATAAAGAGCGGGGCTGCTGCAAAAGAGAAGGTTCTGAGCTTCCTTTTGCAGCGGCCCCGCTTTTCAAATCTGGCCGTATGATGTATAATAAAACTGTTATCTGCATAGAAAGGACAGGATGAGTATGAAGACTATGTTAGACCGCGGCGCGGGTATCCTGATGCCGGTTTCCAGCCTCCCGTCTCCTTATGGGATCGGTACATTTGGAAAGGCCGCTTATGAGTTTGTGGATTTTTTGAAAAAAGCGAGACAGAAATACTGGCAGGTTCTTCCGGTGGGTCCCACCAGCTATGGGGACAGCCCCTACCAGTCATTTTCTGCATTTGCAGGGAACCCGTATTTTATCGATCTGGATACCCTGGTGGAGGAGGAGCTCCTTACAAGGGAAGAGATCGACGCCTGTTACTGGGGCGACGATGAGGCACAGGTGGTCTATGATACCGTGTTCTGGTACCGGTTCCCTCTGCTTAAGAAGGCCCACGCCCGCAGCGAATTCCATGAGGAAGAGGGCTATGAGAAATTCTATATGGAAAGCTGGTACTGGCTCAATGACTATGCCTTTTACATGGCGTTAAAATTCCATTTTGATAATCAGGAATGGCTGGCCTGGCCGGAGGATATCCGTTTCCGGAAAAAGGACGCGGTGGAGCGGTACAAAGAGGAGCTGAAGGAAGAAATCGATTTCTGGAAGTTCTTACAGTATAAATTTTTCCAGCAATGGAAAAAATTAAGGGCATACGCCAATAGCCAGGGGATCTCCATCATAGGGGATATTCCCATTTATGTGGCCCTGGACAGCGCAGACGTGTGGACCCATCCGGAGCTGTTCCTGCTGGATGAGGAAAACCTGACGCCTCTGAAGGTGGCGGGAGTGCCGCCGGACGCCTTCAGCGAAGACGGACAGCTCTGGGGAAATCCCCTGTACCGCTGGGATGTACAGGAGAAAACGGATTTTGCCTGGTGGAAGGAGCGGATGAAGGCGTCGGGACGGCTGTACGATGTGGTCCGCATCGATCATTTCATCGGCGTGGTCCAGTATTATGCGATCCCGGCGGGAGCTGAGGACGGAAAGGCCGGAGAATGGCTCAAGGGCCCTGGGAAAAAGCTGACGGACGCTATCGGCCAGGTGATCGGAGACACAAAGATCATCGCCGAGGACCTGGGGATCTTTGTTCCGGAGGTAAAGGCGCTTCTGGAGGAGACCGGTTATCCGGGCATGAAGATCATCGAATTTGCCTTCAGCGGAGATCGGTTCAATGAGCATCTTCCCCATATGTATACGCCAAATTCCGTGGTTTATGGAGGTACCCATGACAACGAGACGCTGGTCGGATATTTTAAGCCGGAAGAGCGTCAGTGGTGGGAGTTACAGTATATTGCCGATTACATGGGAGTTTCCCACCAGGACCAGGTGGTAGACCGGGTCATGTTCACGGCCTACGGCTCTGTGGCCAGCGTAGTGATCTTCCAGGCCCAGGACGTTCTGAAGCTGGATAACTGGGCCAGGATGAACACACCGGGAACGGTGGGGAGCAACTGGAGATGGCGTATGCGCCCCGGTGAGCTGAACCAGGGCCATGCGGATCATCTGGCCTGGCTGGTGGATACCTTCGGAAGGTTTTAGGGATGCGCCGGGAGGGGCGATGGACAGCAGGAGACTGCTGAAGAAGGAAAAACGCTCGGGATCGCTAGGATCGTGAAGAAAATAACGATATCTGAAAAATCTGAAGATGACTCCTTGACAAAGTGTGAATGACTTTATATAATAGGGCTTTCCCGTTGACAGAAAACTTTTAAAAGGAGTGCATGGATCATGAATAAGAACACAACAGATATCACATTATCAGCTTATTTTAATGACATTGTCATCGGATATTATGAGGATGAGGCGCTGGTAAAGCAGCTTGGCAGGCAGCTGGGCTTTGATGTGGACATGGATACGTTTATGGCCGTATCGTTCCAGTACCCGTCCGATATGAATGTAAAACCGGAGGACCGGGAAAGGCTTACGGATGCCGCCCAGGCGGTGATCGGGCTTTCGGAGATCAATAAAAGGATCACCGGAAAGCAGATCATCACCTGCGATTCCGGCGTATGTGTGATCCTTATTACCCATGATAAGGCAGAAATGCGCCGGATCCTGGATGCGGTGAAGGCTGTGGCCGCCGAAGAGGTGGAGAAGATCATTTCCGACCGGAGGATCCGGGTGGGGATCGGCACCATCGAAGGCGGGATCAAGGGCATCCGGCATACGTACAGCAATGCCCAGGATGCGGTAAAGGCCGGAGAGATCTTTAAGAAGGACCGTATGATCCTGGAATATATGGGCATGGAAATATACAGCAGCATCAACCAGATGGTGGTAAATTTCGGAGACCGGCTCACGAGAACAGTGCTGCGGCAGCTGGGGGAGACGGAAAAACGGGTCCTTTCTCAATATTATAAATGCAAGGAGGATGCCGCACTGACAGCAGAGGAGCTGGGGATGACCCAGGAGGAGGTAAGGAACAGCCTGGCCCAGGTGAAGGTCAATACGGGTCTGGATGTAAACGATACCGAGGATAATTTCAAGCTCCATTTCATCACCATTGCCAAGAAAGTGCTGGAAAATGACGAGAGGATTCGGAGGAACCGCTGATCCTGGGCTGGACCGTTCAGGGGCAGCAGCCGCTGGCCGATATTTCCGGCGGCTGGCAGCGGAAACTGGCAGCGGAGGCAGAAAAGTGAAAAGGAAGCCGCACGGCTGGGAGATCGACCCGCCGGACGGCTTCCTTTTTATATATTATGGGGTAAGGTATGAACAAGGGTTATGCGGCAGTCCGCTTGTTTTTTCTTGCAAAGAAGATAAAACCGAAGGCTGCAAATCCGAACATCATGGCAAAGCCAACGCCGCAGGTGAGGCCGATGCCGCTGGTCAGCCAGATGGGGGTCAGGCCGACGAACACGTCCTTCCAGGACATGATGGCAGAGTAAACGCCGTGGGTATCGCCTGCGCTGGACAGGGAATCCGGGTCAACGGCTCTTACCAGGGCAAGACCGGTGGAGGTGTTGCCGGTGGCGGCGCCGAAGGCCATGCAGGCCTTCTCAAACCACTCCTCACGGCAGAAGCGGTAGGCCAGATAGAAGATGATCGGGACTGTGAGCACTGCCAGGATCACGGTGTAGATCAGCACCGGCACGATGTAGGTGGAAACAAATTCCATGTCCAGGGTGGCCATGGCCGTGAAGACGGTGATCTCCAGGCAGAAGCCGCTGGCCATCTTGATGGTCTTTAAGTCCACATAACGCTCCAGCTTTGTCACCTTTAAGAGCTGCCAAAGGATCGCGCCGCCGAAAATTCCGTGGAGTACGCTGGGAAGCTCGTTAAAGAACGGGATGTAAGCGCCCAGGAGGCCAAAGAGCTTGCGGCCGATGAAAAGGGCGGTCAGAAGCCAGGCTACCTGTAAGGCCAGATGGTTGATGCTGATGCCGGTGGTGACGGTATGGCCGGAAGCCACACGTTTTTCCTCCGGAAGAACGCCGCCGTAGAAGTAATCGGGCTGCTTTTTAGGCTCTTTTACATAGGTTCCCCAGCCCTTCCGGATACCGAAGTTGACCATGATCATGCCCACTAACATGGCGACGATGAGGCCAAGGGTGGATAATACCATACCTACGGCCATGTTTCCCTCGATGCCCAGCTTCTCAAAGGCTGCGCCGGCGGCAGCGGCAGTTCCGTGGCCGCCGTGGAAGGAGAATACGCCCATGACGCCCCAGCCATCGGGAAGACCGGGCCATACCTTCTGTAAGAGCCAGCCCAGGAATACGCCCAGGCCCAGCTGCATTCCATAAGAGGTCATAGTCATACAGGAATAGTCCAGATAGGAGCCGATTTTTTCTCGGTTGATGGTCACGCCGAATACGGTGGCGGCCATTACGATGTCGATCATGACGCTGGGAATGGAGCTGAAGCTCTCGGGAACCTCCACAACGCCCAGGATCTGCTGGCCCAGTAAAAGGAGGATCAGTCCTCCGATCAGTGATGATGGAAGGAACAGCTTCTGGAGCGGCTTGCACAGCTCGCGGACAAAGAAGCCCACGAGGAGGAACACGGCCAGCACCAGGATATCATTACACAGTGATGCAACAGTCATTTCTTAAATCCCTCTGCTTTCGTATGTTCTGAATATTCATTGTAGATCAAATATTCACTAAAAATCGAACATTCCAGCCGGCTTTGTATCCGGTTTTTTTGTATCTGTATATGTTTTTGCGGTCTTATAATCTACATCGTTGATGGGCCATGTGGGAGCCTTGCCCTCGTAGACCTCCTGAATGCCCATGGCTGCGAAATAGGATGCGCGGTGGGCAGCCTCTGTGGTGTTTCCGCCGATGTGGGGATAAATGATCACATTGTCCAGGGTTAAGAGCGGGTTCTTCGGATCCACCGGCTCCTTCTGGATGGCGTCCAGACCGGCTCCTGCGATGATTCCGTCTCTGCATGCCTCATAAAGGGCCGTCTCATCCACACAGCCGCCGCGGGCGGTGTTGATCAGGAAGGCCGTGGGCTTCATCATAGCCAGCCTTTCCTTATTTACTAGGTTCTTTGTCACCGGAGTGTTGGGGCAGTGGAGGGAAACGTAATCACATTCCTTAAAGATCCGGTCCAGATCGCGGACCACCTCAACGCCTTCAGGGAAATCGCAGGCCGGCTTATAGGGATCGTAGGCCATGACATTCATCTCAAAGCCCAGAGCACGCTTTGCAACGCGGCTTCCGATGTTTCCGCAGCCGATGAGGCCCAGTGTCTTACCGTTTAAGGTGCTCTTTTTTACCTTTAATTTTGCTTTGTAATAGTCGTCCACCCAGGTCTTATGGAGAACGGTCACGTTCCGGCTCATTTCCAGGATCAGCAGCATGGCAGTCTCAGCCACAGAGGTGCTGTTGGCCACTGGGGCGTAAAGAGCCTGGACGTTGTTGTCATGACATGCCTTTACGTCTAAGGCGTCAAAGCCTGCGCCATGGCGGACGATGACCTTTAAATTGGGATTGGACTCAATGACCTCTCGGGTGATCGGTGTGATACGGACGATCATGGCATCCGGCTGATATTCCTTAAAATCAGCAAGAACATCTGCGGTCTCAAAGCCGCGGCCATCGATGATGGTGTGGCCGGCGTCTTCCAAAAGCTTCCGTCCCTCGGACATGATCTCCTGCGGCAGTAAAATTTTCCAGCCCATAGTATAACCTCCTGAAATCTTTTGTATGTTTTTTAGTTTCTCACGGACGTTTGTCCTTCTGGCTGTCATTATATGGGAATGGAGATGTAAAATCAAACAAGCAGTTTTGGGGATTTTAACAAAAAAACGTTGTGAAGCTCCCCTTATTTATAGAAGAAACAGAAAACAGGATGGAAGATGGGAAATATGGGTGCAGGGCCGCCGG
>OGYT01002226.1_pt1 | contig 10909 bp, 7 predicted proteins | sample 1576631 | NCBI WGS metagenome assembly OGYT01 (sample SAMEA3541588, study PRJEB24748) | human gut metagenome | biome: human gut; feature: human-associated habitat; material: faeces | place: China | collected 2012
GCACAAGAGTTAATCAGGCGCATATCCAGGGGAAGTCCCTTCCATTCGTTAAGGCTATTTTTTGACCTTTCGACTTTAGCGGGTCTCAACCGACGAAACTTACCGGAAGCCGGTATCCGGTTGCTTTTCCAGATATAATCGCCTGTCAGATTGATATGCTCCCAGCCTAGCGGGGACAAATGCGACAGCAATTGATCGTTGATCTTCACCCCTTTACGCTTCAGGGCATCGACCGCTCTTTCCATATAGACGGTATTCCACAGCGAGATAGCTGCCGTCAGCAGCGTCAGTCCACTGGCGCGATAGCTCTGATTTTCCGGTTTACGATCCCTGATTTCACCCAGACGGTGCAGGAATACCGCGCGCGCCAGCGCGTTACGGGCTTCTCCTTTATTCAGTCCCGCCTGGACCCGCCGACGAAGTGCCGGATCGCGGAACCAGTCGATCATAAACAGCGTTCGTTCAATACGGCCAATTTCTCTCAGTGCTTTGGCAAGTCCATTTTGCTTTGAGTAGCTGGCAAGCTTTTTCAGCATCAGGGATGCCGTCACTGTTCCCTGCTTTATCGAGGTTGCCAGACGCAACACTTCACGCCAGTGAATTTCGATCTCTTTCAGGTTCAGGCTGGTCGTTGATATCAGTGACTGAAGCGCCGGGTACTGGTCTGCTTTCCCTTTGATAAACAGCTTCTTGTCATGGAGATCCCTGATTCGCGGACAGAACGCAAATCCCAGCAGATGCATCAGGGCAAAGACATGATCGGTGAAACCCGCGGTATCGGTGTAATGCTCCCTGATTTTCAGGTCACTTTCGTGGTACAGCAAGCCATCGAGAACATGGGTTGAATCCCTGACCCGACTTATTATGCAGGTGTAAAACGGGCTGTATTGATCCGAAATATGGGTATAAAACTGTCGTCCGGGCTCCTGCCCATATTTCGGGTTAACCTGTCCTGCGTAGCGGCCAGTGCTGCCTGTTCTGAAATTCTGTCCATCTGATGATGATGTTGTCCCGTCTCCCCAGAATGCCGCCAGCGGCCTTTTCCCCTGCGCGTTTACCAGTTCTGCAAGGGCGGCTGAATAGGTTTCGTCGCGGATGTACCATGCCTGAATATCTTCAAGTGATGATTTGGTACTCCCGGGGCAGGCTTCTGCCATTTTTGTCAGGCCAAGATTGATGCCATCCGCAAGAATGGTGGTGAGAAGCAGGCGGGTATCGGGACGGGTAATGTCATTTTTTATATGCGAAAAATGTCGGGTAAACGTCGTCCAGCCGTTTACCTCATCGAGAATTTCCGTGATTTTAGGGCGCGGTAGCATGCTGTAAACCAGCTCTGCCAGCGGTGAAACCTGCGCCGGTACGCAGTTATCCAGCGGAGAGACTTTTACGCCCCTGTCGGAAATTTCCACATCGGGCAGTTCACCAAGGGCTGCCATGGCATTGACCTCTTCAAGTCTGGACTGAAGCAGGGTCATACGGCTGGTAATGTACTCATGGTAATCAGCAGATACGGGCAGTGGCAGCGCCGGAGTGAGTTTGTCAAAGTCCTTTTCGGGAATGAGGTAATCATCAAAATTTTTGTAGCGCCGTGAGCCTTTAACCCAGATGTCCCCGGAGCGCAACGCTCCCTTAAGCTCGCTGAGCGCACAAAATTCATAATACTGCCGATCAATACCCGCAGGTGTAATCACCACCCTGTGCCAGCTTTCAGGGACAAACTCAAGCGGCGCAGTCGCCGGAACTTTACGTGAGTGCTTCAGGTACATATCCTTGATCACAACCAGCGCATCAGCCAGAGGTTGCGCTGCCGGGGTTGCGACTAACTGTAAAGTGGATAACATGCGTGGGGCATATTTCCGTAATATGCTGTATTTCTCGGTAATAATATGCAGCGGGTCAAAATTATTTTTTCTGGCGAGATGGCGTGTTTCCTCCAGACTGGCGACAAATTCAGGCCATGGGAGTATATTTTCTATTGCGAGCCATGGATCGTCACCGGAATCGCGGGCATCAGACAGCGCCTGACCGACATCGATGTACTGCCTCAGTTTTGACTGGATCAGCTTTCCGGTCTGCTGAAGGCGCTCTGCCTGTGTTCTTTTGGCTTTGCTGAAAAGGCTGTTCAGCATTCGCTCATGCAACTCAATCACTTCGTCTGTCAGTGTGGCTCTGGCTTCTTCCAGCACGCACACCAGGATCGCATGACGCCGGGTTGCTGAAAATCGGGTCAAATCACGGCTACTCATCTTCCGGCCTTCCCGCGCCAGTTTCAGCAACCGGTTCTGGTGAATGGTACGATCTATACCTTCCGGTAATGCCAGCGATTCAACGCTGCTGAGCCGATCAAGATGTTGCAGCACGTTCTTACCATTGATTTTACCCGGCGGTTGCAGAAGCCATGTCAGCCTGGAAGACTGATTATCCGATGACTCAAGTAAACGATCCAGGGCATCCCTGTGAGCCGGAGTTAACGGGGCATTCAGAGTCTGAAATACGATTTTATCGCCGCCTGCCATGGCCTCAGCACAGGTACGCTCCACGACATCAATCGCGGGGATTATTACGTTGTTCTGCCGGAGCCAGACCAGCATCTCTTCGGCCAGGAGAATACCTTTATCAGTACGCGTCGCCATCGACAGCAGGTGTGTAATACAGTCCTGCTGTATTTTGCCGGTAAATGCCTTCACGCCAAGATAGCGGTACAGTTCGGTTAAATGCTCGCGCCGGGTCGTATCCCTGCCGGAAAGGTAAGCAGGCCAGAGATCACCGGTAAGATTTAGCCTGCTGGCGATATGTTTCAGCAGTGCATCAGAGGGTGGGATTTTTTTATCCGGGGCAAAGCCAACATTTTTCAGATAGCAAAGAAGGACGGCAAAACCAAAACGGCTGGCGGGTTTACGGTGAGCACAGATAAGCGCCAGATCATGCTCACTGAAATAGGCCATCCGGGTCAGCGTTAACTCATCGTCTGGCAATGCCAGTAATGATTCTCTTTCCGACAGAGAAAGAATCTGCCTCCTTGCCATATAGTTTCCCTCATAAATTATCCGATGCGGTATTTTTAACAAAAATGGTTATCGCATAAGGGTACACCCTGACGGCATAAACAAAATGTGACGATACTCCATGAATGACATAACCTATATGCGATAGAATTAATGCAATAATCTAAATGCGACAATGCGGTTAAAAAATGTTCATCAGAGCTTATTTAAGAGCATCGACGGAAGATCAGTTCGCCGACCGGGCAAAAGAGATGCTGGAGCAGTTCGTTCAGGAGCGGGGGCATAAAATTGCCAGTTACTACCGGGAGAACATCAGCGGTACAAAACTTGACCGCCCGGAACTGGGACGCTTGCTGATGGACAGTCACCGTAATGATATTTTACTGGTCGAGCAGATAGACCGCCTGACCCGCCTGAGTAACAGCGACTGGAGGACGCTGAAAAAGCAGATCGAACAACACGAACTGCGGATTGTCAGCCTGGATGTCCCAACCTCATGGCAGGCACTGTCAGATAAAGACCCTTCGCAGGCTGACCCGATCACCCGCGCTGTGATAACCGCCATCAATAACATGCTTATCGATCTGATGGCCGCGATGTCGCATAAGGACTGGCTGAACCGCCGCCAGCGCCAGAAGCAGGGTATTGAACGGGCGCATAAACTGGGAAAATACCGGGGTAAGCAGGCCGATCAGGAGCGTCATCAGAAAGTCCTGTACTACCGTCATGTCAAGAAACTGAGTATCAGGGAAACAGCGGATGCGACAGGGTACAGTCCCTCCCAGATTTGCCGCATTCAGGCTCTTTATAAAGAAGTGACATCTGATTAAAAAGCAACATTGACAACTATGATATTCGTTCCCTCAAAAGGAGCCCTTGTCTATATCTCTCAGAGAAGAGGCGGGCGTCTCTGTGTTTATTCTTCATACTAGCCTTACAGATAAGCAATATGCCAGATTATTTCTGCCCTTACTGACTCAGGATTAGATTTTGTTCTTTACCGGTAGTATATAATTGACTGCCAGCAACATCATACACAATATGTCATTCATCACTGGCATTATCAAAACACCGGGCTCGGTTCCCTTCAAGTTGGAATGCGAACTGGATGGCAAGAGTGATTCGTTAGCCCTTGCAGGATACCGCACTCATCTACCTGCCGGGTGCCAGAACACCTTTCGCGCAAAACGGACAGGTGTTTCTTCAACTGCAACAATACTTCTATGCGTGCCTCCACCTGCTGGATATGATCATTCAGTAGTAAACTGACTTCGCCGCAATCCTGACCCGGATTGTCCCGCAGCGCCAATAATGTCCGTATTTCTACCAACGTAATGTCCAGAGACCGACAATAGCGAATGAATTGCAGGCGTTCGACATGAGACTCACTGTAGAGCCGGAAGTTACCATCACTGCGCGCTGGCTTTGGCAATAACCCCTCTTTCTCATAGTAACGAATAGTGACAGTTTCGCATTTTGTCCGCCTGGCAAGTTCACCAATCTTGATTTCCATCCCTCATCCTCATTTAAAACTTGACTCTATAGTAGCTATAGAGTTCTTAATGAACAACACATAAACCTAAATCACAGGAAACGCTATGAGTAACTGCAGTTCAAAGGGATGCGGTTGTTCGACCATACCGATGAGCCAACCCGCTTCGCAAGCCCAGCCAACAGCTGAAGTGGCTCAGGCCGTCTACCGAATCGAGAACATGGATTGCCCTACAGAAGAGGCGCTGATCCGGAGCAAGTTGGCTACATTGACGGGTGTGATTGACCTTGACTTCAATCTGATGCAGCGGACATTAACCGTGCGGCACGAATTGCCATCGTTATCTCCGGTTGAACAAGCTTTAAAAGCTATCGGAATGCAGACCGAACGCCTGGATAGCGCTTCTGGCGAACAGACGACCAGACTGGTAATTGCCAAAATGGATTGTCCAACTGAAGAGGTTTTAATCCGTAATAAGCTTTCAAAGATAGCCGGGGTGACCCGTCTCGATTTCAACCTGTTGCAGCGCACCCTGTCCGTGCATCATACTCCTAACACGATGCCCGAGGTTCTGGATGCGCTGAAAACTCTGGATTTTGAGGCTCAGGTACTTAATACAGAGGGAACCACCTTATCTTCGGCAGTATCGGCACGGGATTCTACCAACTGGTGGCCGCTTGGTGTTTCATTGGTAGCTGCACTGGCTGCGGAGGCTGTCTACTGGTTCCTGAATGGCAACCATTGGTCAGTCATTGTTCTGGCACTGGTCGCCATCTTAACTGGCGGTCTTTCTACCTATAAGAAAGGCTGGATTGCACTTAAAAACCGCAACCTGAACATGAACGCCCTGATGTCAATAGCAGTCACCGGGGCCATGTTGATTGGCCACTGGCCAGAAGCGGCGATGGTGATGGTGCTGTTTGCACTTGCTGAAGTGATTGAAGCAAAATCGCTCAACCGTGCCCGTAACGCCATCCGGAGCCTGCTTGATCTTGCTCCCGAACAGGCCACAGTGCAGCAGCCAGATGGCTCGTGGCGGGAAGTTGAGGCAAGCCAGGTCACCATCGGCAGCCGGGTTAGGGTTAAACCTGGTGAGCGAATCGCCTTAGATGGCGAAGTGAAAGTGGGACGTTCTACGGTAAATCAAGCGTCGATCACTGGAGAAAGCCTGCCTGTTGAAAAAGCACCAGGTGATCAGGTGTTCGCAGCCACCATCAATGAGTCCGGTTCCTTCGAGTATATCGTTACGGCTATCGCCAGTAACTCCACACTGGCCCGTATTATTCACGCGGTAGAAGCAGCACAAGGCAGTCGTGCACCCACCCAACGTTTTGTCGATAGTTTTGCACGCTGGTACACGCCTGTAATATTCATTGTTGCTATCGCGGTAGCGCTAATTCCTCCGTTGTTCTACTCCGCCGCGTGGCTGGACTGGATTTATCGCGCGCTGGTTTTACTGGTTGTCGCCTGTCCGTGTGCGCTGGTGATCTCTACGCCAGTGACTATCGTTAGTGGCTTAGCCGCCGCAGCCCGGCATGGAATTCTAATCAAGGGAGGTGTCTATCTTGAAGAAGGTCGTAACCTTCGCTGGCTGGCACTGGATAAAACCGGCACGATCACTCACGGCAAACCTGAACAGACCGATTTCGCCGCATGGGGCGAAGCGTCAGCGGCCAGTAGTCGAAGTATTGCTGCGAGTCTCGCGGCTCGATCCGATCATCCCGTGTCCAGAGCCGTTGCGCACGCAGCAAATATCGATGGTATTACGCTACGTGATGTTGCCGAGTTCGTGGCATTACCAGGGCGTGGAGTGAGTGGCAGCATTGATGGCGTAACTTATCATCTTGGTAATCATCGGATGCTCAAAGAACTGGACTATTGTTCACCTGAACTGGAACAGCGCATCGATGCAATGGAGCGTGAAGGGAAAACTGTAGTCATTCTGGTGAGTACAAAGGGGGCTCAAGCCCTGTTCGCGGTAGCAGATACCATCAAGGATAGCAGCAGGAGCGCTATCACGGAGCTGCATGCACTGGGCATCAATACGATGATGTTGACTGGAGACAACCAGCACACCGCGCACGCAATAGCCACGCAAGCCGGGATCGATCGTGCACGGGGTAACTTATTGCCACTGGACAAATTACACGAGATTGAGCAACTGACTCTGACGGGCAAAGTCGGTATGGTGGGAGACGGAATCAATGATGCACCAGCCCTGGCTCGTGCTGACATCGGATTTGCAATGGGTGCGGCGGGCACCGACACCGCCATTGAGACGGCGGACGTTGCCCTGATGGACGATGATTTACGCAAAATATCGACATTCGTGCGTCTGTCGCGTGTGACGGCTAAGACGTTAAAGCAAAATATCGTGCTGGCATTAGGCATTAAAGCGATATTTCTGGTACTTACTTTCTCGGGGCACTCGACCATGTGGATGGCCGTATTTGCCGACATGGGGGCCAGCTTGCTCGTGGTGGGCAACGGTCTTAGGTTGTTACGCCGATGAACTGGAAATTCATTTTCTATGACTGGTATGGTCTGAACGCCGAGTTATTCGAGGCCATCAATGCGGGGATGCCTGTCACGCTGGGACCGCTTGTGTGGTTCTTAAGTCTGGTGAGTAATTACTGGACTGCGCCATTGATGCTGCTTGGGCTGTGGGGATGGTCGAGATTTGCCCTCCTTCCGGCCCAGGCTAATGCGGTCTGGTATCGGTTCATCATTTTTAGCACCGCCATTCTTCTTGCCTTGTTGGCCACCAGTGTTTTGAAGCTGTGGCTCGATTTCCCGCGCCCGACAGCCGTCTTTGGCGAGTTGGTAAGCATCGCAGGTGAGCATGAGAAAAACTACAGTTTTCCCAGTGAACATGCGACTTATTCGGCGCTGGTTGTCGGCACTCTTTGGACGCTGGTCGGGTACCGTGGACAAATCTCTTTGGTACTATATGCTGTCCTCGCTGGATGGGCATGCATTGCTGCCGGGATATCATTCCCGGCTGATATACTTGCAGGCTGGTGCATAGGTTTGGGCTGCATTGTTATTGCAAGAACGCTGATAGCATTTATTGCTCCTGTATGGCAGACAACTCGCCACGCATCGTCCTTAATCTGGTATGGAGTGACTTTTTTTGCTTTCATCACCGATCAGCTAACAAAATTCGTTATCGTTCGCATATATTCTTATGGCGAACAGGTCGAAGTAACGCCATTCTTCAATTTAGTTCATGTCTTAAACCCGGGGGCTGCATTCAGCTTTCTGGCAGGAGCGGGGGGCTGGCAACGTTATTTCTTCATCACTTTTGGCTTAGCTTTCTCTGCCTGGCTAGCGTACATGCTGAAAAAACAGCTTTCACGCCCTGAGGCACTGGGATATAGCCTGATGCTCGGAGGTGCGCTTGGAAATATTGCTGATCGCATTCTGCGCGGGTCAGTTGTCGATCTTCTCGACGTCCACTGGCAAGACATTCACTGGCCCGCCTTCAACCTGGCTGATGTGTTTGTTGCCGCAGGCGTAACCTGTCTGATCATCTCCAGTTTGTATCAGACCAGGTTAGCCCGAACTGAGAAAAAGTCAGACGGAGTTATCCCTTAAACCGGGGTCGACGTGTCAGAATGGAATGAAAGCTAATTGCTATATGAACTAAAGACTTATAATACTTCCTGAAAAAGGGCTGAAAGGCCTGGCCATAGCATTCGTGCGGATCTGTAGTGGTTACCAGAACCCGGAGCGTTAGCTTTAGCACGCTCCGGTGAACATAGCTTACTCTGAAATGGCATCGGGAAATAATTCTCAGCGACTGGAACTCCAGGCCATCAGTGATGGTTCTTTGAAGGCCAGTTTTTCCTTCTGATAACCGTCGAACCAGAGTTGTTTGATGTGCCTGAGTAGGTCAAACAACTCATTCCTGGAGGATAATTAGCCAGACAGAGGAAGCTGAGTTGTGTATTTTATTTCCTCCATGGAATAACTGGATGTTACATCACTCAATCCACTTACTGAACTTACCAGCTTTTTGTAAAAACTGTCGTAACCCTTCATATCTGAAACCACTACCTGAAGAAGATAATCATATTCTCCCGTGGTACGGAAAAAAGCCATCACTTCTGGCATGCCATTGACCTGAGATACAAAATGTTTGTACCAGTCGTGACTGTGGTTTTGTGTTTTTATCATCACAAAGGCTGTAAGCGATAAGTTAAGTTTTTCCTTGCTCAACAGGGCAACCCGACCAATGATGACCCCCTCATCTTCAAGACGTTTTATACGCTTCCAGCAAGGATTAGGCGTTAAATCTACAGCCGCTGCAAGATCCTGCAGACACACGGTAGCGTCGCGCTGTAACAGCCTGAGTAGCTCCTTATCTTTCTTGTCCAGCATAACCGCCCCCTTCTGATAGAGAAAATTTTTCTCTAAACGTATGAAAAAATACTGAGAATAACAATATTTTTCTCCCAAGAAAAAGATACATTAATTTCTTTTACTGGGAAGCATCTTATGCGCAGAGTGACGATATCGGTATTATTCCTGCTGGTTGCACTGACCTGGGGGACCACATGGCTGGCCATGCGTATAGCCGCTGAAACTATCCCTCCGGTATTTGCCACCGGGATGAGATTTATGTTTGCAGCACCATTTTTAATCAGCATTGCATGGTTCAGAAAAACACCACTTTTATTTCCACCCGGACAACGTTTATTCCAGATCATAATTTGTGTTTTTTATTTTTCCATCCCTTTCTCATTAATGATTTATGGTGAAACTTATGTCAGTTCTGGCCTGGCATCGATAATATTTTCGAATATGCCTGTGGCTGTTTTGATTACATCCGTTTTGTTTCTGAATGAAAAAACAAACCGAATGCAGGTCACTGGTTTAACTATCGCAATAGCTGCACTGATGGGTATTCTTCTCGAAGAGACAAAAACCATTACGGAGAGCCACTGGCAGGGTATTCTTGCTCTTGTTTCAGCTGTGATCATCCATGCTATAATATACACTCAATGTAAAAAAAGAGACTGTAGCGTCTCTGTTATAACATTTAATGCGCTACCATGTTTTTTTGCAGGATTACTCCTCTCTGCTGCGGGATGGTTATTCGAAAGACCTCAGATTTCAACTTTCTCAACGAACTCAATATTAGCGACCATATATTTAGGTTCTTTCGCAGGTGTTTTTGGTATTCTGTGCTATTTTGCTCTTCAGCAAAAGGCGAATGCTTTCCAGGCCTCACTTGTATTTCTTATTTTTCCTCTGATTGCGGTAAGTCTGGAAAATTATATTTATGGATATGCCATTTCAACACACTCAATGCTACTTATTATACCGTTAGCTATCGGGATATTTCTGACTCTTGTCTTCAGGGAATTGCCTGGAACTGACAGGCTGCGGGGTAAATTATCGATAACAAGCAATCCGATGAATAATGATGTAAAAACTTCCTGAGAAGCGGTAGGCTGGGTCTTTATTTTCGGCCAATGTGGCGAGTAAACGGTAGATGCAGGCTCACAGTCTAGTGAGAGACAGTTGCCGCATCCAACTCTCTGAGATCCATCAATGCACATGTTGATTGCAAATAACTGATATTATTGTGTATTTTTTTTAAAACATCGTGTTGGTATCAGTTTTTTGTAGTAAAGATTGATTACTTGCCGTACAGGAGAGATAATTCCCTCTGTATAATATGGGTTAAAATATTGAATATATCAAAAAGTGCACCTTGAATGGTGCAAAGGATAAGCCATGAGTAAGAAATTTTTGTTACCTGTTGTGTTGTCATCGTTTTTTTTGTACTCATCCATAGCGACAGCTTGTCCATATAGCTATGGATATAATAACCGTAATCATTCAGCGTACAGTGAAAATTATTCAAAATTAGCTCGTGACTTCGAAGCTAAAAGGTATGAACTAAATAAATTGTATGATCAGGGGGTTAGCGAAACAGATGACAAAGCTAAAGTGTTAATTAAAGATTTGGATTCTCTTTCAGCTAAAATGCAACAAGAAAGACAGTCAGCCCGCCCGTATCAAGGTGAGCGCAATAGAGATAATTGGGATCGTAATGGTCATTACGACCACTGCTGGTAATGTGAATAAACCCCGTAAGCACGTTTGCCGTGTTTACGGGGATATAACTCAGCATCCTGTAGAACAAAGCAAGGCTCATGGAACAGAAGTTTGCATGTTAAACGCAGTATTTTACCGATGCGGTCAGGAGACTATTTAATTTAAAATCCAGTGCCTATCTCATTTAAGATCTCGCGCATTCAGTAGTTCATTACTTATAACACCAGTCGGACGGCATGTAGCTTGTAGCTGACTCTATTGCGATATTTAACCTGTTCAAAAAACAGGCTTAACGAATGGAAGGGACTTCCCCTGGATATGCGCCTGATTAACTCTTGTGCAA
>OGYT01002227.1_pt1 | contig 10909 bp, 10 predicted proteins | sample 1576631 | NCBI WGS metagenome assembly OGYT01 (sample SAMEA3541588, study PRJEB24748) | human gut metagenome | biome: human gut; feature: human-associated habitat; material: faeces | place: China | collected 2012
TGAAGATTCCGACGTTACTAACTGAGCGTTGTATCTAATCGTGGGGGCAGGTCAGGGCGCTTATAAAGCTTGCATGAGAATGACCGCTTAAGTGATTGTAAATATCACTGAAGTAACGTTGGTGAATGTCAGTCTTGTTAGTGATGGCGTGCCAGCCTCCCTTTGGCTTCCAATTTCCTTTTTCAATTTCCTTTTTTTCTTCGCGGTTGCTTTTTTGATAGTGCGGGTCGCGAGCTATATCATTATAAAGTTCTTTTATAGACTCGGATTCCCGTGAGAGAACATTTTTGCTCTCTGAAGTATTTGCTAATAACTTGCTTCTATCTATAAGCCCGGCTCGGCGCCAAAGCTTATATCGATAAATAGACAAGCTTTCGTCTTGATTCACAAATATATAGTTAAAGGCCAAGTATGATTCGATGGCAGCTCTTACGACGACTGCCACTGAGGAGTGATCGATATGGGAAAAGACCTGCCCCACGCCAAATTCAAAGCCAATTCCCGCACTAATCTGTTGAGCTGTTGCGATATGCCTAAAAATTTTCACGCTCAAAACTTGAGCATCATTTTTCCATTCGCATCCAGGAAGCAGTTGCTCACCATTTTGGGATTCTATTAAAAGAAAACATAAACTCATAAGTTTGGAAAGGTCGGCGTCCCAACTCATAACTCACCTAAAATAGTAAATAAAATTGATTTATGCATAATAAGTGGCCAAGTTAATTTACAATCGTAGCATCGCGCTTGCGAATGGAATCAACATACGCGTCGGGTAAGGAATCAATCTTTTTGCTCTCTTCTGCTACCAGGGAGTCTTGCAGGAGCAGAGCGGAGTTGCGTCTTAGAAGCTCTATTTCCTCTAGATACTACATTACCATTACGATCAATTGTGACAATGGTGTCTTTGATTATGTTTTTGTATCCGTTTTCTATTTTATACTCAAAAGAAACATTATCCGATTTAAATACCCATTGTTGGGAGCCGAGTGCCAAGAAGCTGAACTTTTCACCTTCGATTTCCAAAACGTGGGAATGTAGTGCTCCCGTATTACCGCCCCGGCTTGGAGGCCGTGGTGGTTCTTTGAGAAACATACCATACGAAGTGATTTTTTTGCTTTCTACTCGAAACTTATCCATGAGGCCCCTCAACTTACTGTTGGATAACCAGCTTGCTGGCGAGTAAAGGTATACCATACGGGGTTGTGAAACAATTCCGGCATACCGACCGCAGCTAGCTGACATCAATTGGCTGGAAGCAGTCGTTTAACCAGCTTCGAACCATAGCTTGTTTTATACGGACAGACTATAACTTGGACTGACCCTGCCCCGGTAGACGATCCTGCCCTATAGTTCAACTACAAAATGTCATTTCTGACATTGAGCTGATGTCCGCTCCTCGCTCAAAGCTGCCTGTCAATAGCAGGGTATTGGATGCATTTTTTTGTTAGAGATGACCAAGTAAAACGTAAGTGGGTAGTCAAGTGAATGCAAATACCGAAATGGTCGACTAAACGTGTTTGAATGTATGTTTTTGCAGTAACATCTTTTCGACCCATCCGTGCAGGCAGTGAACTGGACGGACAACATCCGTAACCAGAAGCCATCAAAGTAGTAATATTGCTCAAAAGACAAGATAGAGGGGAGCTTCAAGGTAACACATGCTGTTAGCATACCCTTGCATTGAGCCACAAAAAATCTCACTGTACCTGCCACAATTTTGCCACACTCACAACGCGCAAAAATGCACATTCGTGTTAAGAAAAGCAAAGCAATGCAACAGTAATTATATGATTTTATTATAAAAGATGGTGCCGATAATAGGAGTCGAACCTACGACCTTCGCATTACGAATGCGCTGCTCTACCAACTGAGCTATATCGGCCCTGCAAGATGTGCTGACGAGCGTAAGCACGGGATAGAAGGTTAAAACTAAGTGGGTGATGCGTCAATGCCCTTGCGAATCAAACGGCTACTTTTGCATCACCCAATTAGCATTAAGCACGAATGGTATCGTCGCCGAAACCAATCCACTTATAGGTCGTCAGGGCTTCCAGGCCCATCGGGCCACGCGCGTGCAGCTTCTGGGTGCTGACCGCCACTTCCGCGCCGAGGCCAAACTGGCCGCCGTCGGTAAAGCGGGTAGAGGCGTTGACGTACACCGCCGAGGAATCCACCTCGTTGATAAAGCGGTTCGCGTTGCCCAGGGTGCGCGTCAGGATGGCGTCGGAATGCTGGGTGCCGTGCTCGCGAATATGCGCTACCGCTTCATCCTGATCGGCCACCACCTTCACGTTCAGATCCAGCGACAGATACTCATTGTCATACTGCTCCGCTTTCACCGGCTCTACGCTGGCCGGGCCGTTTTGCAGCGCGGGCAGGGAGGCCGCATCGGCGTGCAGGCTGACGCCGCTTTCCGCCATCTGCTTGCTCAGCGCGGGCAGGAAGCGTTCGGCGATATCCTGATGCACCAGCAGCGTTTCGACCGAGTTACAGGCGCTCGGGCGCTGCACTTTGGCGTTAACGATAACCTTCAGCGCTTCGGCCACGTCGGCGGAGTGGTCGATATAAATATGGCAAACGCCGATACCGCCGGTGATCACCGGGATCGTCGACTGCTCGCGGCACAGCTTATGCAAACCTGCGCCGCCGCGCGGGATCAGCATATCGATATACTTATCCATCTTCAGCATCTCGCCGACCAGCGCGCGATCCGGGCTCTCAATCGCCTGCACGGTGGCCGCCGGTAAGCCGCACTCCTGCAGCGCCTGCTGAATCACTTTCACCGTGGCGGCGTTGGTGCGCCAGGTCTCTTTACCGCCGCGCAGAATCGCCGCGTTGCCGGTTTTCAGGCACAAAGAGGCGACGTCGACGGTCACGTTCGGACGGGCTTCATAAATTACGCCCACCACGCCCAGCGGCACGCGGCGACGCTCAATGCGCAGGCCGCTGTCCAGCAGACCGCCGTCGATTACCTGACCGACCGGGTCCGCCAGGCTGCAGACCTGACGAACATCGTTAGCAATCCCGCTCAGGCGCGCCGGGTTGAGCGCCAGGCGGTCAAGCAGCGCCTCGCTCAAACCGTTGGCGCGCGCTTCCGCCAGATCCTCAGCGTTAGCCCGCAGGATCGCGTCGGTCTGCGCTTCAAGATAGTCGGCAATCTTTTCCAGCACCCGGTTCTTTTCGCGGCTGGAAAGCTGCGCGAGTTTGTACGAGGCCGCTTTGGCAGCAATGCCCATTTGTTCCAGCATTTTCAGCTCCTTAACGGATAATCATGTCGTCACGGTGGACGGCGACCGGGCCGTATTCATAGCCCAGAATGGCATCGATCTGCTGCGAGTGCTGCCCGGCGATGCGGCGCAGCGCATCGCTGTTATAGCGGCTGACGCCGTGGGCGATATCGCGGCCTTCAAGGCTGCGAATGCGGATCACTTCGCCGCGCGAGAAGTTGCCGGTGATGGTTTTAATCCCTTTCGGCAGCAGGGAGCTGCCGCGTTCGAGAATTGCCTGGGTCGCGCCGGCGTCCACGGTAATTTCGCCCGCCGGCGGCGCGCCGAAAATCCAGCGCTTACGGTTTTCCAGCGGCGATTCCTGGGCGTGGAAGCGGGTCCCGACGGAGATGCCCTCCATCACGTCGCCAATCACCCCCGGACGGCTACCGGCGGCGATAATGGTATCGATGCCCGCGCGGCAGGCGACGTCGGCGGCCTGCAGCTTGGTGCCCATACCGCCGGTACCTAAACCGGACACGCTATCGCCCGCGACGGCGCGCAGAGCGTCATCGATGCCGTAAACGTCTTTAATCAGCTCGGCCTGCGGGTTGTTGCGCGGGTCGGCGGTGAACAGGCCCTGCTGATCGGTCAGCAGCAGCAGTTTATCGGCGCCGGCGAGAATCGCCGCCAGCGCCGAAAGATTATCGTTATCGCCGACTTTAATCTCGGCGGTCGCCACGGCGTCATTTTCATTAATGACCGGCACGATATTGTTATCCAGCAGCGCGCGCAGGGTATCGCGGGCGTTGAGAAAACGCTCGCGGTCTTCCATATCGGCGCGGGTCAGCAGCATCTGGCCGACGTGAATACCATAAATAGAAAACAGCTGTTCCCACAGCTGGATAAGACGGCTCTGGCCGACCGCCGCCAGCAGCTGTTTCGACGCAATGGTCGCGGGCAGTTCCGGGTAGCCGAGGTGCTCACGTCCGGCGGCGATCGCCCCGGAGGTGACTATCACAATTCGATGACCCATCGCGTGCAGCTGCGCGCACTGGCGCACTAATTCAACGATATGGGCGCGGTTCAGGCGGCGGGATCCGCCCGTTAAAACACTGGTGCCCAGTTTTACCACCAGCGTCTGGCTATCACTCATGATTCTCTGCCGTTCAAAAAGGAGTTTCGATATCGAGTTGATGTTGTAACAGGAGTCAGCCCGCTTGCCAACACCTGGCGTGGTGGACGAACCACTTCATTGCGCGGATCGGGCATTCTGGCGGGGAAGTGTGACACATTCATGACGGAAATAATTTAATACCCTTTTTTAGAAAAAGTTCCATATTGTCATAAATTTTTAATATTAGAGCGTTAAAAAACCTGCAGTTTTTGACGGGGCTTCCGCCCGGAATTGATTAGCGCGTATAAATAAATCACCAGGACTGAATAATGAAAAAGAGCTCACTGGCATTAATGATGATGGGTCTTATTGCTTCTTCGGCTACGCAGGCGGCAGAAGTTTATAATAAAAACGGCAATAAACTGGACGTCTACGGCAAAGTCAAAGCGATGCACTATATGAGCGACTATGACAGCAAAGATGGCGACCAGACCTACGTTCGTTTCGGCATCAAAGGCGAAACGCAGATTAACGACGATCTGACCGGCTACGGCCGCTGGGAATCGGAGTTCTCCGGCAACAAAACTGAAAGCGACTCTTCGCAGAAAACGCGTCTGGCGTTCGCCGGCGTGAAAGTCAAAAACTACGGTTCATTTGACTATGGTCGTAACCTCGGCGCGCTGTACGACGTCGAAGCCTGGACCGATATGTTCCCGGAATTCGGCGGCGACTCTTCCGCGCAGACCGATAACTTTATGACCAAACGCGCCAGCGGCCTGGCAACCTACCGCAATACCGACTTCTTCGGCGTGGTGGATGGCCTGGACCTGACTCTGCAATATCAGGGTAAAAACGAAGGCCGTGAAGCCAAGAAACAGAACGGCGACGGCTTCGGTACCGCCTTAAGCTACGACTTCGGCGGCAGCGACTTCGCCGTCAGCGCGGCCTACACCAGCTCCGATCGCACGAACGATCAGAACCTGCTGGCCCGCGGCACGGGTAAAAAAGCGGAAGCCTGGGCGACCGGCCTGAAATATGACGCCAATAATATCTACCTGGCGACCATGTACTCCGAAACCCGCAAAATGACGCCAATCAGCGGCGGTTTTGCCAATAAAGCGCAGAACTTTGAAGCCGTGGCGCAGTACCAGTTCGATTTCGGCCTGCGTCCGTCCCTGGGCTACGTGCTGTCAAAAGGCAAGGATATTGAGGGCGTGGGGAGCGAAGACCTGGTCAACTACATTGACGTTGGCGTGACCTATTACTTCAACAAAAACATGAACGCCTTTGTGGATTACAAAATCAACCAGCTGAAGAGCGATAATAAGCTCGGGATCAACGATGACGATATCGTCGCTGTCGGTATGACCTACCAGTTCTAAGCCGTCGCCGGTAAAAAACAATAAAGCCGCCGTGGTGACAGGGCGGCTTTATTCTTGCTGATTAACGGTTTTTCGCCAGATGCAGATTATCGTTATTCATCGTGATCTGCGCGTTATATTCCTTCGGCAGGCGGCGCGCCTGATAAAATACCGATTGCCAGTACGGATTATCCAGCGAAGAGCGCATCACGCCCTGGCTGGTGGAGGCATGGAGGAAATTACGGTCGGTATCATAGAAGCCGACGTGCATGCCGCCTTTAATACGGAAGAAAACCAAATCTCCCGGCCGCAGCTGCCGCGGGCTCACGCGTTCTCCCATATGCAGCAGTTCGCGGGTGGTGATGCGCTCCATCGGCAGGTTGAAGCGATCTTTGAGCGTACGCCAGACAAACCCGGAGCAGTCGACCCCGCTTTGCTCCGTCCCGCCCCATTCGTAGGGCGTTCCCTCCCAGGTATGCATCTGATCGTGCAGCGCGGCGATCACCGGGATCAGATCGTCAGAACCTCCGTCGATGGTCGCGTGGCTACTCTGGGCGGCGGTTTTATGCGGTTTCGATGAGGATGAACATCCTGCCAAAAGCAAAAAAGGAACAAATAATAGCGCGTGAGAGAGTCTGGGCTTCATATCATTGTTTTTCGTCACTGAAAACGGGCCGTGATATTTTATAGCCGATTCGCTACGGCCTCAGAATGACCAAAAGCAAAATTTACGAAACCTTACGTAAATAATATAGGTTGGATACGCGGTGAACATCGGCGGCCTTTATTTTCGCCGGGACCGTCTCATCTTTCATTAATAAATTTTTTCTCTGTGAAACAATATTTCACAAATATCCGCGTGTTGCGCATCTGTTCCGTTTCAGCGCAAGGTGAAAGATCCTCATCATCCCGCCATTGCGCCGCCAGGCTGCCCTCCAGTACTTTTGTAGACTAAAAGAGAGAGTGGGGCGGGCTAATGCATCTGGATTTTCGCCAACTGCGCAACTTTGTCGCGTTAGTTGAATACGGCAGTTTTAATCGCGCGGCGGAGGCGGTGTGCCTGTCGCAGTCGGCGTTCAGCCGCAGCATTCAGGCGCTGGAGCAGAGCGTCGGTCATCCGTTATTCGATCGCCAGAGCAAGCTACCGACGCTCACCCTGCACGGGCAAAAGCTGCTGCCCTACGCCCGCCGCTTTCAGGAGCTGAACGTGGAGCTCAGCAGCCAGCTGCGCGAAGCGGACGATGCGCAAAACGGCGAGGTCGCTTTTGGCTGCGGCCCGGCCCCTGCCGCAAGGCTGATTCCGGCCGCCGTCGGCGAGTTTCATCGCCTTTTGCCGCAGGCGAGGGTGCGCTTTCAGATTGATAACTGGCTGGCGCTGCATCAGGCGCTGACCTCTCAGCTCTACCCTTTTGTGGTCGCCGACAGCTGGCAGGCCGAGCTCGACCCGCAGCTGCGCGTGCAGCCGCTCAGCCCGCAGCGCTGCTTTTTCGTCTGCCATGCCGATCATCCGCTGGCCAAACAGGGGCCGGTCTCTATCCAGGCGATGCTGCGCTACCCCTTTGCCGCCCCCTATCTGCCGCCGGGCGTGCGCAAGGTGCTGGCGACCCTCAGCCAGCAGCAGGACTTTACCCCGGCGATTCAGTGCGATCATATCTACGCGCTGCTTGCCACCCTCGCGCAGACCAGCGCAATTAGCTTCGCCAGCGAGGACGGCTTCGCGCTATGTCAGCACAGCCATCGGCTGGTTAAGCTGGAGCTCAGCGATCTGCCTGAGGAGTGGCGGCTGATGCAGACCCGGTTTGCCATTATCTCTCCGGTTCACGCGGCCCAGCCGCCGCTGGTGGAGAAGCTGATTGAGATTATCCTTCATACCGATCGTCAGCATCAGCTTCAGCTGCTGGCGCAGGAGGATAGGGGTTAACCGGCGTTTTTCGCCTGGCCTTTGGCATCGTACTGCGGCCAGCGGTTTTCCAGCCCCTGGGCTTTCAGCGCCTGCTCGACAAACTGGCCGTCTACCCACTGGCTGACGTCAAAAGCGCTGCGGATTAGCCGCCCGGATTTAGCCTGTTCGACGCTATTGCTAAAGCTGTCGGTCAGGAACGGATCGATACGCGGCGAGGTGGTAAAGTTCAGATCCTGCGGCTGCAGCTCTTCGAGAAACAGCGCCTGCGGGATCTGGCTCTGCTGCGCCATCTCGGCGGACCAGGCGTCGCGATTGGCCGGGTCGCTGATTTCCGCGGCGTTCTTCACCAACACGTTAACGATCTGCTGGGTCGCCTGCGGCCAGGCGTCTATAAACGTCTGCGTGCCGAGGAACCCGGCCTGAGTGGTGTTCTGGCGGCCGGAGTCACCGCTTTTGACGACCACATCAATCTTATCGCCGCGTAGCGCCAGCAACGAAACGCCGCCCCACACCGCATCGACGCGACCGGCCGCCAGCGCCGCTTTGCCGGCGTTCCAGTCGAGGTTGATCACCTGCAGGCTGCGCTCGTTGAGGCCGACGGTTTGCAGCGCCCGGTCAAAGGCCAGCTGGTCCGCCGTGCCGCGATAAACCGCCACCCGTTTGCCTTTCAGATCGGCGAGGGTTTTAATCCCGGAAGCTTTGGTCACCGCGAGGTAAGATTCCGAACCCCGGCTGCCCAGCAGCAGGCGCGTCGGCAGCCCGTTGGCCCTACCGATAATCGCCGCCAGATCGCCGAGGTAGACAAAATCCAGCTGGCGGTTGGCTAAGGCTTCATTTACCGCCGGGCCCGCGCCTTTGAAAAACTGCCACTGCACTTCCACACCCTGCGGTTTAAACGCCTCTTCCAGCTGATGGCGGATAAACGCCATGCCAACCGGCCCCTCAATAAACGGCTTGCTGCCCGCGCTTTGGTCCGGTACGCCGATGCGAATGGTACGCAGCGCTTCGGCCTGCGCGCTGGCCGCCAGGCCGATAACCGCCACCAGCGCCAGCACGGTGCGGCTAAAAAATGCTTTCATCATAACGTGTTGCTCTCCTGAGTTTTTTCTCACCCTAAAGAGCCAACGGGCTGCGTGTTAAATGCTTTTATTCGCCAAGCTTGGGTGAAAAAAAGCTAAATCAAACGCCGCGCGCCCGGCAGGCTGAAATGCATTCGATGCATCGGGATTATTCGCCTTACGCAATGGCGGCGAAGGAGAAGTCACGTTTTGATAGCGGCATAACTTGCCGAAAAGTGGACCGATATGTCGCAGATGATCTTAAGAACCGATGCCCCAGGCAGGCCGGGCTTCAGGCTTAACGGCTGGCCGTGGCTGCTGCCTGCGTTACTGCTGCTGCTGTGGGTCATCGCCGCCCGCGAACGATGGATGCCGGAGCAAATTTTGCCCGCGCCGTCGGTGGTTGCCGATACCGCGCTATCGCTGCTGAGCGGGGATCTGCTGGCGCAATGGGGATTCAGCCTTCAGCATCTGGCGCTTGGCCTGCTGCTGGGCGCTATCGCTGGGACGCTGCTCGGCGCGCTGTTCGGCCTGGTGCCGGCCGCCGCGCAGCGGGTGGAACCGCTGTTCTACGCGCTGGCGCAAATCCCGACGCTCGGCTGGATCCCGCTGTTTATGGTGCTGTTCGGGATTGATAACGGCCTCAAGCTGGCGGTTATCATCAAAACCACCGTAGTGCCGATGACCATTAACACGCAGCAGGCGGTGGCCGGCGTGCCGCTGACCCTGAGCGAAGCCGCAAAGGTGATGAACTTTTCCCGCTGGCAGCGGCTGCGCTGGCTGGTGATCCCCGCAAGCCTGCCGGGCTGGTTTACCGGCCTGCGTCTGGCGCTATCGCAGGCCTGGGTGTCGCTTATCGTCGTCGAACTGCTGGCCTCTTCAGAAGGCATTGGCTACCTGATGGTCTGGGGTCGCCAGCTGTTTCAGCTGGATATCGTCTTCGTCACCATTGCGGTCGTGGGGCTGAGCGGCATGCTGATGGAGTGGGCGGCGAACCGCGCCTGTACCCGTCTGGTGTTCTGGCCGCAGCCTGCCGCCGGACGCCTGGCGTGGAAACCGCAGGCCAGCTGGCGGGCGCTGCAGCTGGCGCTGTGGCAGCTGGCAAGCTCGTGGGGCTGGATCGATGGTGCGCTGTTCTCTTCGCCGCTGGCGGTGGCGACGCGTTTTATTCAGGGCGCCCTGAGCGGGGAGCTGACCGCGGCGATGCTGGCAAGCCTCGGGCGAGCCTTTGTCGGCGGCGCGCTGGGGATTGCGGGGGGCCTGCTCTGCGGACTGCTGCTGGCGCTGCGCCCGCGCGCCGGGCAAATCTTCACGCCCACGCTCAACGTGCTGCGCCATATCGCCCTGTTTGCCTGGCTGCCGCTGCTGACCGCATGGGTGGGCAACGATAACGGCGGCAAAATCGTGTTTATCGCGCTGGCGTCGTTCTTTCCGATGTTCTTCAGCACCCTGCAGGCCGTGCTTCAGCGTAACCCGCAGCTCGACGAAGTCGCCAGGGTACTGCGCCTGGGCGAGTTAGCGCGCCTGCGCAGGGTTATTCTTCCCGGCGCGGCGCCGGGGATCTTCGCCGGTCTGCGGCTGGCGCTGATTTACGCCTGGCTTGGCAATATCGGCGCGGAATATTTCATGTCCTCCGGCGTCGGCATCGGCAGCCTGATGATCAATGCCCAGCAGCTGCTGGATATGCCCACCATTCTCTGCGGCATGGTGCTGGTCGGTATCACCGGCGCGGCGCTGGATAAAGCCGGACGTTTACTGGAAATGCGCGCCACCCGCTGGCGTCAACAGGAGCAGCTATGACCTCTTCAACCCTGGTCTCTTTTCGCCACGTGCGTAAATCCTGGCAACAGGTGACGGCGCTACAGAATTTCAGCCTGGATATCGCCGCCGGTGAACTGGTGGCGCTGGTGGGCAGCAGCGGCTGCGGTAAATCGACGCTGCTGCGGATGCTGGTAGGCCTTGAATCAGCGACCCAGGGCGATATTTGCATTAACGGCGAGCCGGTCACCGGCGTGGGCAAAGAGCGCGGCATTGTGTTTCAGGAGCCGCGCCTGTTTCCCTGGCTTAACGTGCTCGACAACGTGATGCTCGGCCTGGCGGATGAAAAGCTCAGCCGGGCGGCGAAGCGCCAGCGGGCGCTGGAAATGCTGGAGCGCGTGCAGCTCAGCGAATTCGTCAACGCGCTGCCCGCGCAGCTCTCCGGCGGCATCGGTCAGGCAAAGATCCGGACGTGCATTATATAGTGCGGTATCCACTAAAAAATA
>OGYT01002236.1_pt1 | contig 10877 bp, 10 predicted proteins | sample 1576631 | NCBI WGS metagenome assembly OGYT01 (sample SAMEA3541588, study PRJEB24748) | human gut metagenome | biome: human gut; feature: human-associated habitat; material: faeces | place: China | collected 2012
CTCTTTGCGATTTATCGCTTAGAGATATCTTATACCTTTAGGTGATTTTTGGTTCATTTTTCTTTTGTTTTCAAAAGAAAAATGAACGACAAGTAGAAATTTATTCTCTTTTTTCATGCAGATAATCAAAAATCTGCTTTATCATTACAAGAGCTACGATTACGGCTGCAAATTTCACGAATTCTTCCAGAAGCTGGGGTACTTCCAAAATCTGAAAAACTGCACCTATAATCAATAATACACACAAAATTAAAATTTTTATCATTAACTGCTTTTTCATTTTTATCTTTCACTTCCTCAATATTTTCAGCAAAAAAGCTATCTGTCAAGTATAACAGATAGCTTTTTATTGTCAAATTTATTCTGCTTTTGTTCTGTACATCTGAATTTTTTCCGGATTATCTTTAAGTGTCCAAATACCGCACGGACATACACCTGCACAAATACCGCAGCCAATACATTTTTTATCATCAGAAACGTATTCAAAGCTACCGTCTAAATGCTGAATGCGGGAAATCGCTTTTTCCGGACATGATTCAAGGCAGGTTTCGCAGTCACGGCATGTACCGCAGCTGATACAGCGTGATACATCGTCCGCCGGGTCACCGATTTTGCAGTGATGGCATTTATCAAAATACGCCTTATGCAGACTGTCTTTATTAATCTGCTGTTTTTCCGGGAACGGAGCCACTTCTTTATTCATCACATAAGCATCTGCATAGTAAGCAGCTTTCTGACCTGAACCGATAGCATCCGTTAACCGTCCCGGTTTAATTACGTCACCTGCGGCAAATACGCCGTCCAAAATAGAAGCATCACCGTTCGGCACGAGCCAGTCACGGAATTTTTTGATGCTGTCATCTTGCGGCAGATAATCGAGAATAGGTGCTTCACCAATAGATACAAGTACCATATCCCCCGGTATAAAACGACCTTTATTATCATAAATACCTTCATCAGTAATTTTCGTCGTCATAAACGGCCAGATTAATTTGCCGCCGCGGCTTTCAATATATTCTATTTCATCATCAAATGCCGCCGGCTTCTGCACATCGATACAAGTAACCGTTTCAGCCCCCATATCATAAGCACCGCGAGCCGTATCCATACCGGCATTACCGCAGCCGATTACGATTACATGTTTACCTACTTTCGGATTATCGCCGCGATTTACGGCTTTCAGGAATTGCAGACCCATAACGAGTTTTTCTGCGCCTTCCCAAGGAAAATAACGTGATTTATGACCGCCTGTCGATACGACTACAGCGTCTGACTTACTTCTTATCTGAGCGAATTTTTCTGCATCGACTTTACATTCTGATACAAACTTAACACCTATATCCTCAATACGTTTCAACTCAGCCTGTAATAATTCATGTGCCAGACGGGCACGCGGAATAACCTGTTCCAGTTTACCGCCCATATGTTTATCATCATCGTAAACCGTTACATCGTGACCTTTACGGGCAAGCTTCCAAGCAGCTGACAAACCTGCCACGCCGCCGCCGATAACGGCAATTTTCTTACCGGTTTTTTCTTTCGGAGCTTCAACTTTCGTAAAAGCGGAAAGATAGCCGAGAGGCCCAATCTGTACAGCTTCATCAATACTGCTTCTCGTACAGTTGTCCATACACGGATTAGGACATACGCTGCCGCAAACGGAGCCAGGGAACGGCGTATATTCCAGAACGAGTTTAACCGCATCTTCCAATTTGCCCTGACGGATTAAATTATATCGCTTCTGGGTAGGAATATTAGATGGGCAGTTGAATTCGCACGGAGCCGCAAATTTGGCATTTTCCCACTGCGGAACTCTCTGACGGTAAAGACCGGTAACAACCGTAGGATTTACAACAAAATCATCAACGGCAACATCACTGAACATACCGCCTTTAATCCATTCATTCAGACGAAAGGATTTGATATCCGGCTGTTTATTGGCAGCTGCCTGTTTTTCTTCAAATGTAAGCGGTTCCAGCTTATGCCACTGTTCCCACTGAGACAGCTCACCTCGAAGTTCCCTTTTATCAACGGCTTCCAGAAATTCATCCATATTGCCGTCAAGAAAAGCGATATCTTCTTTTGTTAAATCTTTCAAACGAATGTCCGCCGGATATCCGTCGATTTTACCGCGGAAATATACCGTACCGCCAACCATGCCGACACACGGACGTTCACCGAGAACGCTGTCGAACTGTTCGCTGTCAACACCGCAGACAACTGCTTTACCTCCGCCCATAAATTCAAACGAGAATGAACCTACATTTTTCAATACCCACAACTGCGGTTCTTCATACAGAGGGTCGTGTTTCATAAGAGAACCGGAGCGAGTACCTGCACGTCCGCCGATATAAATCTTACCGCCGGCAGAGCAGTGTCCCGCCGTATCACCAGCATCACCGCGCACTGTTATCTTACCGCCGGCATTGAGCCAGCCCACATCAGCAGAAGACGACTCATCTACAACAATTTCCGTATTATCAAGACACATACAACCGACACGCTGACCGGCATTCGTTACATGAAAAAATAATTTTTTACCTTCCGGATGCCATAGCGGTCCGCCGATATCATGCTGACCGGAGGCATGTATTTCAAACTCAGTTTCTCCTTTGGCTACAGCCTCGCCAATAGCAAGGAGTAAATCTTGCGTGGACATACGTTCATGTCCGACTAAAGTATCTATAGTAAACATGCTTGCTTTTCCTCCTCACCAATTAGCATACATACTGAATTCCAAGTTTATCTGCAACAGCTTTATCAGTGGAAACGAGAGCATCGCTTCTGCCTACCGGAAGAGACGAGTTGCCGATAGGTGCCATGAGTTTTCTCAGTTCCGCATCAAAAGCCAGAACATAATCAACAATTTTCTGGGCGCCTTTATCAATATCAAGACGTTTAACAAGACGAGGGTCCTGCGTACAGATGCCGGTTGGGCATTTACCCGTATTGCAGGCATTGCAGCGACCGTGTTCATTGCCGATACAGCCGAGAAGCTGAATTAAAATCTTACCGCAGAATACACCGTTTGCACCGAGGCAAATCATCTTAAAGGCATCTGCCGCCGCATTGCCGGTAAGACCGATACCGCCGCCGCCATAAAGCGGAATTTGCCCCTGAAGACCTTGTTTTACGGCTGCCAGATAACAGTCGCGGATTTTTGAAACAACCGGATGACCCGTATGGTCGAGCGAAATTTCATTGGCTGCGCCCGTACCGCCCTGAATGCCGTCAATAAAGAAACCGCCGCAGATTTTATAAGGGTCACGAAGCAAGTTATTGTATACGGATACAGAGGTTGCCGAAGCAGCGCATTTTATCGCAACAGGAACTCTGAAACCGAATGCTGCATTCATTGACAAATGCATTTTCTGTACAGACTCTTCAATGGAATAAAGACCCTGATGGTTTGGCGGTGAAGAAAGAGTGGCTTTCGGTACGCCGCGAATTGCCTGAACATGTTCAGCAACTTTAGCCGCCTGCAAAAGACCGCCGTCACCCGGTTTTGCACCCTGACCGATTTTAATCAGCACACCGGCTGGGTCTACTTTCATTTTCGGCAGTGCCTTAACGATACGGTTCCAACCAAAATGACCGGAAGCAATCTGCAAAATCATGTATTTTAAATAATCCGATTCCAGAAGTTTAATCGGCATACCGCCTTCACCGGAACTCATACGGATTGGAATATTGCATTTTTCATTCAGATAAGCACAGGCAAGTGCTACGGCTTCCCATGCTCTCGTGGAAAGCGCACCGATGGACATATCGGAGAAAATAAGCGGATAAATCCATCTTACAGGCGGAGCTTTATGATCCATAACAAGTTTGCCGTTTTCCATTTTAAACGGCAGTTGTTTTGCCGGCAGCACACGACCGAACGGAGCACGAATATCGAAAGTATGACGCTGCGAATCAAGCGACGGGTCAGTCATCTGGGAAATGCGGCCGACAACAATACTGTCAAGCGTTCTTTGCGCATTCAAGTTCGTACGTCCACCGCGTTTAATCGGACCGTGGTCACGGGAAAGAAGCGTTTTTCTTGTATCCGGATTTCTCACAGGACGGATAGCACCGTTAGGACATACTTTTTCACACATACCGCAGCCAACGCATGCGTTGGCAAGTGTTTTAATCTGTTTTATGACAGGAACAGCTTTATGACTGTGCTTTGGTTCCGGAAAAACACTGTCGGATGTAGTTTTATCAATACGCAGCACATCAGCTTCAATAGCATGGAACGTGCAGGTAGCAAGACAGCTTCCACACATAGTACAGCGGTTCATATCATATTCTATTTTCCAATTCAAATCATTTACGCTTATATCTTGTGTTCTTACTGTTTCCATCTTTGAACCTCCAGGTCATTGGTTATTACTACAACTTCGCGTTCATTCGGATATATATCTTTGCTCATATCTCTATTTGGCAGAATTTCATTAATACCGCATACCTCTGAGGATATCGCTACCATATTTTCATCACCGCCGACAACTACAGGACGCAGCTTCTTTGAGTCGCAGCAAGTCATCATGCGTCCATCCGGCAAATTGGCAATAATAGTATTCGGTCCATTTATTTCCAGATTTGCCAATGACTGGCGAATAGCCGTCAAAACTTCCTTATCCGGACGCTTATCTATTTCTTCAAACGGAAGAGGCGTTATTACATGTTTATAATATTCAATCGGCCATTTAAGCTCATGCAATACATAATGAAGAGTGTACAAAAAGTTCTGCGAATCTGACTCAAAACCGATATATCCTCGATGCAGTGATTTTTGAAATTCTTTATTTTTTGTAAAAAATGTATTTTCACCGTTTGCACAAAGCGTATATCCTTGTAAAAAGAACGGATGCGCTGCATAGCGGACAATATCATAGTTTGTATTCTGACGACACTGAGCTACAATATTTTTGGCAAGTAAACAACCATTTTCGTTCCATAAATGGAAATATGTAGCAATATCGGCAGGGTCGCCAATTTCTTTTAATGTAAGTACATCCGGCCAGAAAGAATATACAAAACCGTCACCTGTTTCTTCCAGAATTTTACGCAGTGCCAATCTTGTATCAAGCAAAAGTTCGCCTTTTTCATCATCCGACTTATCACGATAATATTCCGGATAATCATAATTGCGGAAAATATAATACGGCATTGCCTGAATATCAAGTCCCGGCTGCTTGTCCGGCACCGGTATCCATTCCGCCAGCTGTACAAAGTTATGGCTGTCCATATATTCTTCAACCATTTCAGCTCCGCGCTGCGTGCAGGCAAGTGAAAGCAGAGGCTTATCCTTATAGTCGGAAAAAATTCCGTATAAATCCTTCATTACCATAGCAAATCCCGAATTATCATGACCCTCCTGCTGAGGAATCATCAGTTTAAGAGCCTTAGCCGGGCTAACAGGTACTTTACTTTTTATTGAACCTATTCTACACAAAATAATCGCCTCCAAAATAATCCATTTATACACAATAAATATTTGATATTTCTATCAGTATCATTTTAAATTAAAAGACAAATGTATTTATTTTTATACATTTATTTGAAAAGTGCAATTTACATTATATAAACATGTTACTTACATGTCAATATATTTATACATATTTCTAAAATGTATACTTTAAACAAACCCTTATATCATAAATACTTTAAAATAGTTTTAAAATTTAATATATTATTTTTATGTAAAATAAAGTATTTTATTTCATTTATTTTTTTATTGCATATTACAGATTAACATCAATTATCCGTAAACAGCACTTACTTTAGATAAATACACTTTCCATTTTATTGTATTGCATAGTTTTTCTGTATACAAAAAGGACAGAACTTTTATACGTTCTGTCCTAACAAATTACTTGTTCAAAAAATCATTTATTATGTTTTTAGCCTGATACTTAACTGTTTCTATAATATCTCTATGCTCGGTCAATTCTTGTTCTGCTATAACTTTCAAATCATTTACCTTGTTTTCTACATCTTTTAGTTTACCTAGCTGTAAATTTATATTATGCAGCGTTTGTTCTAATTCTGTTATACGTGTCTGCAAATCCTCAGCTTCCGCTTTATCTTCTTTATCCTTACCGGTGATTTTATCCAGCATTTCTGTTAAAAAGGATTTTTCCTGCGTAACTTCTTCATGCTGTCTGGATAACTTATCTTTTTCCTGCTGCAAACGGGTCAGCTCATTTTCCAAATCTGTCTGCTGCTGACTAAGTTCCTGCTGCCTTTGCTCCAACTGTTTAACATCATATTCTTTAGCATTTTGTTCACTTTGACTGTGCAAACTCCATGAAAACGACAGACAAAAACCAGCTACTCCGGCAGCAATAAATACAACTGTTAAACATATTCGCTTAATATATTTTTTTAATCTTGCTTTTCTTTTCACTTTATTTTCCGGCTGTATTGCTTCTTTTGGCGACAGTTCTTCTATTTTTATATTTGCCGACTTTTTTTGTACATTTTCCGCATCAGATTTAATTTGCTGAAACGTTCCCTGCTCAAGCTGTTCCATTTCTTCTTTCGTCAAAAATCTGGTCGGTTCGTCATTTTTCGGTATAATGCTCTTTGACTGGGCATTTTTATCGTCCAACAAAATTCACCTTTCTTTTATTTTTCATCTTTACGCATGGAAAGATGCTCTTTTTCCATAGCTTCACAAACACGGCGCAATGTCCAAAAACGATTAAACGACGTAACGACAGCTTTGCAAACCGGCACCTTCAAATTCTGTTCCCGCATTTTTTTTAATACGGTGTCCAAACGGCTTTTGGTAAAATTATGAAACATCATCAATTCATAATTAAAACTAAAAGCCTCATCTTCGCTGTGATTTTCACTGAAACCTTTTAACCCGAACAAAAATCCCACTTTTTGCCAGCAAGCCTTTTCATCGGCCAGAATAACATTTATCTTCATACTCTCAATCAAAGATTTTAATGCTGCAAGTTCATCTTTATTTTTAAAATTATAAAGTAATATTTTCTCTTCTTTTTTCATCATGAACAAATTCACCTCGCCCCTTATTATAGAATATAAATATACATTCGACAATAACACGCTTAACAAAAAAAGAGCAGTAAAAACTGCTCTTTTTTAATTCAACTGACCCTGTATTCTGTTTTTCAGCAGTTGCGCTTCGTGCTCCATGGTTTTTGCTTTTTTCATATTATCTGTAGCTTCGCGCAACGTCTTTATATCCTTATTTTCCAACCATTTAGCATAGTTTTCATAATAAGCGATTTTGCTTTCACATGCTTTTAATTGAAGATTATGCAGTGTTTCTGCTGCTTTCGGCACTTCAATTTCCTGAAGCGCTGCCTGCAGCTGTTTTAATTGCGGCAGAATATTTTCTTCTATTGATGTTTTTACTTCCATTCGCGATTTATCATTGCCAAGTACGCCAAGCTTCAATGAGGCATTCAGCTTTGCTTCATTTTCTGTCAAAATCTTTTCCTTATCCGATAATAGCGCTGTTGTCTGATTTATATAGTCTTCAATGTATTTTTGCCGTCCTGCCTGCAGTGCTTTTATAAAATCAGCAAAATTATCTACACTGACAACTTTCCAGTAACCGTCCGGCTGTTCTTCTAACGTTATTTCGAAAACAAACGGCTGTCCGATTTCACTTTGTTCTACTTTTACTCCGGCTTGAGCCGTGCCGTTTTCTTCATTCATATTGATATAGTCAATTCCAGAAAAACTGATACCCATAAATCCGGTCTGGTCTAAAATCATTTTAGAATCAATCATCGCTCCCTGACTGTCCTTAACGTCTTCTGCCGTTTCCCAGCTGCCGGTTTTCACAAAAGTAGTAAGCCCGTCATTCAAGCTGGCAACAAGCGGTGCTTTAAACATGGTAGCCAAACTGTTCATAGCAACTTTTGCCTCTTCTGGAAGATTGCTTTGTGACGCTATGATTGCATCCAGCATATTATCCGTAACTCCGGTTACGACATTATCTACATCTACATATTTGTTAAATTCATCTATGTCATGATTTTCTACTGCTTCTTGTACTGCTTTTAAAGTATATTCCGGTGTTTTAACATAAAAATTAAAATATGCTATGCTTCCTCCTATGCCGATAATTACCACTACTAATGCTGCAATAAAAATTTTTAATTTCATTTTCGCCGATAATACCATAACTATTTCCTCCGAAAAAAATATAAAACCATACACTTCCAATTATGCCACCGCTTCTTTGCATATGCAACACATTTTAACAGTATTTATTCATATTTTTTCATAATAAATCGGCTATAGATAACAGCATTTAGATTGACACTTAAAAGCAAATAACATATCATTATTTATGAAATTAAATTATAAAGGTGTGCTTAACTTGATTGGACTTGTAATTGTTTCTCATAGCTCCCTTATTGCAGACGGGACTAAAGAGCTTGCTCTCCAAATGGCAGACCCTGCGCTGAAAATTATCGCCGCAGGCGGCACATCAGACGGCAAATTAGGCACAGATATGAAAAAAATAAAGTCTGCCATCGAAAAAGTAAACGGCCCTGAAGGCGTATTAATCCTTACGGATTTAGGCAGCTCCGTCCTAACGACCGAAATGGTGATTGATATGCTCGATGAAGACAATAAAGATATCAGTAAAATAAAAATTGCTAATGCTCCGCTTGTTGAAGGAGCCGTAGTCGCTGCTGTTGAAGCTTCTTTCGGCAGAGATATATTTAGTATAAAAAAAACTGTAGAAGATATTGTCATAAAAAAAGTTCCCGTTTAAAAAAGCTGTACAGAAAAATCTGTACAGCTTTATTTTTATAATTCACCTTTATTGCGTACTATAGCCGCTTTCTGTGCTTTTATTTGTTTTAAGCGGAAAATAATCATCGGCACAACCATCATCGGTATACCTACATACAACGTCGAACGAAGTTCCTCCGTAAAGGCGATTACTACCAGGCAGAATACCTGCACCCAAATACCAATCAGCGTTACGTACGGAAAAAACGGCGTTTTATATTTTAATTCATTCACTCTTCCCTGCATCATCATTTTTTTGCGGAAATTATATTGACTCCAGCAGATTGAAATCCATGCCATTGCTCCAGTGAAACCGGAAACAGCCAATAAATAGGTATACGCCATTTCACTCGTATCGATTGTATACAGCAAAATTACAAGCCAGCAGGCACAGATAGAAACAATGATAGAATTCTGCGGCATGCCGTTATGATTTAATTTGCCCAAAAATCGCGGTGCCATACCGTGTTTAGACAGACCGTGCAACGCTCTGCCGGCACCGTAAAGACCGGAATTTGAACACGAAATCGCCGCCGTCAAAATTACAAAAGCAAACATATAACCGAAGTAATCAAAACCGTATCGGTGCATTGCCGCTGCAAATACGCTTTCCGTAAGCGAAGCTTCATCCCACGGCAAAATAGAAATTAAAAGTGTAATCGGGATTATATATAAAGCAATAATTCTCCATGTAACATTGCGGACCGCTATCGGTATGCTCTTTGCCGGGTCCTTACATTCACCGGCTGCCAAGCCGATTATCTCTGAACCTTGGAAATTAACAAGTATAATTACCATCGTCATGATAATCGCCCAATAACCATGCGGTGCAAAACCACCGCTGCCAAGCAGGATTTTCGTACCGATAGGCTCACCCGTTCCGCCAGCCCAGCCCATACAGATAGCAAATGCAATGATACTGAAAACTATAAGCGCAGTTATTTTTATAATAGACAGCCAAAATTCACTTTCTCCGAACTTACCTACACTGAACAGATTTATAAATGTTACTACTAGTCCGAATGATACAGCCCACCACAGCTGACTGACCTCTGGAACAAACTGGTTCATTATTATTCCCGCGGCAATCATTTCTGCCGGTACATAAACAACCCAATTAAGCCAGTATGCCCAACCGACACCGCACGCCCATGTAGGCGATATGTGGTCATTTGCATACGTTACAAAAGAACTTGAGACAGGCTGAGCGACTGCAAGTTCAGCCAGACACAGCATTACGCATAATACTACCATTCCGCCCAGCAGATAGGCAAGTATTGAAGCAGGTCCCGCTTGTTCAAGCACATAGCCGGTACCTAAAAAGTAACAGCTGCCGATAATTCCTCCCAGAGAAATAAGCTGTATATGTCTGTTCTTCAGACCCCTATTCATTATAGGTTTGTTGTTCATCCAGAATGGTGCCCGAGCCGGGCGTGACGGTGGCGGAGTCCTTGGCTTTGGTGGTGCCGCTGCCCTCCACCATGGACTGGATGGAGCCCCGGGTGACGAAGTCGGTCATGACCTCGCCCTTGGAGCCGTCCTCCCGGAATACAAAGTACCACACCAGCACGACGAGCGCGATGGCGATGGCGGCGACAATGAGAATTCCCGCGATCGTCTTGCCCCGGCCCTTGCGTTTCTTCTTCGGCCCAGTGGGGGCGGCCGGGGGCGCGGCCGGCGGGGTCATCACTGGGGTCTGCTGTTCGGTCATGTCTGTTCCTCCCTAAAGATTGGCGATTGGATTGCATTTACCATTGTACCACAAGCCGCGGGGCTTGGCATTACAAAGCAGTGACAAGTTCTTAAGGAAACCTTAAATTTGCCGCGGCTATCTATTAGACGAAAAAAACGCCCAAAAGTTTCCGCAGTTTCCAAAACTGTTTTTGCCGCCCCTACATCCGGGATTTCGTTTCCGGCGGGCTGTCTTGCGTCGCTTGGACGTAGGGGCGGGGCTTGTCCCCGCCCGCTCTCTGCACCCGGCCGGAGCGGCGGGCCGATGTGGGCATCGGCCCCTACGGGAAAACAAGGTGCGGGACACCGGCACACAGCGAACGGCCCCGGCCTCTTTTGCTGCATGTATTCGTCAAAAATCAGTTGAT
>OGYT01002239.1_pt1 | contig 10863 bp, 8 predicted proteins | sample 1576631 | NCBI WGS metagenome assembly OGYT01 (sample SAMEA3541588, study PRJEB24748) | human gut metagenome | biome: human gut; feature: human-associated habitat; material: faeces | place: China | collected 2012
ATGCTGATTTGATTGGTTATCCACTTCGCATTACAGTAAGTAAAAATACTCTTGAAAATAATGAAGTAGAAATTCAAATTCGTAAGTCTGGAGAAGCACTTCCTTGTGCTATTGATTCTGTAGCCACAAAAGTTACGGAGTTACTTCAAAACTTATAATAAAATTGCGATTCTAGTGAATGCTCATTAGGGTCGCAATTTCTCTTTATAAACTTGAATTAATGGACTAAATCAGTCATAATTAAATGATAGGATATTTATAATGGGAGGTAGTATATGCTTGTAGATTTTCATATGCATTCCGTCTTTTCGGATGGTGTTGAAACGCCTAAAGAGTTGTTACGTCATGCCTTAGACTGTAATGTATCTATGATGGCTTTAACCGATCATGATGAAATAGATGGCATTCAAGCATTGCGTGCTGCTCAAAAAGAATTAGATCCTAATGAATCTATTAAAATTGTAAATGGCTGTGAATTTAGTGCTGATTATAAAGATAAGTCCATTCATATTTTAGGGTATTGCTTTGATGAAACTAATAGAGAATTAAACGATTTTATTACTTTTTTTAAAAGAAAACGTGAAGAACGTATCGATGAAATCATTAGACGCTGTAATAATGAAGGCTATCACATTACAAAAGAAGAGCTCATCAAACAATTTCCTGATACTAAGGCTTATGGGCGTCCACATATTGGTAAACTTTTAATTGATGGTGGTTATGCTAAGGATATTAATGATGTTTTTAAAGGCATTTTACGAAAAGGTAGTCCTTGCTATGTGCCTAAGGTAAAAGTAGAGGTTCAACATATTATCGATATCATTCATAAAGCAGGTGGACTTGCCGTTATGGCTCATCCTAAATTGGTTACCAGTGATGAATATGTGTTGGAAATGTTAGATTATAATTTTGATGGTATTGAGGTATATCATTCAAAACATAATGATGATGATGTAGAGAGATATAAAGCATTAGCTAAGGATTATAACCTCTTTATTACGGGTGGTTCTGATTATCATGGGATTCCAGAAAAAAAACCTGATAAGTTTGGTGATTACTTAGTATCCGGTGAAGATGTATCAGAATTTATTAGTTTATTATAAATATGAGGTAGACTATGGAAGTCATTGCATTTGTAGGTAGTAGTGGCACAGGTAAGAGTCATCGTGCACTCGTAGTTGCTCATGAAAATAAAATTGAATGTATTATCGATGATGGTATTTTGATTCATGATAATAAAATCGTGGCTGGCTTTTCTGCAAAAAAAGAGTCTAGTCGATTAAAAGCTGTTCGACGCGCTATTTTCCAAGATGAAGTGCAAGTTAAGTCCGTACGTGAACAACTAGATAAGATTAAACCTAATAAACTTATGATTATCGGTACCTCTGATAATATGGTGAAGAAGATTACTAAAGCTTTAGGTTTGCAAAATCCTGATCGTTATATTCGCATTGAAGATGTTGCAACACCTAAGGAAATTGAAAAGGCACAACATGCACGTTTGAAAGAAGGCAAGCATATTATTCCTGTGCCCACAATGGAATTAAAGCCGCACTTTAGAGGTTATCTAATCGATCCAATTAAAACCATGTGGCGTCGCCGCACTTTGAAGAAACAAGACCAAGATACATTAGGTCAAATTGGTTCTGAAGGTTTTGAGCGTTCTGTTGTACGTCCTGCTTTCAGTTACTATGGTAGACTCACTTTTGATGATGAAGTAATCATTAAATTGATTAGAAATGGGTTAAAAAAAGTAGCTGGTGTCGATGAGACCAGTATAATTTCTTTTAAAAAAAGCGAAAAAGGTCAAAACGGTCTTGTTGTTGATATGGCTGTAGTTATTGAACATGGATATCCTGTTAAACCATTGATGCAACAGGTACAAAAATCTGTTCGCAATGAAATTGAATATATTACCGGCATGTCTATTGAACGTATGTCCATTAAAGTTAAGAATATTATTGAAACAAAACGTAAGATTGTTAAAGTGTAGGAGTTAGAATGAAGTCTTATTATATTTATACCTATGGTTGTCAAATGAATACCGCCGATTCTGAGCGCTTATCCCATCAGCTAGAGTCTGTTGGATATACGCCAACAGAGGAAGTTGAAACTGCAGATTTAATTTTGTTAAATACTTGTGCAGTGCGCGAAAATGCAGAAACTAAAGTTTATGGCCGCATAGGTGAACTAAAAAGACTGAAACGTAATAATAAAAACTTGATTATCGCCGTTACAGGATGTATGGCTCAAAAAAATCAGGCAGAAATGTTTAAACGAGCTCCACATATTGATATTGTATTAGGTACTCATAATATTCAACATATTAATGAGATGATTGAAGAGGTACAACGCGGTCACACGCATCAAATCAGCGTAGATATGGATAACACTGTATTACCTGAATTAGAAGCAAAACCAAATGGCTCTTTTTATGCATGGGTACCTATTATGAATGGTTGTAATAAATTTTGTACCTATTGTATTGTTCCCCATGTACGTGGTAGAGAAATTAGCCGTCCTGTAGAGGCCATTGTTAAAGAGGTTACAGAACTAGGGGCTAAAGGATTTAAAGAAATCACTTTATTGGGGCAAAATGTAAACTCTTATGGCCTAGATTTTAAAGATGGTACAGATTTTGGTACATTAGTTGATGCTCTTGATGGTATTTCAGGTATAGAACGTATTCGCTATATGACGAGTCACCCTCAAGATATGAGTAAGTCTATGATAGATGCACTTGGTAGATCTTCTAATATTGTTACGCATTTACATTTACCAATTCAATCTGGTTCTGACCGTATTCTTAAAAAAATGAACCGCCATTATACGGTGGAGCATTATAAAGAATTGCTTTCTTATTGTCGTGAAAAAATAAAAGATGTAGTGGTGACTACGGATATCATCGTAGGCTTTCCAGGAGAAACTGAGGAAGATTTTCAAGCTACATTACAGTTATTAAAAGATGTGCGCTATGATATGGCGTATACTTTTATCTATTCCAAGCGTTCTGGTACTCCAGCAGCGACTATGGATGATCAAATTCCTGAAGAGGTTAAGCGCGTTCGTTTGCAGACATTGATGGATGTACAAAATGAAATTTCTTATGAATTAAATAAATCTATGGAAGGACAAGTATTTGATATTATTATAGAGGGACCAAGTCCTCGTGATGAAGATATGTGGTTCGGTCGTACGTCTGGTAATAAAATGGTTTTATTCCCAAAAGACGAGTCCTTATCAATCGGTCAAACTGTACCAGCTTATATCGATAAAGCTCAAACATGGGTTTGTTATGGTAGTATTTTAAAATAAACGATTAGAATTAAAAAGAACTCGTCACTATTATGTTAACTCTAAGGTTAGATTTTTTATCTAAAATTAGTGTGTCAAACATATGGTGACGATGTTCTTTTTTTATCATAGATACTGATTAGAAATCATGTGTGTTATAATAATAGAATAATATAAAAGTTGTATATTGATGACTTTCATAGGTATGAACACCATTTAGATATCATATTTTCTATAAAGAAGGTGTAACTATGAATTTAGATTTAAACGCTGTAGGCGAAACGGCATTATTGACACTATATGCGAGAGCAAAAGATTACGAGTCTGTACAATCCGTATTGAAGGATAAAAAATCCTGGGAGATTATAAATCAGATTGAGTATGATTTTGATCAATTTAAAGATGTTAAGATGTCCTATTATGGTATTTTAGGACGGGCTAAAGTTATCGATAATGAGATACGAAAGTTTATATCTCTTTATCCAGATTGTATCGTCGTATCATTAGGTGCCGGTTTAGATACTATGTTTTATCGAGTCGACAACGGTTATATTGATTGGTATAATATCGATTTTGCCGGAGTAATTGAGGCACGTTCACAATTTTTTGAGCCTCATGAACGAGTACATAACGTAGTGAGCTCTATAACTGATGAATTGTGGACTAAAAATATTGAGATAAATGGCCGAAAACTATTTCTTGTTAGTGAAGGAGTAGTTATGTATCTTACACTGGATGATATGAAGCAATTCTTAGGATTACTGACTGATTCTTTTGAAGAATTTACCTTATATCTTGATATGATTTCTCCTTACGTGGCAAAACGTAGTAAACAACATGATATGCTTAGTAAAATGGATGTTACTTTTCAATGGGGAACTAAGGATGGTCATGAAATTGTAGATATGAATCCTAAACTTAAACAAACTGGACTGATTAATTTTACAGGAAGTATGTTGTCCTTAGCGCCTATTATTTATAAATTGTTGTATCCGTTCATATATTTGTTCAATAACCGCATGGGTATATACGAATATAAGCGGAATCTGTGATATGACTCATAATATATGAGGTGAAAATGAGTAAAAAGCAAACACCTATGATGGAACAATATTTAGATATTAAATCTAGATACTCTGAAGAATTACTGTTCTTTCGCTTAGGTGACTTTTATGAATTATTTAATGATGATGCTTTAGTTGCATCTCGTGAACTTAATATTACCTTAACAGGTCGACCTACAGGAGATGAGGAACGCACACCAATGTGTGGCGTTCCTTTTCATGCTGCTGAAAGCTACATTGAAACGCTCGTTAAAAAGGGGTATAAGGTTGCTATTTGTGAGCAATTAGAGGATCCAAAAGCGGTAAAGGGCATCGTTAAGCGCGATGTTATAAAAGTCATTACACCGGGGACGGTGATGACAGAAAATGGCAACGATGCACGGTCAAATAACTTTTTATCATTATTTTATATGGTAAAAGATGCGTGGATTCTTGTGTTTTCCGATGTATCTACAGGAGAAGTTATTTGGCATCGCATTACAAATTGTGAAAAACGCAGTGATATGTATGATGCACTCAGCATGTATCGACCAAGTGAAATCATATTGCCTGAAGGAACGATATTACCGGAAGATATTCGAGATTTTATTGAAAATCAATTTAGTAATGTCGTATTTTCTCCTTTTTCTACATACTATACACAGCGTGAAGTAGCTGAAAAAGCTGTCACTCATTTTGGTGATTTAGGCCTTATGGAAGAGGACGTATGGGAAGCTTTAGGTTATATGCTTTTATATTTAGAAGATATAATTAAGTCTGAAATTTCTCATATCAACTATGTACATCAATTAAGTGTAGGTAATCGCCTCATTCTTGATACATCTTCTTTGCGTCACCTTGAAGTTACACACAATTTACGTGATGGTGGTCAAAAAGGTACTTTACTTGATGTGCTAGATCGTACCTTGACACCAATGGGGGCACGCCTTTTAAAACAATGGCTTGAAAGTCCGTTAACTGATGTAAATCAAATTCAACGTCGCCAAGCAGCCGTGGCAGAACTCATTACACGCGGTGCTGAACGCTCTCATATTCGTAGCTTTTTAGATTGTATTTACGATTTTGAACGCATTGTAGGTCGTGTTGAAACCGGATCGGTATCTCCAAGAGATTTAACAGCCCTTCGTGAATCATTAGCAGTTTTACCGGATATTAAGAATGTATTAAGTACATGTTCAAGTTTAGCTTTAACGTCGATTAATGAACGCATTCAAGATCATAAAGATATTTATGACTTATTATGTCGTGCTATTGCAGAGCAACCAGCGTTGACATTAAAAGATGGTCGAGTTATTAAAGATGGCTTTAATGCTGATTTAGATGAGCTACGTTCTTTAGCGACTAATAGCGAGCAATGGCTTGCCAAGATGGAAGCGGATATTAAAGAAGCTACAGGGCTTTCAAAAATTAAGACTGGTTATAATAAAGTGTTTGGTTACTATTTTGAAGTATCACATAGTAAATCAGAACAAGTGCCAGATTATTTTATTCGAAAACAAACCTTGGCCAATGCTGAACGCTATATTACACCTGAGTTGAAAGAGTTTGAAATTAAAATACTCAGTGCAAAAGATAAAATTATTGCGTTGGAGCACGAACTATATCAACAATTACGCAATGATATAAAACTGGTTATTAAAGAGGTACAAGAAACCGCTCGAGCTCTTGCAGACCTTGATGTATTATGCTCATTAGCATTAGTCGGATACGAAGAAAACTATATTTGTCCAACTATTGTTATGAATGGTCAAATCAATATTCGTGATGGTCGCCATCCGGTTATTGAAAAGTTTTTAAAACGAGAGGTGTTCGTACCAAATGATATTGTTCTAAATCATGATGATGAGGAATTCTTACTCATTACAGGCCCTAATATGGCAGGTAAGTCTACTTACATGCGCCAAGCGGCTATTTTAATGATTATGGCACAGATTGGTTCCTTTATTCCCGCTCGTGAGGCCTCTATCTCTCCTGTAGATCGTATTTTTACACGTGTTGGTGCTAGTGATGATATTTCTACTGGTCAAAGTACGTTCATGGTGGAAATGAAAGAGGTAGCTTATATCTTAGAGAATGCTACTCACAATAGCTTGATTATTCTTGATGAAATTGGTCGGGGGACGAGTACCTTTGATGGCTTAAGTATTGCACAAGCCGTAGTGGAACATATTTGTAAGCACATTCATAGCAAGACTTTATTTGCAACGCACTACCATGAATTGATTTGCTTAGAAGAAAACTATAGTAAATTAAAAAATTATACAGTAGCTGTTAAAGAAAAAGGGAAAGATGTTGCCTTTTTGCGCCGTATCATCAAAGGTGGTGCTGATCGTAGTTATGGTATTCACGTAGCTAGACTGGCAGGCCTACCTAATTCTGTATTAAAACGAGCTGAAGTGATTTTGGAATCGTTGGAAGATCAAAGTCACGATGCAAGTGACTTAAATAATCGAGTTATGGGGGCTCAACTTACTAATGTAGCAAAACCAGCTGTTAAGCAAGTTAGTGATTCCCCACTAGGAAATTTATTTACACATTCCGTAGTAGATAGCTTATTGGAAGTCGATGTAATGAGCATGACTCCAATTGAAGCATTAAATAAATTATATGAACTACAAGAGGAGGCTCGTAAAGGAGGTGGGAAATAATGGCAACCATTCATGTATTGGATGAAACGACAATCAATAAAATAGCTGCCGGTGAAGTCGTTGAACGTCCCGCATCAGTTATTAAAGAACTCATTGAAAATTCTATTGATGCATCAGCTACCAATATAGAGATTGAAATCGGTGATGGCGGTGTAGCATACATGCGTATTACCGATAATGGCATTGGTATGACGGAAGAGGATGCTCGCTTGGCGATTCTACGTCATGCAACCTCTAAGATTCAACAAGTAGAGGACCTCTTTGATATTGCGTCCCTAGGCTTCCGTGGGGAGGCCTTGGCTAGTATTGCCTCTGTATCTCATTTCTCTTTGATCACTCGTAAAGCAGATTCTGACTTGGGAACTCGTATTACTGTTGATGGAGGCACTTTTACCGATTGTATCCCTTATGGTGCGGCACCTGGTACGACTATCGAAATTCGAGATTTGTTTTATAATACGCCGGCTCGTCGTAAATTCTTGAAAACTGAGCGTACAGAAGCCTCTAAAATTCAAGATATTGTAGGAAAATTAGCGCTAAGTAATCCATATATTTCTTTTAAACTTATTATCGATGATCGGGTAGCTATTATTACACCCGGAAATGGAGATATTGGTGATACTGTAGCTGCATTATACGGATATAAAACCAAGGATGATATTTTTACAGTTGCCTATGAAAGTGACTCCATTTATATCGATGGCGTAGTGAGTAAGCCGACACTTCTTAAAAGCACAAGGATATGGCAGACCATTATCGTCAATAATCGAGTGATTTCTGATAAAACTATAATGAAGGCTATCGATAATGCATACCATGCACTATTACCGAAAAATGGTCATCCTTTGGTGGTATTAAATATTACTGTGCCTGCCGGAATGGTTGATATAAACGTACATCCTCGCAAGAGTGAAGTTAAATTCTCAGATGATAAGATTATATTTAAAGCCGTTTATCACGGTATCTTAAATGCTCTAAATAATCCACTCCATGAGAGATACGAACGAGAGTCATCATCTTATATGACTGGTACAGCTGCTAATATATCTGATGATAATGGTAATACTACTGATAGTAGTAACAGTAGTATAAATAATAGTTTTAGTTCTGATAGAACATCCTTACATGGTAATAGCACTTATGATTCTTACAGAGCACCTTCTGCTGTACATGATGAGATGCAGTCTGCAGAACATATAGCCACAGCTATAGATTATGATAAAGTCTTTGGTGGACGCCGTACAAAAGGCTATGAAGTTTTGCGCGATAAAACTTCACAGTTTGTGGAGAATCTCAAAACTAAGGGGTATACACCACCTGCACCAAAGACAACTTATGAACAATCATCCTTTATAGATGAAAGTTTTGACGCTGTTCCTAAGGAATATACTAGTTATACTAAAGAGGATATAGAACGTTTTAAATCTTTATCTCATGACATCCGTGAACAAGATGTGGAGGAACGGACAATTCAAAACTCTGGCTTCCTACCTATGGGCCAAGTTGCGTCTTGTTATATATTAGCTAAAAAAGGTGATGATCTGTATATCATAGATCAACATGCGGCACATGAGCGTGTGCGTTATGATAAGTTGTGTAAGTCTTCTGAATCGATTCCTATGCAATCTATTTTGGTTCCTCAATATAATGAGGCCACAGATGATGAAATGAATTTAGTAGAAGAAGAACGAGAAACATTACTTGATCTTGGTTTCGATGTAGAGTTGGGTGGTCCTACTAAGATAAAATTAGTAGGAGCTCCTGTAGATTTGGTAGAGTCAAAAGCTTTTGAAATTCTCCAATATGTATTTTCTTACTTACATGATCATCAACAGCCTACTAAGGCTCAATTACGACATGAAATGTTAGCCTATGCGTCTTGTAGAGGGGCAATCAAGGCAGGTCATAATTTAAATATGTATCAAATGACTACTTTAATTGAGGACTTATTTAGTACCGAAAAACCATATGTATGTCCTCATGGTCGTCCTACGATAATCAAATTTACACCTGATGAATTAGGTAAATTATTCTTACGGTCTTAATATGAATATATTAACTACAGCCCAAAAATCTAATGAGGCCATTCAAGAGGAAGCCAAAGTGTTGGCTTCCTCTATGCATATGACTTATATAAAAAGAGGAAAATTATCTATACCAGCATTATTTGACGCACATCTATGTGATTACATTGCGGTTCTTTCTGGTAATGGCCTAACCATTCATTTTCCCAATAATCAACAGCATAGTTTTCATTTATCCATGGCTCAATTGCGTATACTACGTTTACAACGTGGAGAAGGGGATCATTTAATTAATACTGTACAAACAATATTAAATGCTAATCATCCGCTTGGTAAAGAAGAGTTTTCGTTTCTTGATTGTACAATTGGTCTTGGCAGTGACAGTATTGTTGTAAGCTATGCTTTTCCTCAGGCTAAAATAAAAGGCCTAGAAGGTTCTTTACCTATTTGGCTTGCCACATCTTATGGTTTAGCACATTATTCGCATAATGTGAAAAGTGTGACGGATGCATTACGTCGCATTGAGGTAAGTCATGATACTTTTGAAACTTATGTACCTAATCTTACAGATGATAGTATAGATATTATTTATTTTGACCCCATGTTTGAGGTTCCTGTAGAAGAGAGTCCTCAATTTAAACCACTTCGTGGACATACAATGGAAAGTCATATTGATGATAAAATCATGGAGGAGGCTATGCGTGTTGCCTCTTGTGGTGTTATCATTAAAGAACGACCGTTTAGTTCGGTCTTTCAGAAATATCTACCTCATAAATGGGTGGGAGGCAAATATAGCCGCATAGGCTATGGTGTATATATGAAGGAGTTATAGTGAATCCTTTAATTACCATCGTTGGACCTACTGCGGTGGGCAAAACGGATCTTACCTTGGAATTAGCTGAACAACTTAATGCCGAGGTTATTTCTGGTGATGCTTACCAAGTATATAAACAACTTAATATTGGTACCGCTAAACCATCGGTGGATGAACTTAATCGGGTGAAACATCATCTCATCGATATACTGGAACCAAATGATTCATATTCGGTATCTATTTTCCAAGATCAAGCTAAAGAGATAATTGCAAGATTAAAAGATAGAAATATTCTTCCTATTCTGTCTGGTGGTACAGGGCTTTATGTTCAATCATTATTGGAGAACTATAACTTTAATGATGTTAAGCCTGATGAAAATTTACGAGCAGGACTGGATGAGCTATATAATACCAAAGGTATTGAAGGCTTACGAGAATATGCTTTCACATTAGGCAAAGAACAAGATATTGAAATTCAATATACTGATAAACATCGTCTATATCGTGTCATTGAGATCTTGCATAATGGTGATGTAGATTCGTTACGAAATCAGACTAAAGATGGTTTATCTTATAAAGGGCCTGTTATCGGTCTCATGAGAGACCGTGATAAACTATATGAGCGCATCAATTTACGCGTTGATATGATGTTTGATGCAGGCTTGGTTGAAGAAGTGGAACAACTTATAAAATCTGGTGTGAAGCTAGATTGCCAAGCATTTAAAGGTATTGGTTATAAAGAAGTTGTAGACTATATAAATGGCAGTATAACATTAGATGAATGTCGTGATTTGATTAAGAAGAATACACGTCATTTTGCAAAGCGCCAGATTACATGGTATAAACGGATGCCCTATATAGAGTGGATTTATATTGACTGTAATACATCAAAGGATTTTATATTTAATAAAGCTATGGATTTAATTCGTAGAGAAGGATTAGCATGACATTAGAAGAAATACGTAGTAAAGCCCTAGAAATGGCTGAACCAGAATTTAAGAAATTTGAACCTATTGCAT
>OGYT01002244.1_pt1 | contig 10833 bp, 11 predicted proteins | sample 1576631 | NCBI WGS metagenome assembly OGYT01 (sample SAMEA3541588, study PRJEB24748) | human gut metagenome | biome: human gut; feature: human-associated habitat; material: faeces | place: China | collected 2012
CTCGCGACCCCCACCTTGGCAAGGTGGTGCTCTACCACTGAGCTACTTCCGCATGTGTTGTTGCTATCAGCAACGTTGATTATTATATATTATTATCCATCTGTTTGTCAACACCTATTTGTAAATTTTTTGTGAAAAACTTACAATTTATTTTTAGTAAATGGTATTTGCCAATTAGAAGTGATATAATAGATATAAAATTTTTAAAGGAAGTGGTTTTTCTTGGATAGTCCCGAGACAAATATTTTTATTATTTTAACGTTTATTTTAATCATTTTAAATGCTTTTTTCATTTTCGCAGAAATAGCTGTTACCAATTCACATAAAAGTCAAATAGAGAAATTAATTGACGACGGCTACAAGAAAGCGGCAAAAGCTCTTAAAATTGTTGATGAACCGAGTGCGTATCTTATTACGGTACAAGTCGGCAACGTCAGCTCAAACATTCTAATCGGTCTGTTTACGGGAATTGCCATTGCTCCTTTTATAACTACACAGCTGCAAAGTATTGCCATTCCGCCGATTATTGATTACATTGAGCCCGTTTCCATCATTTTCAGCACTTTCATTATCATTCTGCTCTGCTTGGTTCTCAGTACGACGCTGCCGCGCAAAATCGCGCTTAACAATCCTGAACTTTGCCTGCTTAAAATTATCGGCTTTTTAAAATTCTGGCAGATAATTCTCTCACCGCTTATTTCCGCTTTTACCGGTATTGCCAATACCATTTTGCTTATCTTCGGTATCAATCCGCAAAATAACGACAATGTTACAGAAGACGAAGTAAAGGATTTGATTGAACGCGGTACGGAGGAAGGCACATTTGAAAAAGCTGAACAGGATATTGTAGACCGTATCTTCCATATGAGCGACCAGGCAGCGTATGACCTGATGACGCCGCGTACACAAATGCTCTGGCTTGACCTTGAGGACGACCTGGCGACTAATCTTAAATTAATCAAGGAAACAACCGCCAATGTTTTTCTTGTCGGCAAAGATGACCTGGATGATTTTGTCGGCATCATCTATGCCAAAGATGTTCTGAATACACTGCTTGACAGGCAGGAGCTTAATCTGGAAAAACTTGTCCGCAAACCGATGTTTGTACCGCGTGCTATGGAAACATTCCGCCTGCTGGAAAAATTCCGTCAAAGCGAAGTAAATGAAGCCATTGTGCTTGATGAATACGGCGGAGTCGTCGGCTTTGTCACTATCTTCGATATCATCAACGAGGTGCTCGGCGACATCACGGGTAAACCGGTGCAAAATACGCCGCAGATTATTCAGCGTGATGAAAACTCCTGGTATATCGACGGCCTATACGATATTGACGATTTCAAGGAACGCTTTGATATTGAAAAACTGCCGAATGAAGAAAACGGCCATTTCAAAACCATGGGCGGCTTTATTACTTCATATTTCGGCTACATCCCCAAAGTTGCGGAAGTCCGCATCTGGAACAGTTACCGTTTTGAAATCATCAGCATGGATAAAGCCCGTGTCGACAGGATTTTAATGACACAAATAAAATAAAAAGAAAAGAGCTACCGTATATAATTCATACGGTAGCTCTTTTTTGGTTATAAAAATGCCGCTTGGTATTTTCTATTTCTTACGCCATAACCATAAACAGCTGTACGGCGCCATTTTTATTCCTGCAGCCTTGAAATCTTTCGTATCCGTCAAAAGCTCGGTATACAGACCGTCGGTTTCATTAATCCATGCCATCTGTTCATTTTCACTGAAATTATACAAACCGATAAATCTTTCCTGCTCTGTTTCTCTCACCACAGCCAGTGTTGATTTTTCCCATGTCGGCAAAGTGTACATATCTGCATCAGCTCTAAACACATCATAAGTGGCGCGAATTTTTTCCATCTTAGCCAGATTTTGATAAATCTTAGCCTGTATCGCCGTCTTAATCTTGCGTCTGCCGGCTTTGCGCCAGTTGAAAACGCCGCGGTGCACATAACGTGAATCAGCACGTTTATCTGCGTCTTTATCCTTTTTATAGCTGTAATCATTGTACTGTCCGATTTCATCGCCGCTGTATATAACTGGAATGCCTGACTGCGACAGCATGAACGCATGCAGCATCAAATCGAGCTGAATACTTCTTGCTATGCCTTCCTTATCCTTTTTCTTATCATAATATTCAATGCCGCAAAGAGAAGCGGTTGTACCGCAAAGACGGGCGTCTTTCAATCGTTCATCATCATTGTACAGTTCACCGATAGAAAATGACCCCGGCACTTTACCCGTAAAGAAATCATTCAGATATTTTTTATGCGCAGCCTCACTCATACCGAACTGACACAGGAAATCGTAATCCAGTCCCCAGCCGATATCATCATGACAGCGCAGATAATTTTGGAATATATACTGTTTCGGCAAAGAAGACAGAACATCCATCTGATGTTTCAACAGTGCCGTATCACGCGTTGCCACCGTATGCCATGTCGTCGCCATAGTAGTTACGTTATAAAGCATATGGCATTCCGGTTTTTCCTGCGTACCGAAATACGCAGCCACTTTATCCGGAGCCATAACGACTTCACCAAGCAGCAATACGGCAGGACTTACGATTTCAGAAATCATGCGCATCATGCGGACAATAGTATGCACCTGCGGCAGATTGCGGCAGTTCGTACCGAGCTGCTTCCAGATGTACGGCACAGCGTCAAGACGGATAATATCAATGCCCTGATTTACAAGGAAAAGCATATTATATACCATTTCATTGAATACGACCGGATTACGATAGTCCAAATCCCACTGATACGGGTAGAATGTCGTCATGACGAATTTATCGATATCACTGAGATATGTGAAATTGCCCGGTGCCGTTGTCGGGAATACCTGCGGACAATCCTTTTCAAACAATTCCGGCATACTGTAGTCATCAAAGAAAAAATATCTGTCCTGATATTCCTTTTCACCGCTGCGTGCTTTACGTGCCCATTCATGTTCATCCGAAGTATGGTTCATGACAAAATCAAGACAGACACTGATGCCTCTTTCATGACATTTTTTCGCCAAATTTTCCAAATCCTTCATTGTACCGAGTTCTTCCTGTACACTGCGAAAATCCGCCACTGCATATCCGCCGTCGCTTTTTCCTTTTGGTGAAGACAAAAGCGGCATAAGATGAAGATAATTTACATTGCTTTCCTGAATATACGGCAGTCTTTTTTCAAAATTCTTCAACGTACCGGAAAAACTGTTTACGTACATCATCATTCCAAGCAGCTTGTTGCCCTTATACCAATCCGGCTGCTGTTCTCGTTTTATATCCAGTTCCTTTAAATAATTCGGTCTTGCGATATAAAATTCTTTTATCTTTTTCATCAGCTCGTCAAAATAAGCAAATGGCTGTTTATCATCCTGATACAGTTCGCAATAAAGCCATTTGAGCTCATCGTAATGTTTATGTAAACGCTGACTAAAAACATTTTCATCAACGACTGTCGGTTCAATCGTTTTCGTTTTTGCTTTTTTTACAGCTTTTACAGTTTTGGCAACTGTCTTTTTCGTTTTCTTTGCTTTATTTTCTTTATTCTCCAATTTACTCATTTTTATCCCTCCGATTTATTAACCATATACAAACTATTTATTTATCCTGCCGGTTTATTTTATGAAATAGTATGAATGCGGTTTTACCGACAAGTTACATAGAACCAACTTGTGCCCAATTAAATTTTTTATTATACTGCTGGCTACAGGCTCAATGCTTTAACAAGTAAAACTATTTATATTATACTACATTTACGCCAAATAGAAAAACAGACAGAAACAACGCTGCTTCTGCCTGTTTTTTTCACCTGATAATTTTATTAGAATGCTGGAACTACAGCACCTTTATATTTTTCTTCAATGAATTTCTTCACCGTATCAGATTTTAAAGCTTTCATTAAAGCCTGAATTGCAGGTTTGTTTTCATCGCCTTCGCGAACAGCTACGATATTAACATACGGAGAAGTACTGTCTTCAATCAGCAGTGCGTCTTTTTCCGGAACAAAACCTGCCTGCATTGCATAATTTGTATTGATAACGGCCGCATCTACATCATCAAGTACGCGAGGCAGCTGAGCCGCTTCGACTTCCTGAATCTGAATGTTTTTCGGATTAGCTGTAATGCTCTGCACCGTAGCTTTGATGTCATTGTTATCCTGCAAAGTGATAACGCCTGCTTTTGCCAGTAATAATAATGCACGGCCGCCGTTTGTCGGGTCATTCGGAATAGCAACGGTTGCACCATCTGCTAAATCGTCAACAGCTTTAACTTTATTGGAATAAATGCCCATCGGTTCAATATGAACACCGCCTGCACTCGTAAGTTTCACACTGTGTTCTGCTACGAATTCATCCAGATACGGCTGATGCTGGAAGAAGTTCGCATCCAATTCACCGTCATTCAATGTCAGGTTAGGCTGAACATAATCATTAAATTCCACAATCTGTAAATCGATATTTTCTTTTGCCAGTTCCGGTTTAATCTGTTCCAGAATTTCAGCATGCGGTACAGCAGTCGCACCTACTTTTAATACTGTTTTTTCACCGGAAGCACTGCTGCTGTCGCTTGAAGCATTATCTGAACCGCAGCCGGCAAGCGCGCCCACGGCAAATAATGCAGCAGCAAGAATAGTTAAGATTTTCTTCATTAATAAATCCTCCTCTTGAAATATTTATTTTTTGTTTAGCTTTTTAGCCAACAAATTACCAAATAATTGTATCACCTGTACTAAAACAATAAGTACAATGACCGTGGCAAGCATTACTTCAGGATTGAAACGCTGATAACCGTAACGTATAGCCAAATCCCCCAGACCGCCGCCGCCGACAGCTCCTGCCATAGCCGATTCACCGATAAGCACGATGATAACTGTTGTCAGCTGCGAAACAATACTAGGCATTGCTTCCGGCAGAAGAACTCTGCGGATAATCTGATACGGAGTCGCTCCCATGGACTGAGCCGCTTCAATCAAACCGTACGGTACTTCCCGAAGCGAAGTTTCCACCAATCTGCCGATAAGCGGAATAGAAGCAATGATAAGCGGTACAATGGCCGCCGTCGTACCAATAGAAGAACCTACAACCAGACGAGTAAACGGAATAATTGCTACCATTAAAATAATAAACGGAATAGAACGCACACAGTTGACGATTGCCGACAAAGTCTTATTAGCTATGCCGAGTTCCAAAATCTGATTTTTCCCTGTTGCCAATAAAAGCACACCGAGCGGAATACCGATTGCGGAAGCAATAATCATGGACACCCCCACCATGTATACGGTTTCACCCAAAGCCTTAGGCAGTAACAGTAGAGCGTCGCTGAACATATCCTATCACCTCCACTTTCAAGTCTTGCGCCATAAGCGCAGAAATAGCCTGTTTGATATCTTCTTCCTTACCGTCAAGGCCCACAATCATTCGGCCGTACGGTACCATCTGAATTTGCGACAAATCGCCAAACAGTATGCTTATATCAAGTTTCGGGAACTGACGTGCCAGATTTGCCATGACCGGATTATCCGCCGATTCGCCGATAAATGTAAGACGCAAAAGCATTGTCGCATCTTTAATATACGTTTTACTGATTGTTCCCTGCCGATAAGCAGCCGGAAGTTCATTACTGCTCAATACACTGATAAATTCCTTTGTGATTTTTTCCTTCGGATTGGTGAATACTTCCAGTACTGTACCATTTTCTGCAATAATACCGCGGTCAAGCACTGCCACCTTATCGCAAAGTTCCTTTATTACCTGCATTTCATGCGTAATTACTACAACTGTAAGCTGCAATTTCTGATTAATATCCTTTATCAATTTTAAAATAGCTTTTGTCGTCTGAGGGTCAAGTGCGCTTGTCGCTTCATCGCACAGTAGAATTTTCGTATCATTAGCAAGTGCTCTGGCAATGCCCACACGCTGTTTCTGACCGCCGGAAAGCTGAGACGGATATTGATGCGCTTTATTTTCGAGTCCTACCAGCTTTAAAAGCGGCTCAACCTTTTCTTTTATTTCCTCTTTAGACTTTCCTGCCAATTTGAGAGGAAAAGCTATATTATCATATACATTGGAAGTGGACAGCAGATTAAAATGCTGAAAAATCATGCCAATATCCTTACGTGCCTGACGAAGCTGACTGTCATTCATTGTTGTCAAATCTTTGCCGTCAACGATAACATGACCGGATGTCGGTCTCTCCAGCATATTTATGCAGCGCACCAAAGTCGACTTACCCGCACCGCTGAGCCCGATAATTCCGTAAATCTCGCCACGCTTTACCGATAAATTAATATTCTTTAAAGCATGTACGGGACCATTCGGTGTATCATAGGTTTTTACTATATCCTTCAATTCTATCATATAAACATACACCCCATAAACCTCTAAATCTTATTACATTATTACAAATGACAGTATCATAAAACTTAATTGTTGTCAAATACCAAAAATTTCCGTATCATTATAAACGACACCTATCCTTGACATAAATTGTAATAAACCGTACAATTAAATGAGAACTTATACTAAACACTACTAATTAGGAGAGATATCATGGGAATTTTTTCAAAAATTTTGCCAAAGCGCAAACCTGTTGAAATAAAAAACAATGTACCGAAGGAAAAAGAAGAAATCCGTAAAACATTTGGTATTTACTGTCACAGTCATCACGGCACGTCCGGAACAAAACTCTGTCCGAAATGTACAGCACTTCTAAGTACGGTAATGGTAAAAATAGCCCGTTGCCCTTACGGCATCACCAAACCGATTTGCGAACGCTGCGACCGTCCGTGTTTCGGTGCAAAGCAAACCAAAGAATTCCGCGACATTATGCAAAGTACACAAAAAAGAATGTTCCTGCGCCATCCAATGCTCGCATTCAAACATAAAATGAAAAGCTGGGGCGTAGATTACGCTAAACGCGAACAGGAAAAGAAACAGGAAGCAAAAGCAAAAGCTCGTGCTAAAAACAAAAAACAAAAATAAAAACAAGGCGGCAGAATTAATTTTCTGTCGCCTTGTTTTCTGATATCACTGTTTTTCAAACATGCTTTTTGGCTGCTTGCAGACAGGGCAGACAAAATCATCCGCTTCTTTCGTCAAATCGCCTTCATAAATATAGCCGCATACGCCGCAAACCCATGTTTCCTTATTCTGTTTTGCTTCCGGGGCCTGATAAGTAGGTGCATTTTTCGGTGCTTTGCCTTTGATTACTTCATGATAGTATTTGTACGTCATCGGTGTATAATTAGATGTAACAACTGCATCTTTTACTCTCGCCAAAATCACAAAATGCGTTTCCATTTCTGTCATAGAAATAACTTCCGCCGTAATGTGCGCACAACTGTTTTCCTTCACTACCGGAAGCCCATCCATATATTCCCAGTCGAAAATATCACCGTCAAATTTATCCGTATCCTTACCGGAAGAAAAACCGAGTTTAGCAATCACATTCTGTGAAGTCTGTTCGGATAAAACAGATACTGCAAAACGTCCCGTACGTTTAATACAGTCATAAGTATAGTTTTTCTTGTTCATACTGATGGCAATCACAGGATTGTCACTCGTTATCTGAATAACCGTATTTACGATACATCCTGTTGGGCGTTCTCCGTCCAAAGTGCCTATAGCATACATTCCGTAGCTCAATTTCCATAAAGCCGCCATTTCCATTTTTAGCTCTCCTCCTAATAGATAATAATTATTTGTTAATATATATGATAGCATATTGTTTATAAAAAGTCTACTCATTTTATATGTAATTAGTATTATACTGATAAAATTTCTATTTATCGTTCATTTTTCTTTAATATTCTACTACTTATTAGATATTTGACTAAAATTAAAATTCATGTGAAAATACAATAGAACAACGCTTTATTTCGACCAAGGAGATTTTTATGAATACAAAAGGACTTTTACTAATTGTTACCGGTACCGTTCTCTGGGGTGCCTCCGGTGTTGTTTCACAACATTTATTTACAGCTAAAGATTTTACCGCTGAATGGTTCGTTACCGCTCGTTTAATCATTTCCGGCATTATACTGCTCATAATTGATGCTTTTTTACATAAAGGTGATATTTTTTCTATTTGGAAAACGACTGATAAATTTGCCCTGATACTTTTCGGCATCTTTGGTATGCTTGGTGTCCAATACACTTATTTTCGTACGATAGTATACAGCAATGCCGCTACAGCGACAATTTTACAATATTTAATGCCTATTTTCATCGTACTTTATCTACTTATAACAACACGCCGCATCCCCCGCAAACTGGAACTTTTCTCCATTTTCCTCGCCATGCTTGGAACGTTTCTGCTTGTAACAAAAGGACAGTTTGATACTTTAGCCATCTCTCCTCTTGCTTTAATTTGGGGACTTAGTAATGCCTGCTTCTCCGCATTTTATACATTACAGCCGCGTGAAATAATCAAACGCTGGCGCTCCACGCTTGTCATCGGCTGGGGAATGTTAATCGGCGGAATTGTAATGTGTTTTTATCAGCCGATATGGAATTTTACAGGAATTTGGGATTTAAATTCTGCCCTTTCATTTTTTGCAGTAGTAATCTTCGGCACGGCAATAGCATTCTGTGCTTACCTTGAAAGCACAAAATATCTATCGCCTACCCAGATAAGCGTATTCGCTTCGCTGGAGCCGTTTTCTTCCATTGTTCTTTCCATTATCTTTCTTCATATCAGTTTCGGTTCCATAGAATTAATCGGCGCTTTCATAATTATTACAGCCGTTACAATTCTTAATTTATAAAGAAAACCTCTAATAGCTTAAAACTATTAGAGGTTTTTTATTATCTAAATTATTCTTTTGTAATATCTTTACCGAACCATTTTTCGGAAATTTTAGCAATAGTGCCATCAGATTTCATTTCATTCATAACTTTTTGCACTTCGTCACGAAGAGCAGTGTTTTCCTTAGCAAATGCAATACCGAAATCTGTCGGGTCGCCTACAACAATAGTAGTTTCCTTAAAAGCATTAGGATGTTTCTGCATATAATACGTACCGACAAGTTCATCGGTTACCACTGCATCAAGACGGCCGTTTTCCAAATCCATGAAAGCATCTATATAATCGCCGTATTTTTTAACTTCGCTGAATTGCTGAGCATATTCCGCATTGCTGTCGAGGAAAGTTTCCGCCGTGCTGCCGCTCTGCGTACCAATTACTTTGCCGTTAAGCTGTTCAATAGAAGTAATATCCGCATCTACAGGAACGAAAATAACCTGACGGTTTTTCATGTAAGGATCGCTGAACAACATATTCTGCTTACGTTCTTCTGTAATATCAAGACCGTTCCACAAAATATCCACGCGTCCGCTCTGAAGTTCAGCTTCTTTACTCGACCAGTCAATTGCTTTAAATTCTACAGGACGATTTAATCGTTTAGCAGCTTCTTTTGCTAAATCAATGTCAAAACCGACAATTTCATTATTTTCATCTTTAAAGCCCATCGGCGGATAACTGTCATCCAAACCGATTACAATTGGTTTACTATTATCCGTTCCACTTTCAGAAGAACTCTGTTCATTACCGCCGCAACCAGCAATCATCATTACGCCAAATACCATAGCTAAACATAATACCCATAACTTTTTCATATAAATAAATCCTCCTTATGGTAATAAAGTTATATCTTCTTTTAATAATTTAACTAATTAAAGTAATAACAAATTACCATGCTTTTATAATAAAGAAACTTGTTATATTGTAACAGATTTTATAATAAAATTCCATAGGTTTCGCAAAAATTATTAAAAATTTTTGTGTTTATAGAAATTATATGCTACAATATACGCAGTTTTTTTATGGAGGTAATAATTTTGTATAGTGAATATATTATCCTTGGTGTTTTACTGCTTTTAAGCTATATCGGTCATAACATGTCAGTATTCTATGCAGTCGGCATTATTCTGATTTTAAAATTATTCCAGTTCACAGCTTTAATGAACTTCGTTGAAGCCAATGGCCTAAATTACGGCATCATTCTCCTCACCATCGCTATTTTATTGCCTCTTGCCAACGGCAGAATAACAATTCCGATGATGATAGACAGTTTCAAATCACCGATAGGCATTTTAGCTTTATTTGCCGGTGTTTTTGCCGCTATGGCCGGTGGCTGGGGCATAAATCTGCTGAAAGATTCTCCTTATATTGTTACTTCTCTCGTTATAGGTACAATGGTCGGTGTTTTTTTCTTCAAAGGCATCGCTGTAGGGCCGTTAATCGCAGGAGGCATCACATATCTCGTTTTAAGCATAGTAAAACTGATTTTTCATTAAAAAAAGGTGAGGATTTTCCTCACCTTTTTACTTACGAATAAATTAATCTTATAAGGACCATACCTGCCCAAACAGCAAACAAGCCGCCTATCGTATTTAATACGACATTAAGTACGGCCTGAAGAATAAGTCCTGTTTTTAAAAGTAACATCGTTTCATTACTGAATGAAGAAAATGTTGTAAGACCGCCCAAAAATCCGACAGTCAGCAATAATGACACATATGGCGAAATTCCCGTAAATCGTTCCGTCAATAAAGTTGAAATTATACCCATCAAAAAACAACCGATTAAATTTACTGTCAATGTGCCATACGGAAAATAACCTAATTTATGTATGTATGTTGTAATTAAAAATCTGAAAGCTCCGCCGAAAGCACAGCCCGTCATCACTATTAAAATCTTTGTCATTTATTAAAATCCTCCACATAACAAAAAAACTCCTTGAAAACTCAAGGAGTAATTATCTTTATGGTGGGCGGTAACAGGATCGAACTGCTGACATCCTGCTTGTAAGGCAGGCGCTC
>OGYT01002253.1_pt1 | contig 10816 bp, 8 predicted proteins | sample 1576631 | NCBI WGS metagenome assembly OGYT01 (sample SAMEA3541588, study PRJEB24748) | human gut metagenome | biome: human gut; feature: human-associated habitat; material: faeces | place: China | collected 2012
TGTCAAATACTTTTTTGTCAGGATTCAGAAAGTGGTCTTTGTTTTGGAAAAATATACGCGCGATGGCGGAATCATGGTAGCCGACCACCAGCACGTCCTCCGGCACGCGGATTCCCAACGCGTCGAACGCCACCATCACGCCGAACGCGATCGCATCGTCGGCGCACACCACGGCCTCCGGTTGCACGAGCGGCTCGGAAAACAGTCGCATGGCGCAGTTGAATCCGCGCTGCACGCTACGGTCTCCGAACTTGTTCCATTCGGTTTCGGTGGCAAGATGGTGCGCTCGCATCTGCGTGTGGAACATGGTGAACAGTTCCGCCGATTCGAAGGAGATTTCCTTGCCGGCCATGTATGCCACGGATGCGATGCCACGTTCGGCCAAATGCCCGATCACGATTTCCATGGCTGCGTTTTCGTCGACGCTCACCATGGATGTGCGGAACGAGCATTGGCGTCCGCCCACTTGCACGATCGGCAGTGTGGAGGCGTAATGTTCAAGCTCCGCGGAAAGGTAGGCTCCCCAGGCGGGCAGCACGATCAGACCGTCAACATGGCGGTCCATCAATGACTCGATGCGTTGGATCTGCGTGGCCTGATCGCCGCCGATGCCGAGCAGCAGTTGCTGCGAATCCACGTCGATGACGGGTTCGATTTCGTCAAGCAGCTGCGCGCAGAACGGGTCGTTGGCGGTCGGAATCACCAGGCCGATGGTGTTGGTGACGGTGCTGCGCAACGCGCTCGCCGCATAATTGACCGAATAGTTGAGGTGTGCCGCGGCCGCTCGCACGCGGCGTGCGATGTCGTCGTCTTTGGTGCGTTTGCCGGAAAGTACGCGGGAGACGGTGGCGATGGAGACGTTGGCCAGCGCTGCGACGTTCGTGATCGAACTGTTCGCCGAAGCTGCCGAAGCCGAAGCATTGTCGGTTGTGCGTGCCATGCTCTCCTCACCACAAATATTCGAAATGCTCGAAAAACTCGGATTATTCGAATTACTGCCGTATCTCAATCGCGTATTCAAGAATAAAACAGCCACCCGTCGAAAGCGGCAGGTGGCTGAAAGCAAGTATCGCAAGTATCGCAATCATGCATATGGAATTGCGATTGCATTGCGATTTCGTAACTGAAGATTGTTGAATATCTTGCGAAATCCTCGAAAATCTTCAGAAAAGAAGATCACTCGGCGTTGACGAGGATGTTGGCCAGGTTGTCGGCCACGGCCTCGGCGTTGTCGCCTTCGACGTTGATGACCACGGTGTCGCCCTGCTTGATGCCCAGACCCATGATGGACAGGATGGAGTTAGCCGGAACCGGGTTGCCGCCTTCCTTGGCGATGGTGACGGTGCAGCCGGAGGCGGTGACGGCCTGGGTGAACTGTGCGGCCGGACGGGCGTGGATGCCGACGGGATCGTTGATGACGGTGGTGCGGGTTGCCATGATGGACACTCCTTTGAGTCGTGTGTTGATTGATTTTTGGTTGTGTTATTTGAAAGTCGTGCTGCTTGCCGAGCGAAATGCCTCGGTGCGCCGCTGATAATTACTATAGCACCTTTTTTCACGAAACGCAGAAAACGTTTACCGGTTGTGTGTTACGGCTTAAAGTGTGTATACTGTGTGTAGGCTGAAAATGATTTACCGGCAAAGACGGTGGGAATCACGCAGTAACTCGACGCGCAAAGCAAGCGCGGAAATCACAACAACAAACGTTCGGTTCGCGTTCCTTTCGCGGGCAAACAACAAAACAAGGAAACAGGTCAAAGGAGTTCACATGATTATCAAAGGTGTTGGCATTGGTCGCGGTGTTGCAGTCGGCCCGGTCATCCGTATGGCGCAGCCACTGCCGGAACCGTCGGACGCTCCGCGTGCGGAAGACATTGCTGCCGAAAGCGAAATCGCCCGCGTGGAAAAGTCCCTCGCACTGGTGAACGCCGACCTGAACCGTCGTGCCGAAGAGGCCGCCAATGGTGACGAAGGCGCCAAGCAGGCCGCTCCGATTCTGCAGGCCGTCGCCATGTTCGCTTCCGATCCGTCGCTGGCTGAATCCATCAAGGGTCTGGTTCAGCAGGGTAAGACCGCTGAACGTGCAGTGCTCGAAGGCTTTGCCGCGGTGGAAGACATGTTCCGTGCTATCGGTGGCTATCAGGCCGAGCGTGCCGCCGATCTGCATGATGTCGGCCAGCGCGTAATCGCCGACCTTATGGGCGCTCCCGCACCGGGCCTGCCGCAGAGCGAAACCCCGTTCGTGCTCGTTGCCGAAGACCTGTCCCCGGCTGATACCGCCGCGCTCGACATGAGCAAGACCATCGCCATCGTGACCTCGCAGGGCGGCCCGACCTCGCATACCGCCATCCTGGCTCGCGCCCGCGGCATTGTGGCCGTGGTCTCCGCCACCGAAGCGACCGAACTGACCGACGGCACCAACGTGATCGTGAATGCAGCCAAAGGCGAAATCACCGTCGAACCGTCCGAGGAGGAAATCACCGCGGCAGAAGCGGCCAAGTCTCGCGCCGCGGCGGCCAAGGAACTGCGTGGCAACCCGGGTGCCACCAAAGACGGCCACCGCATTCCGCTGTTGGCGAATGTGGGCAAACCGTCCGATGCCGCCACCGCATTGGAATATGGTGCCGAGGGCGTGGGCCTATTCCGCACCGAATTCCTGTTCATCGGCAACGCCGAACCGCCAAGCGTCGAAGAGCAGACCAAGGCCTATATCGAGCTACTCAGCCAGTTCCCGGGCAAGAAAGTCGTGATCCGCATGCTCGACGCCGGCGCCGACAAGCCATTGCCGTTCCTGACTCCGGAAGACGAGCCGAACCCCGCTCTCGGACTGCGAGGCCTGCGCACCTTGAAGGCCCATATGGACGTGCTTGAAGGCCAGCTCAAGGCCCTCGCCGCCGCGGATGCCGCAACCGACGCCGATCTGTGGGTCATGGCCCCGATGGTGGCCGACGAGCATGAGGCCGACTACTTCGTCAGACTCGCCAAGAGCCATGGACTGAAATTCGTGGGTGCCATGGCCGAAGTGCCATCCATCGCCCTGATGGCCGACAAGGTGGCCAAGGTGGCCGATTTCGTCTCCATCGGCACCAACGACCTGACCCAGTACACGCTGGCCGCCGACCGTACCCTCGGTTCCGTGGCCAACTACCAGACCGCATGGCATCCGGCTGTGCTGCGCGCCATCAAGATGATCTGCGACGCGGGCAATGCCAACGGCATGCCGGTGGGCGTGTGCGGCGAGGCCGCCGCCGATCCGGATCTGGCCGTGGTGCTGGCCGGTTTGGGCGTCAACTCCCTGTCCATGACCCCGGTGGCTCTGGACGATGTGCGCGCCGCGCTCGCCGAAGTCACCCTTGAGGAAGCCAAGGCCAAGGCCGCCGCAGCGCTTAACGGCGACTACTACAATCCGGCCGACCGCTGACGGTAATGGCGGCGGTTATGGTTTTCGGCCGCAAAAGTGCACTTGTTGTTGGGTGACAGGCTGGTCCTCGCAGGTTAGGCCCTCCAACACATGTGTGTAAGGGCCTGACCTGCGATTACCGCGGACTTGCTCGCAGGTCAGGGCTCCAAATCCTCGTCTTTGGGGCCTTTGCCGTTGAGTAACAAACTGGCTCTCGCAGGTCAAGCCCCCGCGCCGCATCAATGATGTGGCGGTATCGTGCGTCACGTGTATGCGCGATACTGGAGACATGAAGATTTCCGCAGATTTTACCGTCATTCCCGACGCGTTTGCCAAGGCGGCGCCGCCTGAGAACTGCATCGACGGCACTCCAATCGTCTCCTTCCCTTTCTACATCGATGAGCTTGACTCGTCGGTGCAGTTCCTGCATTGGGAATTCGTTGATCCGGATTCGATTCCGGTATGCGGCTTCCAATGGAATCACTGGTCACTGGCGAATCTGCCGGTTGATGCGCTGATGTACGACTTCAATGATTCCCATGCGCTGGCGATTCCGGCCGATTTCTCCCGTACCGTTTCCGCGATGATTCCCGAAACCGTGCAAGGCCGCACGTCCGCCGCTTCGCCGCTGCTGACCGGTCGCAGCACCGATCCCGCGGTCACCATGCGTTACAACGGCCCGTACCCACCGGATCAGGATCATGACTACTACCTGCATGTGTGGGGTACGACGGCACCGTTGGCCGGCCTCAATCAGGGCTTCTGGCTGAACGAAATGGAGCGTGCCCTGCGCAATGGCGGCAATCCCATTGATCAAGGCGGCATCTTCCTTACCGGCAAAGCCTGATCGCTGCTCCTCGGCGGCGGAATCCGAACCATGTCGTCTTCCCCGCTGGCGAAACCTAGAGGCGCAGAAGCCTGATATGTTCCCGTAAGGGAGAACAATCATCGAAAGGAATACACAGCAACATGGCGTGCACCACGATTCTGGTCGGCAAGAACGCAAGTTATGACGGTTCGACCATCATCGCCCGCAATGAAGACAGCGCAAACGGCGAATTCTGCCCGAAGCGTTTCATCGTAGTCAAGCCGGAGGAGCAGCCGCGCACATATCGCAGCGTGCTCTCCCATGTGGAAATCGACCTGCCGGAAGAGCCGTTGCAGTACACGGCCGTGCCCAATGCCGATCTGAAGGAAGGCATTTGGGGCGAGGCTGGCGTCAATGAGGCGAACGTGGCCATGAGCGCCACCGAAACCCTCACCACTAATGAGCGTGTGCTTGGCGCGGATCCGTTCGTCGAACTTGCTCCGGCCAAGGGTAGGGAAGGCGAGGACGGCTACGAACCGGAAGTGCCCGGCGGCATCGGCGAAGAGGATTTCCTCACCCTCGTGTTGCCGTACATCAAGACCGCCCGTGAAGGCGTGGAGCGTCTCGGCGCGCTGCTTGAAGAGTTCGGCACCTATGAGATGAACGGTGTTGCCTTTTCCGACGTGGACGAGATCTGGTGGCTGGAGACCGTCGGCGGCCACCATTGGATTGCCAAGCGCGTGCCGGACGAGGCCTACGTGACCATGCCGAACCAGCTTGGCATCGATGAATTCGACCTTGAGGATGCCTTGGGCGATCAGGAGGAGCATATGTGCTCCGCCGATTTAGGCGAGTTCATCGCGCGTAACCATCTGGACCTGTCGGTGGAGAACACCACGCCGTTCAATCCGCGCGACGCTTTCGGTTCCCACTCCGATTCCGACCATGTGTACAACACCCCGCGTGCTTGGTACATGCAGCGCTTCCTCAACCCGTACGACGAGCAGTGGGATGGTCCGGACGCGGACCACAAGCCGACCGCCGACGACATTCCGTGGGCTCGCCAGCCGGAACGCAAGATCACCATCGAAGATGTGAAGTACGTGCTGAGTTCCCATTATCAGGGCACTCCATACGATCCGTACGGCAAGCTCGGCGACCAGCGCATGCGCCACATGTTCCGCCCGATCGGCATCAACCGCCAAAGCCAGCTTGCGGTCATGCAGATTCGTCCGTATCGTCCGCAGGTCAGCCGTGCGATTCAGTGGATGGCCTATGGCTCCAACCCGTTCAACACGTTGGTGCCGTTCTTCCCGAACGTGGATTCCACGCCGAAGTACCTGGAAGACACCACTGTGCGCGTCACCTCTGAGAACTTCTACTGGGAGAACCGCATCATCGCAGCCCTGTGCGACGCGTCCTTCGCCGATACCGCCAACGCGGTGGAGCGCTATCAGGAGAAGACCGGCGCAATGGGCCACCGTATGGTCGCAGCCGCCGATGAGCAGATCGATAGGCTGTGCGAGGATTCCGATTTCGACGCCGAGTTCGATGCAGATGATGAAAGCGCCGACGTGCAGCCGATGGAACCGGATGAGATCATCGAAGCCACCCGCAACGCGGAAGCACGCGAGATTCTTGCCGCAGCCAACCGGACCATGGCCGACCAGCTTAAGGAGGAGACCGACAAGCTGCTCGACTCCGTGCTCTACACGGCGAGCATGAACATGAAGAACGGCTTCCATATGTCCGACTTCTGATTCGCGGTGTTATAGGGAGAGACGTCAACCCCCTCTGTAACGCGCGGCCACTACAATGATCTTCATCTTTAATCCCAGAAAGGAACCCCAGTGACCAGCATTGAGGATTTCACCAGCCAGTACGGCCTGGTTCAGAAGATTGATGCGTTCGGGTATCTCGATTATCTGAAGAACAATCCGGATGCCCCACGCAAGCATGGCAAGGTCGTGCTCGTCACCGCCGACACTCCGCTGAAGGCGTCACGCGGCGAAGGCAAGACCACCACCACGATCGCCCTGATCGACGCCCTGCGTGAGCGTGGCATCGATGCGACCGCCGTGCTGCGTCAGCCAAGTATGGGCATTACCGCGGCCGGTTCCAAGGGCGGTGCATCGGGCGGTGGCAAGGCATCCCTGACCCACCCGGAGTTGATCGACTGGGGTCTGTGCGGCGAGATGGGTGCCATCGAGGCCGCTCAGAACCTGCTGGTCTCCTTTGCGGAGAAAGCGATCGACGAGGGCAAGCTTGATGAGATTCTGGTGCCGCGCGTTTCCGAAGTGCCGTCCCGCTCCCTGCGTCAGATCGCTGTGGATCGTGGTAAGGGCAACGTTGCGGAACGTACGGTGCTCACCCCGACCTGCGAGTTGATGCAGATCGTCGTGCTGTCTCGTTCCATGGACGAAATCGCCGATCGCGTGGCCAGGATGATCGCCGGCACCAAGGACGGCAAGGCCGTCACCTTCGGTGAATTCGTTGACCTGTGGCGCATCACCGGCATTCTGTCCGACGCCGTCAAGCCCGCCAAGACCGAGACCGTAAACGGCGCCCCGGTGTATGTGCATGGCGGCCCGTTCGCGAACGTGTCCATCGGCATTCCGACGCTCGTTTCCGTGGAGATGGCCTGCGCCCTGCACGACGTGGTAATCGTCGAGGCGGGTTATGGTGCTGATGCCGGCGCCCAGAAGTGGCTCGACATCGCATGCCGCGAGTACGGTGCGCAGTGGCCGTCCGCTGCCATCGTCGTGACCCGTGCCTCCACATGGCGCGATGATCCGGCGCTTGCCTGGCGTTATCCGTTCCATGTGCAGCGCTTGGAAGGCCTTGACATTCCGACGTTCCCGCTGATCAACCTGTGGGATGGCGAGGACGATCAGATTCCGGCGTTGAAGGCGACCGCCGAAGAGCTGGAATTCCGTGAGCCGATTATCGGCAATCTGTACCGTGACGGCGGCGACGCGCTCGCCCCGCAGCTGGATGCCTTCGTGGATGCCGTAGTGAACGGTTCCATGCCTGCGGAACCGCACAGCCACAAGGGCATGGCTCTCGTGGAGAACGTGCGCTGGGTGGCCGAGAACGCATATGGAGTTCCGGCCGAGCGCGTGGTTCTGAAGGACGGTTTCGCCGAATCCCTTAACGAGGCCATGAATCTGTGCGCCAGCGCGGGCATGGATCTGGGTGATATGGCACTGGTGGCGGTGAAGTCTCCGGCCACCATGACCGATAACGATTCCGCCCCGGAGGAGGAACGCACCGTGACCTTGAAGAAGGTCGAAGTCCATTCCGGTGCCGGCTTGGTGCATGTGAATCTGACTACGTCCCTGACTACGCCAATGCCGAAGATCGTCTGATTCCACACGATTGCGAGTAATGATCGCACGATGACGGACGCGAGGAGCCGCCGATCCCAAGAGGTCGGCGGCTCCTCGCATTATGCTGCGGCGTGTGAGGAAGCGGCGGAAAGATTAGCGTTTAGTTGCCGCTCCTTCGGAAGAACGGTGGAATTGCGTCAGAAATTGCCGCCGTTCCAGCCCCAATCGGTGGTGGCGGTGTATCGGATGTAAGTACGGTCGGCCGGAATGCCGAGCTCCTTGCCCAGCGCGGCCATGATCTGTTCGGTCAGCTTTTCCCAAGCGGAACCCGGCACGGAACGGCCGAAAACATTCACCTCCACGTAAGCGGCCGGCTGGGAATCGTCACCGCCGAAATAAATCGGCATATTGTCTTCGAACGGGCACATCAGCCAGCCTTCGGACTTGCCCGGAACGGCGGTGATTGCCTTGCCGTAGGCCGTTTTCAGGGCCTCGCGCTGTTCGGGAGTGGTGGAGACGGAAACGTGAGTGTGAATGACTGGCATTGGTCCTCCTTGGTCGGTGAAATGCTCGTGGACAATTCACACCATTCTAAGTCCGGTCTGTGTGCGTGTGTTTAATTGTCTGTGTGAGAAAACTGATTGAACAGCTTATGAAATTCGGTCTTGTAGGTGTGATCGCCTTCGTTATCGACTGGGGCATCCTGAATCTGCTTGTTGGCGTCTTCCATATGCATAACGTGATCGCCGCGACGATTTCGTTCATTATTTCCTTGATTTTCAACTACACCGCCAGCATGAAACTGGTGTTCAAACCGCGTGATGACATGGCCCGATGGATGGAGATTCTGATTTTCGTGGTCGGCGCCGTGATCGGTCTGCTCATGAACGATGCCCTTATTTGGATTTCCACGTACGGCATGAATCATGATGCGTTCGTTACGCAGCATACCGAATATCTGATTCGCACCAATGTGGGCAAGCTCTTCGCCACCGCAGTGGTGATGGTGTGGAACTTCCTGACCCGTAAGTGGCTGCTTGATGATACGCATACCAACGCCATGAACCGCCTGAAGAAGGCCGAGAACCGCTTGAGCGAAGAGGAGCTGGAGGCCAAGTGGCAGAACAGTTTCTCGCACAAGCTGGGCGTTTGGTCGCTGGAGCACACTCCCAAAGGCTGGCCGAAATAGGGCGCCGCGCGGTGGCTTCGATATGAAACGGTCCTCCTTCATCATAGGGAGGACCGTTTGCTTGTCCGGCGGATCATTCGCTTACGAAAGTCTCCGCTTTACACGCACACGTTCACACGCTTACGGACGTGAGCATGGGCTGCTCGGTGGAGTCCTTGATTTGCTTGAATCCGAACAGGGCGATCGCCAGCGAAGCCAGCGCCAGCACGGTCACGACGAGGAAGCCGCCGTGCGAACCCATACGGTCGATGAACTGACCCGCAATGGCCGAACCCACCGATCCGCCAATCGAATTCATCGCACCCATCCATGCCATGCCTTCGGTAAAGCGGGTGGGCGGCACCAGATGCAGCATCAGCTGGTTGCCATTCACCCAGGTCGGGGCCTGACATACGCCGATGAGCAGGTAGATGATCATAATCACCCACAGGTGCTTGGCGAACATGAACGAGCCGATGCCCAGATCCACTACCGCCAGGCAGAAGTAGAAGCGCTTCCACAGTGGGATGGTCCAGTTCTTCGCGCCATATACGAGTGCGCCGATCAGCGAACTGAACGAGAAGCATGCGAACACGAAGCCCGTGTACTGCTTCATATTCGCTTCCGTGGCGAAAGCCACAATGGAAATGCCCGCAGCCGATTGGAACGCGCCCAGACCGAACCACGTCACGCATACGGCGATCAGGCCCGGACCCCAGATGGACTCCTTGCGGCCCGCCTTCACATCGGCCGCGGCCTGTTCCATGGCAGCTTGCACTTTGGCGGCCGTCTTGCCTTCGGAACGTGCGCGGTCGCGCGCGTACTCCACGGCCGCTTCGGCCTGCAATGCCTTGGAACGTGCGGTCTCGCGCTCTCGGTATTCCTTGCGGGTCATGCCGGCCTCGCGTGCCAGCTGCGTCTGTGACTTCGGTTCGGTGGTCAGTTCCGTCAGGAACATCAGTGCGCCGACCACCACGCACATACCGGTGAACGAGAAGGCGAGCACACCGGAAATCACGGCCAGCGTGGAAGCGAGCGGATTGCCGATCACCCACATGCATTCGTCGAACACACCTGACAGCGACAATGCACGGTTCGTCTTCTCCGAATCGCCTTTGAGCAGCGTGGTCCAACGCTGACGGCTCATCGCACCCCACGGCGGAATCGCGGCCATGAACGGTACGATGCAGAACAGGATCCACGACGGAACGCGGGCGGTGATGCATGACACCAGCGCGGTCGCGGCGACCATCCACACGATGATCGTCGGAATGGAAACCTGACGCTGCCCGAACTTGTCGACCAGCTTGCCGAGCACCGGGCTTGCCACGGCCAATGCGATCGCCTGTACCGCGGTGAGTGCGCCGGCCAGCGAATAGTTGCCGTAGTAATGCTGTACGGCAATCGTAATGGTCATGCCGACCATCGGGAACGGCATGCATGCGATTACCGAGCCGACGGAAAAACGGGCGGTATGCGGTATGCGAAGAAGTTCCGCATACCCTCCGAAAAGACGATGGCCAACGCTTGTGACGCCGGCGAAAACCTGATTGGTCATGCTCTGCCGCTCCTTTCTGCTCACGGTTTGCGTTTCCCCGCGGCTTTGCGTCGCTACGGGCTGATTCGTTCCTCTCATATATCCCACTTCAACTCGGCTTGAACGCAAGTCGGGTCCGGCAGTGTGTCGTCAAGAGGGGTTTTCTGGATTATGGTGCCGTGATGATGATGCGGCACGGTCTTTGTTGACCACAGGCAACTCTATGCGTAGGCACCGTCGCAACACGCGGTAGATTAGGGCTAGGAAAACAAACGATCAGGTAAATTTTTTAGTTCCGGCGATATTGTCGTCACAATGATCGACGCAGATGCCGGAGCCGTCCCGGCAGAAAGGTGGCATCCATGCATGCAACAACCATCCACTTCGTGCGTCACGGCAAGGTCGAGAATCCGGAGCATCTGCTCTACGAACGTCTTCCCGGATTCCACCTGTCCGAATTGGGAGTGCGTATGGCGCAGGCTACCGCGCACTACATCGCCATCAGTCCGCAACTGAACATATTTATGAAACAACTTATCCGGTCACTAAAAGAAGAAGAGCGTTTCAGTACCGC
>OGYT01002273.1_pt1 | contig 10703 bp, 6 predicted proteins | sample 1576631 | NCBI WGS metagenome assembly OGYT01 (sample SAMEA3541588, study PRJEB24748) | human gut metagenome | biome: human gut; feature: human-associated habitat; material: faeces | place: China | collected 2012
AGAAACAGATTCCAATGTGGAGGAGCAGGGTGAAGACAAAACTCCCGTAGAGGAGGAACAAACTGCTGAACAGAGTGTAGAGCAACAGGAAAGTCCTGCGGAAATTGAGATGGAGAAGCAGGAGAGTGAAAAAAGTCAGAATGGGTTTATAATTAATTCTGATGGAGAATTGTTGCAGTACACTGGTTCGGAGACAAGGGTTGTAGTGCCTTCTAATGTAAAAAGAATAGGAGCAGCGGCATTTAGTGCAAATAAGAATATCACAGAAGTTGTGCTGCCTGATGGTGTGGAGGCAATTGGTAGAAATGCATTTTCACAGTGCAGTAAGTTAAAAGAAATTACCATTCCAGCTTCTTTGAAGGTGATTGAAAAATATTCATTTATGGGAACAGGAGTAGAAACAGTGGTTTTACCAGAAAATATTACAGAAGTTGGGTCAGGAGCATTTGCTTTTTGCAAAAATTTGGAGAAAATTAATATTCCTGAAGGGATAACAGAACTTTCAGAAGATGTATTTTCGAATTGTGCTAAGTTAAAGGATGTTACTATCTCTAATTCTGTCAAGATAATTAGCCAATATGCATTTTTTGGTACTGCGTTGGAAACAGTGCTTTTGCCGGATAGTGTAACAGAAGTTAGAAGATCAGCTTTTGCAAGTTGCCCGAATTTGAAAAGAATTGAGTTCTCTAGAGAGATAAAGAGCATAGGTGATTATGCGGTAAATAATACGGGTAATCTGAATACAGTGATATTTAAAGGAGATGCCCCTAGTTTAGGTAAAGATGTATTTTATACTTCAAAGGATCAGAATCTTATTATTGAAGTCCCGAAAGGAGCCAAAGGCTATGATCAGAAACCTTGGACAAACTATAAAATTGTGTATACAGAAGGTGTGAGGATACCGGAGGCAGTTACTGATTTCAAGAGTATTCCAGCTGGAAAACAAAAGGTAAAACTTACTTGGAATTCCGCAGAAGGGGCAGAAGGTTATCTGATTTATGCGCAGAAGAATGGGAAATATGGCTATGTAGGAATGACAACAAAGGGAACTACATTTACAGATGCAAAAGCATTAGACACCGATTACAATTATTATTGGGTATTCCCATACGTTACGGATACGAATACCGGAAAAATGCTTCCTGGGAAATGTACAAAATATGTATGGGCAAAAGGCGTGATTCCGGCAGTGCAGAACCTGAAAGCATCTTCTGTAAAAGGCGGAGTAAAACTGACATGGACAGAGCAAAAGGATGCAGAAGGCTATTTAGTGTACGGACAAAGAGCCGGTGAAAAATATGGTTATGTAGGAATGACAACGAAGGGAACTACATTTACAGATACGAAGGCTTCTAAAACCGCATATAATTATTATTGGGTATTCCCATATCATAAAGATAGTCAAGGAAATATGATCGTGGGTGGAACACCGAAGTATACTTATGGAAGAGCATTGTAGAAATTATTTGTAGTATGAATCAAACAAAATAGTGGTGTGTTTAAAGTAATAAAACAACTATAGGAAGAGATGATGGCAAAACATCCCCAAGCAAGAAATGAAAATTTGACATTTACTTGGGGATAGTTTGTGTTTATGTATGCATGAAAAATTTTATTTTTTAATCAAGTGTGAAGGAGTGAATCGGGTTAAAATTAACAATTACAATTATGCATCTAGATTGAAACAAGAAAAAAGGTAGTTTATTGTACTACATATCCAGAAGGAGAAACAATATGAAATATGATTATCTTGTAGTAGGAGCGGGATTATATGGAGCAGTGTTCGCTCATGAGGCAAAGAAAAAGGGCAAAAATTGTCTTGTAATTGACAAGCGTGATCACATTGCGGGAAATATTTATTGTGAGGAAATCGAAGGAATCAATGTGCACAAGTATGGTGCACATATTTTCCACACATCCAATAAGAAAATATGGGAATACATCAATCAGTTTGCTGAGTTTAATAATTACATTAACTCTCCGGTTGCTGTATATAAGGATGAACTTTATAATTTGCCGTTCAATATGAATACTTTCAGTAAGATGTGGAATATCCGCACACCGCAGGAAGCGAAGGCAAAGATTGCTGAGCAGGTGGCAGAGACAGGTATTACTGAGCCAAAGAATCTGGAAGAGCAAGGATTATCTTTGGTTGGTAAGGATGTATTTGAGAAGTTAGTAAAGGGCTACACTGAGAAACAGTGGGGAAGAGACTGTAAGGATCTTCCGGCATTTATCATCAAGCGTCTTCCGGTTCGATTTACTTACGACAATAATTACTTCAATGATCGCTTTCAGGGAATCCCTATGGGTGGTTATACGAAGATTGTAGAAAAGATGCTGGATGGTATTGACGTAAAGACAAATACAGATTATTTTGCGTTTATCAAGGAAAATCCGGATATTGCAGAGAAGACAGTATTTACGGGAATGATTGATGAGTATTATGATTATAAATTAGGAGCGCTGGAATATCGTTCTGTACGTTTTGAGACAGAAGTCCTGGATACAGATAACTATCAAGGAAATGCAGTTGTGAATTATACAGAGAGAGAAGTGCCATATACACGTATCATTGAGCACAAGCATTTTGAGTTCGGTACACAGGAGAAGACGGTCATTTCCAGAGAGTATTCTTCTGAGTGGAGCGTAGGAATGGAGCCATATTATCCAGTCAACAACGAGCAGAACAATACATTGTTTGAGAAATACCGCGAGTTGGCAGAGAAAGAGTCAACGGTGATCTTTGGCGGACGTCTTGGAAACTATAAGTATTACGATATGGATAAGGTTATTGAGGCGGCGCTTGAAATGTGCGAAAAGGAATTGGGATAATTTTATCTAATGTGTTGTAAAACCCTCTGCTTTAGATATGGAAAAGCAGCAGGACATAGCAGTGCTAAAAACCTGGATGCAGGTTTCCTTTCAGTCAAAAACAATGGAAGAATTTATACAGAAGATATAATAAAAATCTATTTCAGATCAATGATTAGATCAAATCTCTGGAGATTTCACTGTTCTTGTGAAATTTCCAGGGATCAATAACAAGTCGATGCCGTTTCGGGCAATGCTCCAAAGAGAGACAGAGGAATTCTATTTTGTTTCCGATAAAAGCAGAAAAACATATTTGTAAGGGAAATGTATTTTTTGTTGGAAGAAGAACAAGAATATGTTATAATACCGCTTATGATGTTTTGGAGGAAATACAGATGAAATTGAGATATAGATTAGCCGCGTTCCTGCTGGCAGCAGGACTTGTTTTTTCGAATACGGCAGTGCATGAGGTATGTGCAGCAGAGGTAGAAGGAGCAGCGGCAGCAGTTACAGATGAAGAGAAGGCAGTGTATGAGATGCCTGTGGAATCAAATGCGTTGAAGAACTGGCCAGAGGGACCGGGAATCTTTGCGGAGGCGGGAATCATCATGGATATGAACAGTGGAGCAATCCTCTATGCAAAGAATATTGATGAGAAGGAATTTCCGGCGAGTATTACGAAAATCATGACAGCGCTCGTAGCATTGGAAAACAGTGAGCTGACAGATAAGGTTCATTTTACCGAAGAGTCGGTGGCATTTCTTGAATATGGAGATGCAAGCATTGGTATGCAGCCGGGAGAAGAGATCACAATGGAGGATGCTTTATATGGGATGCTGTTGGCATCTGCGAATGAAGTTTCCTATGCGATTGCAGACACAGTGGGAAATGGGTATGATAATTTTATCCGTATGATGAACGAGAAGGCAGAGGAGCTGGGATGTACGAATACACATTTTACAAACCCACATGGACTTCACGATGAAGAGCATTATGTTTCTGCCAGAGATATGGCGCTCATTGCAGCGGCAACATTTCAGCATGAGGAATTCCGGAAGATCACGAACACATACGAACACCGGATTCCGCCTACAAACCTTGTTAATGAGGAACGAGTATTTCAGCAGTACCACCAGATGCTTTATGATGGAACAGATACCTTTTATGAGCCATGTGTTGGGGGAAAGACGGGATATACAGACCAGGCACTGTCTACTCTTGTTTCTTATCTGGACAACGGAGAATTTCAGCTTGTATCTGTGAATTTGAAAACACATGGGGTTCACGTCTATCCGGACACGAAAAATATGGCAGAATATGTTTTCAATAATTTTAAAAAGATTCCTTTAGAGGGAAAGGATCTTCCCAAAGGTGTGAAAGAGACAGAGGAAGATGCTTACATTGTTGTACCGAAGAATGTGGAATTTCAAGATGTAAAAGCGGAGATTGTCCCGGAAGATAAAAGCGGGAAATCAAAGAAAGGTACGTTGACTTACACTTACGATGGACAGACGGTCGGAGTCTCAGAAGTTGTTTTGAAAGATTCATATTTTCAGACAAACACAGCAGGAACGAAGACAGAAAAAAGTGAGACAGATCAGAAGGAACAAAAGCCTCTTTTTACTGTTTCACCGAAAGTTAAGATGATTATTGGCATAGTTGTGTCAGTTATTATTGCAATGGGCTTGATTTTTTGTGCGCTTGTCTATAGAAAACGACAGCGGAAAAGGCAGCGAAGGCTGATGGAGCAGAAACGCCGCCGTCAGATAAAAGAAAAGCAGGTAAGACAGCAGCAGGTTCAGGCAAGAAGAAGACAGCAGTATCAAAAGCAGAAAGATCATACGAATAAAAGAAGTGAGGATCATAGACTTCCGCGGAGATAGGAAAGAGCTGTGGGACAAAATGTAAAGGGAAATTGTGCAGAATAAGCCACAATTTCCCTTTGATATTTTTCGTATAAAGATTTACTGATCGAAGTTTTCCATACCAAGTTTTTTCTGCTTTTTATAATAGTAAATGATAAACAGTACAGCTGTAATTCCCCAGGAGATTGGATAACTCAATGTGATTGTTTCGATCGTAGGTGATTTTGGGACAAGCAGGAATACCCAAAGTGTACGGAATACGCAAACACCGCAGCATGTCATGATTGTCGGGATGATGACATCACCGATTCCACGCAATGCTCCGGAGTAGATTTCGATAAAGACAAACAGAGCATAAGCCGGTGCCATGTAGTTTAGGATCTGGATTCCGATGCGGATGACCTCCGGATCACTTGTGAACAGATGGAACAGATACTTTCCGGCGGTCATTAGAAATATACTCATTGCGATGGATGAAGCAAGTGTCATTCCAAGGCAGACACGCACACTTTTTCTTACGCGGTCATATTTCCCGGCGCCATAATTTTGTCCGACAAAAGTTGTGGCAGAAATACCAAAGGCGGAAATGACCATCCAGCAGAAGGCATCCATTTTTCCGAAAGAAGTCCATGCTGCTACGGTATCAGTTCCAAGTGCATTTAGAGCAGTCTGGATAATAATATTTGACAAGCTGTACATGGCTGCTTGAAGTCCTGCAGGAATTCCGATACGAAGGATCGAGGACAGAGAGCCTTCAAAGAATCGGACTTTTCTCAGATGTAGTTTGTAAATATCGGATGTCCGTATCAGGGCGAGCAGTACAAGGATGGCACTGACTGCCTGAGACAGTACCGTTGCAATGGCAGCACCGGCAATTCCCATATGGAACACGAGTACAAATAGAAGATCCAGTCCGATGTTCAAAAAGCAGCAAACGATCAGGTAGTACAGTGGTCGCTTGGAATCTCCGACAGAGCGGAGGATACTGGAGCCGATATTGTAGATGAATGTAAACAAAATTCCGAGGAAGAAAATCCGGAGATAAGTTACAGAATCTGCCATCATGCTTTCCGGAGTATTCATCATGCTAAGAAGCGCAGGTGCCAGAAAATAGCCGGCGCCCATGAGAAAAATACTGGATACGGTCGAGAAAGCAATCGCAGTGTGCAGTGCATGGGATAGTTCGGTTTCTTTTCTCGAACCATAGTGCTGGGCGATGATCACAGTTGCTCCTGATGAAACACCGACAAAGAATCCGATGATCAGGTTGATGATCTGATTAGAAGAACCTCCTACAGCGGCGAGTGCCTCCTTTCCAACGAACCGTCCGACGATCATCGCGTCTGCAGTATTGTAAAGCTGCTGGAAGAATGTACCGAGAACAATAGGAAAAAAGAAAATCAAAAGCTGTCTCCAGATAATTCCTTCCGTAATTGCGTTTGTTGCCGCAGCTGCGGCTTTTTTCTGATTGTTCATAATGTTACCCCTCATAAAGTAAGATGTTGTTTGTTTCCCATGTATCATACCATAGAGATGAAAAGGGGGAAATAGGAGATGAAAAAAATTTTGACTTGCACAGGAGAAAGCTTCGTACTATAATCAGTTAGGATTTTGAGGAAAAAAGAAAAGAGGAACGAAGGAGGAAAAGGATGTTTGGAAAAGTAAAAGAATCAGAGCAACATTTGAATATAAACTGGAAGCATTTTTATCTCAGTGTGTTAGCGCTTGTCATTCCGATGGCGCTTCAGAATCTGATCAATGTAGGTGTGACGGCAGCCGATGTTGTGATGCTTGGGAAGGTTGGGGAGCATGCGCTTTCTGGTGCTTCTCTGGCAGGGCAGGTACAGTATATTATGACACTGTTTTTATTTGGGCTGACTTCCGGGGCGACCGTTTTGACTGCTCAGTATTGGGGGAAGAAGGATATCTGCACAATTGAGAAGATATTAGGACTTGGAATGCGTTCAGCCGTAATTGTGACAGCTGTATTTTTTGTGGCAGCCCAGTGTATTCCCCATACATTGATGAAGATCTTTACTTCAGATCCAGAGGTGATAGAACAAGGAGTGGTCTATCTTCGGATTGTCAGCTGGTCTTATATTTTTATGGGGATTACGCAGACCTATCTTTATATTATGAGAAGTGTAGAGCGGGTTGTTGTGGCGACAGTTGTATACTTATGCTCTCTGATCTGTAATGTGGGCATCAATGCGGTGTTGATCTTTGGATTGTTTGGAATGCCGGCATTGGGAGTCAAAGGTGCCGCAATCGGTACACTGACTGCGAGATTGTTGGAGATGGCCTTAGTCTGTCTATACTCTCACTTTTGGAATAAGGATATTAAGTTTCATACGAAATACTTTCTTCATACAGAGAAAGTGCTTAACAGGGATTTCTTGAAATATGCATTTCCGGTTATTTTGAATGAAGTACTATGGGGGCTTGGAACTGCGGCAAACACAGCGGTGCTTGGGCATATGGGAAGTGCAGCGGTTGCGGCAAACTCTGTGGCGCAAGTGGCAAGACAGCTTGCAACAGTGGTTGCATTCGGTCTGGCAAGTGCGACGGCAATTTATCTTGGAAAGACAATCGGGGAGAAAAAATACGAACATGCAAAAGCCTATGCGCGCAGGTTCGTATGGCTCAGTGTACTGATGGGAGTGCTCGGTGGAATCTTAATCCTTGCGATTGCTCCGTTTATGGCGGAGGCGATGACATTGTCAGAGACTGCCAGATGGTACATGCGGTTTATGTTTTTTGTTATGTCTTATTTTGTAGTAGGACAGGCATATAATACGACATTGGTTGTTGGGACGTTCCGTTCCGGTGGTGACACACAGTTTGGATTGATACTGGATATGTCCACCATGTGGGGCTGTTCGATCTTGTTTGGAGCACTTGCTGCATTTGTATTTCACTGTAATGTGCCGGTGGTCTATATGATCCTGATGAGTGATGAGATTATTAAGATTCCGATCACGTGGTATCGTTATAAGAGTTACAAATGGCTGAAAAATGTGACGAGGGAAGAATTGTAAATTTTAACGGATATTTTTGATAGAAAAAATTTAAAAGATATTTTTGACAGTTTCACAAAAAGGTGATGGAAAATGAAACCGGATTTAAGAGAAAATTAGAATCAATCGAATGATAACCGGTATTTCATTTGGCATCACCTTTTTTGTTATAGTTCTATAAGGAATTTTTTATAGAGATCTATTTCTGTTTCAATTTCTTTGTATATTGTTCCTGCTCTGTTTTTGGAATTTTCAGGGCATTCATTGCTTCTTCCATTGTAAAATTCATAGTTTCCATGAGAGATTGAATAGAAAACAGAATTCCTTCTTTCTTACCTTCTCTCAGTCCAATTTCTTCAATTCCTTTGCTCAAATTACACATAGTGGAAACCTCCTTTTCTAATTTCCTGGTCATTTTAATATGAAAATCATCTTGCAAAATTTGCTTTTTTTCTGCTGCCTCCCGGGTAGGGGAGAGCAGTACTTCTAATAATTTTAACACGCCGCTGTCAGCCTCCTGCTCAGAATCACTCAAGCAGATTATGATTGCAGAGAGAAGATCATAGTTTTGGGGAATCTCGTGTACATTGCCGACTATATTTTCCTCATGGATGGAGTAGCGGGTGATTGTATTTCTCCGGTTTTCCGGAGGATTCATGATCCATGCCAGAATAATCTTATTGGCAAGAAGGCGCTTACAGGCAGCATCGTAAGAGGACTTCCTGCCTGCTGCCGAAATATTTTTAGCGAGTATATTTTCTGCTTACATTGTGAGCCACCTTTCAAATATTCTTTTGGGATTCTGATTGCTGCAGCAAAGAATGTGATTGTGGGGAGTTAACTTCCGCAAGTTTTTAAGTTATTCTGATTCTACCATGAAAACGTCACACAATCCATAAATAGAGTATGAAAAAATGGTAAAGAAAAGTTGAGAAAAACATCACAAACAACTCTTGACGGCGGCGTGAAATGTTTCTATAATGGAATTCGTATAGGTAAAGACGTTGACGAAGACAGTAGAATATACCGGAAAATCAAAGCGAGCCGGGGATGGTGGAAGCCTGGTAGGAGTAAAGTATATTTGAATATCACTTCTGAGTTGCAGGGGCTGAACATTTTTTGGAAAAATAAGTAAGCACTGACGGGATTCCGCCGTTATCGGGAGCGCATATGCTGGTATGTTGTAACAGGTGGTAAAACGAAAGATTATGCTTCCGTCCTTTTACAGGGCGGGAGTTTTTTTATTACATAGGAAAATCTTATGTTCTATTTTTAAGATTACTTTGCAACCGGGCCGGCAGGACCGCATTTATGAAATATAGAAAGTAAAGGAGAATCAGTATGTATCAGAAAGTATCTACGGACTTAAAATTTGTTGACCGTGAGAAGAAAACAGAAAAATTCTGGGAAGAGAATGATATCTTCCGGAAAAGTATGGAAAACCGAAAAGAAGGGGAGACATATACATTTTACGATGGACCTCCGACTGCCAATGGAAAACCGCACATCGGACATGTGCTGACTCGTGTCATCAAGGATATGATTCCAAGATACCGTACCATGAAAGGATATATGGTACCAAGAAAAGCCGGGTGGGATACACACGGACTTCCGGTGGAACTGGAAGTGGAAAAATTGCTTGGACTGGATGGAAAAGAGCAGATTGAGGAATATGGATTAGAGCCATTTATCAAACATTGTAAAGACAGTGTATGGAAATATAAAGGAATGTGGGAAGATTTCTCTGCGACAGTTGGATTCTGGGCAGACATGGATAACCCATATGTTACTTACGACAATAACTTTATTGAGTCTGAGTGGTGGGCATTAAAACAGATTTGGGACAAAGGACTGTTATACAAAGGATATAAGATCGTACCTTACTGCCCTCGTTGTGGAACTCCGCTTTCCAGCCACGAAGTCGCACAGGGATACAAGGATGTCAAAGAGCGTTCCGCAATCGTAAGATTTAAAGTAAAGGGAGAAGATGCTTACTTCCTTGCATGGACAACAACGCCATGGACACTTCCTTCTAACGTTGCACTTTGTGTCAACCCGAATGAAACTTATGTAAAAGTAAAAAATGACGGTTACACATACTATATGGCACAGGCACTTGTGGATACCGTGCTGGAAGGTGATGTGGAAGTCGTAGAGACTTATGTCGGAAAAGATTTGGAAAATAAAGAGTATGAGCCGTTATTCCCGTTTGTAGAGTTAAATAAGCGGGCATACTATGTGACATGTGCTGATTACGTTACACTTACAGATGGTACTGGTGTCGTTCATATTGCACCTGCATTTGGTGAGGATGATGCGCAGGTTGGACGCAGATATGACCTTCCATTCCTTCAGTTAGTAGATGAAAAGGGTGAGATGACAGAGGAAACTCCATGGGCAGGAACATTCTGTAAGAAAGCAGATCCGATGGTATTAGAAGATCTGGAGAAGAGAGGACTTCTCTTTGCTGCTCCGAATTTTGAACACAGCTATCCACACTGCTGGAGATGTGATACTCCATTGATCTATTATGCGCGTGAGTCATGGTTCATCAAGATGACAGAAGTAAAAGAAGATCTGATCAGAAACAACAATACGATCAACTGGATTCCGGAAAGCATCGGAAAAGGACGTTTCGGAGACTGGCTTGAGAATGTACAGGACTGGGGAATCAGCCGTAACAGATACTGGGGAACTCCTCTTAATGTTTGGGAATGTGAATGTGGACATATGCATTCCATCGGAAGCATTGAAGAACTGAAATCAATGTCAGACAACTGTCCGGATGATATCGAACTGCACCGCCCATTTATCGATGCAGTGACGATCAAGTGTCCGCACTGTGGAAAAGAGATGCACCGTGTGCCGGAAGTTATCGACTGCTGGTTTGACAGTGGGGCAATGCCGTTTGCACAGCACCATTATCCATTTGAAAATAAAGATTTATTTGAGCAGCAGTTCCCGGCAGACTTTATTTCCGAGGCGGTAGACCAGACAAGAGGATGGT
>OGYT01002278.1_pt1 | contig 10658 bp, 7 predicted proteins | sample 1576631 | NCBI WGS metagenome assembly OGYT01 (sample SAMEA3541588, study PRJEB24748) | human gut metagenome | biome: human gut; feature: human-associated habitat; material: faeces | place: China | collected 2012
GGAAAAGAAAAAAAGAGGCTGGCAGCACTGGGGGCAGTACAGATTACGGCTTTTATCCCGTTTCTCTTCAAAATAGTTGGCTTCTCCTGTCATACAATTCGTGGTTACCATCACGAAACGTTCGGGAGAAGCAAAGTATGTATCATAATCATAAGGAAGAATATGTTCGGGAAATTCGTTGAAAAGTAAATCAAAGTCGAGAATGTTACGCTTCCTGAGCAGATGTTTCAGGCCGATATAATTGTATTTCTCCAGCAGGTCAATATTACTGAACTTGGCACGACCACGCTGACGGGATGCATACGACAAGCCGTTACAGGCTCCTGCCGATACCCCGATCGCATAAGGAAAACGAATATCATGATCCATTAAATAGTCAAGTACCCCACAAGTGAATACTCCCCGCATTCCGCCTCCTTCAAGTACTAACCCCGTATGTTCATCCAATTTCAAGTCTTTCATTTTTTTCTCCCTTATTCTTATTCCGACGAATAACCAGCAATGATGACAATTCCCGCATCACAAGCTCATCCTCGGATAATTTTGTATAGGAAAGATGGCTCATTACCAGCAATCCATCTCTCTCTTTGGTTACTAATTCTTCTACTCCTGCAAACCATACCACTACTATCTGATCAGCATAATGAGCCAACAAGTCATCTATGCACTGATGAAACTCTTCATCGTCCGTTTCAAAAAGGAAAAGGCGCACCGAATGACCGTTTTGCAACATTATATTCAGATACGAAAGTAGGAATACATCAATCATTCCTCCCAGAACAAAGCTAACCAGTGCTCCTTCCCGATAATTACGATTCACAAATACGGCAACAGGACATTTCACCTGTTCCATTATGTCATCAATCTTATCACGGAAGAGCGTCAGCCATAAAATAGCTCCCGGAGTTCCCGGCATTTCGGGACGGTAATGGCTACCGGCTCCTAAAAGCAACATATCAGGATGCTCTTTGCGAATAAAATGAATCATCTCCTGTACCAGCTTATCCGTCACCCGATAGTGATTGTCCACCTGAATATTCAGTTCGACAGCTCTTTGGTTGAGTAAAGCAAAGCTTTCGCTTTCATAATGCTGGGCATCCAACGGATTCAAATCCGTACCCACTGTATAATGCGCTGCAATCACATGTTCTTTCTTCAACTGCTTCCCGAATAACAAATCATAAATGGAAAGCAGACTGCGCCCGGACTCCGGGCGACCAAAACAAAATATAAGTTTGCGCTTCAAAGATAACTTTTCTTCCCGATGTACAAAGAAACGTTCGACTAAATGTAGCAGCGGAGTGGTCATAAAGGTTGTAACTAGCGCCATAATGACCAAAATTACGAAAATAGACGGGGGAAGAACTCCCATTTCGTAACCAATATTCAATGCCACCAACTCCATCAATCCGCGCGTATTCATTAAGGTACCCACTGTCAGACTATCCTTCCATGACTCACCCACCAGACGGGCAGCTATGGCACAGCCACCGAGCTTACCGACTATGGCCACGGTCACCAGCAGCAAACACACCATCCACAACTCCGGACTATTGATCAGACCTATCTCCGTACGCAAACCTGTGAAAGCAAAGAATAACGGTAGGAAGAAAACCAAAGAAATGTCTTCTACCTTTTCCATCATCACCTTTCGGAAACCCAGATTCGACGGCATCACCACTCCTGCCATAAACGCTCCGAACAAAGCATGAATACCGATAATCTCTGTCAGACAGGAAGAAATGATCAGAATCAACAGGATAAATGCCACAAACGTTTTATTGATCGCCTCCTTATTGGCATACACCTCTCCCACCTTTTTCAGAAACGGACGCACAACCAAAAACATGACTGCAATATACGCTACAGCCAATCCCACAGAATAGAGAGCACTGGCAAAGCTACCTGCCTTTGAAATAGCAATAACAACAGCCAGCAAACACCAGGCAGTCACATCATCATTGGCAGCAGAAGCAATCGCAAGAGTCCCCAAAGGAGTTTTGGTCATACTTTACATCTTCGACAGTCACCTTCCGTTCCGGCATGAGGCACCAAGGCAGGTCATCATCTTCAGGACCGTAATCGGCATCAGGACCATCCCACAAGGCGGAATGGGGATTGAAAAAGCGCAGCATGAACCATGCCCGGGGCGTATTGTATGTGTGATCCGCATCATCATGACTGCCAAAAGCGGCCCGCGCGTCAAAGGCAAAATCCTTTTCAAGGGCATAGTCTTCTCCTTCATGGATGGTCAGGTCAAGGTGATTGTCCCGAATAAAGGAAATAAGGTCTGCGCTGCACATATGGTCTTCCTGAGCTCCAAAGGCATCGACAAAATCCAATAAATCGATTCCCTGCTGATTGGGCATGACCACATACCCATCATCAGGAACGCGTTTGGCAATCCAGTGATGACCGCCAATGCTTTCAAACCACCAAACTTCATTTTCATCCTGGAAACCGACACCGTTCATTTCATAGGTCCCATAGCGCATGATGAGGTCGCCCAGCCGTTTGACACCTTCCCGGGCACTGTGGATATAAGGCAGGACCAAGGTGAGCATGTCCTCTTCGCCAATGCCATCTTTTACAAGCGGATCGGCGCCAAGGACGCGGGGATTTGAGGTGATGGTCTCCGTTTCGCTCATGGCCACATTGAGCTCATTGATTCCCGCTTCGCCCCAAATACCTTCATCTGCTTGGGCATTTGGCATGGCTGTATAGCGCAGGGGCGTTTCGGTCAGCTCGATTTCAAAAGCAGACAGGACTGACCGATAGTGGCGGGGTTGGTCTTCAGGATTGACTGTAATAAATTTCTTCGGCGTAAAACTTCCCGCACCGGAATCCTCATTGCGGGCCATCATGGTCGAACCATCATAGGTTGCATTTTTTCCGACAAGCAGCGTTGTACAGGGCATACGGATCCTCCTTTATCTCTTGTCAAAACTTACCTAAAAGGAACGCAGAAGGCGTTCCATAAAATCCTATTCTCCACTCTCGCACAAAGGGCAGGGTATATTTTTATTGTAGGCGATAGGAGGCATCTTGGCAAGAAAGGCGCCGCATATAATTCCTACTAAGTTAATGTATTATCCTTTTCGCCATGCTGAAAAAACTTGAAATCTCTGATTTTTATTGCATTTTCTCAATTTCCTATGATATTATATGAATTATTCTCATTAGGTAGAACCTGATGAAGAAAGATCCATGGGGGGATCTTTTCCATTTTTCAAAAAAGAAAGGAAGTCCATTATGACCCAAGAAAACCAAACCCATGTCAAAGACACAGCTAAAAACGTCATGGCCCGCAACAATCCCCTTGCCCAAGGGCGTCAGCTCGCACTTTGGATAGGAGCCCTCATCTTTGGTGCCGTTCTCGGCTGGATGAACGTTCCCTTCCTCAACCAACTCTTCAACTTCATCGCCACCGTCTTCACCCGCCTCTTCCAGTTCATTGCTGTACCAACCATCGCTTTGGCGGTCATTACGACCCTTTCCATGATGGGATCCAAGGAAGAAACGAAAAGGATCTTCAAGCACACCATCACCTATACCCTGCTCACGACTATCTGTGCCGCCGGGATTGGCCTGCTCCTTTATCTCTGGATCCAGCCGGGCAACCTGCCGACAGAGGCCATCGGTGCCGGCGTGACGAATGTCCCCCAGAACATTGGCAAGATGAGCTACTATGACCATATGCTCTCCGTCATCCCCAACAACATCCTGACCCCCTTCCTGACGGGGAACGTCCTTTCCATCCTGCTCATTGCCACCGCTGTTGGTCTTGCCTTTGCCTTTATGCCGGAAACGGAAAACACGAAAGCCCTTCTGCGTGGCATCAATGGGGCCCAGGAAGTTCTCTTTGCCCTCATCCGTGCCCTACTGAAGGTTCTTCCCATCGGCATCCTCGCCTTTGCGGCCCAGCTGTCTTCCCAGCTTGAAGCCGGCGTCATCGTCGGTGCCCTAGGCCGTTATACTCTCGTCATCATGGCCGGAAACCTCATCCAGTTCTTCATCGTTCTGCCGCTCTTTCTCCTCATCCGCGGCCTCAACCCGGTCCGCGTCATGAAAGCCATGTCCCCGGCTCTTGCCGTTGCCCTTTTTACAAAGAGTTCCGCTGCAACGCTTCCTGTCACCATGGCTTCTGCGGAAGAAAACATGCGCATCAATCCCTCCATCAGCCGTTTCGTTCTCCCCATCTGCACAACCATCAACATGAATGGCTGTGCCGCCTTTATCCTTGTTACATCCATTTTCCTCATGCAAAATGGCGGCATGGAACTATCCTTTGGAACCATGATTGTCTGGCTCTTCATTTCTGTCTTTGCTGCCATCGGAAACGCCGGTGTACCCATGGGCTGCTACTTCCTTACCCTGTCGCTCATGAGCGGTGTCGGCGCCCCCATCGGCATCATGGGAATCATCCTCCCCATCTACACCATCATCGATATGATTGAAACCTGTGAAAACGTCTGGTCCGACTCCTGCGTCTGCAGTATGACCCAAAATGACCTGAAAGATGAAATTCCTTTCACGTTGGAAATAGAAGCCTAAGCACACGAAAAAGGTTCTTTTTCCCTTGATGGGATAAGGCCCCCAATGCTTTTAAGAAGCGTTGGGGGCCTATTTTGGGAGGCAAAAACAGTGCCGCAAGTCCACATAACGTCAAAAACCTTTTTTGACGCTCATTAAATTCCTTGTTATATTGGGCGCTTTCCTGACGGCATCTGCTGTATACTTTGAAACATCCGATTTTCTCCCATTCAGGCTTTGCTGAATCTTTGCCTTTCCTATCAATCTTTTTGATCGAACAAAGGGGAAAGCCAATCTTTTTGCATGCCCGTTCACCCTATTTTTCGCTAAAATGGAATCGTAGGGATATGACAACTTAGGAAGGAAGCGATTCATATGGTTTTGGACTTTTCATCAGGTTCTCTCCTCATCAAAGCCGATGCGGTCTGCACGACAGCCCTTGCGGCCATCATGCTCCTCATCGGGTACTGGATCAAGGACAAGAGCACGGCCCTCAGGCGCTACTGCATCCCGGCTCCTGTTGTCGGCGGTTTCCTCTTTATGTTCATCACCTTTATTGGCCATCAGACGGAAGCCTTTGCCTTCAAGTTTGATACCTACTATCAAAATCCCTTTATGCTGGCCTTCTTTACGACCGTAGGCCTCGGAGCAAGCCTCTCCCTCCTCAAAAAAGGCGGGACCTTGCTCATCATCTACTGGCTCACGGCAGGCGCCATTTCCATCTGCCAGAATGCCATCGGGATAGGAATCAGCATGGCTACGGGACTGGAAGCCCCTTATGCACTCCTGGCCTCAGCCATTTCCATGATTGGCGGCCACGGCGCGGCCGGTGCCTACGGAAAGACTTTTGTGTCCATGGGCTACCCAGCAGGTCTTGAAGTGGGGATGGCCGCGGCGACTTTTGGGCTCATCTCCGCCGTCCTTGTAGGCGGTCCCCTGGCCCGCGTTCTCATTGAGCGCCATCATCTGACACCGGATATGTCGGAAGATTTCAAGGATACAGGCGTTGAAAACGTCAACGCCGCCACAGGCGAGAAACTGGACGGTCTCACCATCATCAAGAACGTGACGGCAATCCTCGTCTGCATGGCCATTGGAACCGTCATTTCCGGGCGCATTGGGGCCCTTATCGGCATGAGCTTCCCCACCTATGTCGGAGCCATGTTCGTGGCAGTCATCCTGCGGAACGTCAATGAATCGGCTCATTTCTATCAGTTCAGCTTCTCCCTGGTGGATTCCATTGGCGACGTCATGCTGAACCTATATCTTGCCATTGCCCTCATGACCCTCCGTCTTTGGGAACTTTCGGGACTTTTAGGCGGCGTCATCCTCGTCGTTGCGGCCCAGGTCCTTTTCATGGTCCTTGTAAGCTATTTCATTGTCTTCCGGATCCTCGGGAGCAACTACGATGCGGCCGTCATGTGTGCCGGCCTATGCGGGCATGGCCTTGGTGCCACTCCATCAGCCATCGTCAATATGACGGCAGTCAAGGAAAAGTATGGCATGAGCCGCAAGGCCTTCATGATCGTGCCTATTGTGGGCGCCTTTCTCGTCGATATCATCTATCAGCCCCAGACGATTGCCTTCATCAAGTATTTCGTCCATGCCCTGAAATAGAGCATGGTTAAAGGCCCTTCTCCTTCGTAGGAAAGGGCCTTTTTGCGGCATAAAAAAGACCCCGCAGGGAAAGGAATCCTTTCCTTGCGAAGTCTCAGGATAACATTAGCAGAGCTTGGCCCCAGCCGGAATATGGGGATCAAGCATGAGAAGGTTCAGTTTGCGTTCTTCCCCTTCATTATGTTCGGCGCTTAACAGCATCCCACAGGATTCGATGCCCATCATCTTGCGCGGCGGCAAGTTGACAATGGCAACGAGGGTCCTGCCGATAAGATCCTCCGCCTGATAGTATGCCTTGATGCCCGACAGGATGGTCCGGTCCGTACCCGTTCCGTCATCGAGTGTGAACTGGAGAAGTTTCTTGCTCTTAGGCACTTCAAAACAGTCCTTGACTTTCACTACCCGGAAGTCGCAGCCAGCAAACTGATCAAAATCAACGAAATCCTTGAAGAGCGGTTCAATGGTCACATTGGAAAAATCAATCTTTTCCAGCGCCACGGTCTGCGGAGCATCCACCGTTTCAGCGGGCGCGGCTGGAGCAGCTGCCACGGATTCGTCTTTCTTTTCGAGTCCCAGGGGCTTCATGGTCGGGAAGAGCAGGACATCGCGGATGGAAGCCGAATCGGTAAGCAGCATGACAAGACGGTCAATTCCAATACCCAGACCGCCCGTCGGAGGCAGGCCGTGCATGAGGGCATTGATGAAGTCTTCGTCCATCATACCGGCTTCATCATCGCCGTTATTGCGTTCTTCCACCTGTTTTTCAAAGCGTTCCTTCTGGTCGATTGGATCGTTGAGTTCCGTAAAACCATTGCAGATTTCAGAACCGTTGATGAAGCCTTCAAAACGATCCGTGACTTCTGGATCAGCAAGGCTGCTCTTAGCAAGCGGCGAGATTTCTTTAGGATGACCCATGATGAAGGTCGGCTGAATGAGGTTCTTTTCAACGAATTCATCAAAGAAGGCTTCCAGAATCTTGCCAGGGCCGAAGGTCGGCTGGATTTCGACGTTGGCATCAGCAGCCAGCTTGCGGGCCGTTTCAACATCGCGGACACCCGTAAAGTCATAACCGCTGAATTTCTTAACGGCTTCAACCATGGTCATACGAGGCCAAGGCGGAGTCAAGTCGATTTCCTTGCCCTGATAGGTGATTTTCATGGTGCCCAAGACGCGCTGCGCCGTTTCTGACACGAGTTTTTCCGTAATATCCATCATGGTTTGATAGTCACCATATGCTTCATAAAGCTCGATGGACGTAAATTCCGGGTTATGCTTGATATCCATCCCTTCATTGCGGAAAATGCGGCCAATTTCATAAACCCGTTCCAGACCCCCTACAATAAGGCGCTTCAGGTTCAATTCCGTCGCAATGCGCAGGTACAAATCGATATCAAGGGCATTATGGTGGGTCACAAAAGGACGGGCCGTAGCCCCGCCGGAAATAGTATTGAGGACCGGCGTTTCCACTTCAAGGTAGCCTTCATTATCGAGGATATTGCGGATACTTTTGATGATTTCCGTACGTTTGACAAATGTGTCGCGGACTTCGGGGTTTACAATGAGGTCCACATAGCGCTGACGATAACGGATTTCCTTGTCCTTGAGGCCGTGCCATTTTTCCGGCAGCGGTTTCAGAGCCTTAGAAAGGAATTCGAGCTTTTTCACGCGAATGGATGGTTCACCCATATGGGTCGTGAAGACTTCGCCTTCTACGCCGACGATATCCCCAATGTCCAGGAGTTTGACCACACTGTAATTATCTTCTCCCAACTCATCCTTGCGGACATATAGCTGAATCTTACCAGACTTATCGAGAAGGTCCATAAAAGCGGTCTTGCCGTGACCGCGGATAGCCGTCAACCGTCCGGCAACACGGACTTCAGCGCCCTTTTCTTCCAGTTCCTTGACCTTGTCATGGACTTCTTTATTATGATGGGTCACCTTATAGGCATGCCCAAAAGGCAGGATACCCTTTTCTTCCAGCTTATGCATCTTGTCCATACGGACAGCGACTTGTTCGCTGACTTCTTCAGCAGCGCCCGTATCCACAGCGGGCTGGTTCTTCAATTCTTCCGACATTCATTTCACTCCTTGGCTGCAGCTTTTTTCTTCTTCCCTGCACTGGGTTTGGCAATGCTGACAATCTTATAGCTCAGCTCACCAGCCGGCGTCGGAACCTTGCATACGGAACCCACTTTTTGGCCCAAGATGGCCTTGCCTACAGGGGATTCGTTGGAAATGCGGGGAGGATCGGCCATGGGGTCAGCTTCCGTCGTACCCACAACCGTGTATTCCTCTTCTTCTTCCGTTTCCATATCTTTGATGGTGACCTGGGATCCCAAGGAAACCACCTTTTTATTGATTTCGGAATCCTTGATAACCTTTGCATTGCGGATCATCTTTTCCAAGGTGAGAATACGGCCTTCGACAAAGGCCTGTTCGTTCTTGGCGTCATCATATTCGGAGTTTTCGCTGATATCACCATAGGAAATAGCGACCTTCAGCCGTTCTGCCACTTGCTGTCTTTTTTCAGAACGAAGATAGTCCAATTCGTCTTCTAACTTTTTGAGACCTTCTTCAGTTAAAATTGTTTCCTGTTCAGCCATCGTTCACGACTCCTTTTCGGCTTTGATCCCACAAAACCGGCCCATTTGGCCGCCGTGGGGACAGTTTCGGTAAAACTACCGTATTTTGTAAATTATAGATTAGATCCGGGGAGATGTCAATAAATGAGGAGGGCTGTTCCACCTGTTTTTACTCGGTGCAGGGATCGCACCAAGTCTCAGCACGTGGTCCCATCCTTGCTTTTTTAGATGGACGAAAGGGGGGGCATAAAAGCATGACGCATCGCAGCATGGAACGTACCGCAATTTCATGCTGAAGCCCTCCCAAAAATGCTATTGTTCGTCTCATCCTGGAATGATTATAGCGGCATTCCCCGTTACACAAAAACAATGCCGCTATTTTTGCCATCCGCCTGATACGATGTCAGACGAAGATAAGGGGTAAAAGGGCGCTGCACTCCGACCCATCACCGAAAGGACCTACACGCTGCGCAGCTTCAGGCAGCTTTTGCTCTTCTGTCCAAACAAGGGGATGGATTGGCGCTAAGAGGCCAACGTGGCTTCAAAGTGCGTTTCTGTCAAAAAGAAAGCTAAAGGAAAAGGCTTGAAGCCAGAAGAAAAAACGTGACGCTCAGCCCCAAACCAATTAAGCCGTGGAGAACGCTCGCTCACTTCTCCACGGCTTTTTGCTTGAGGCTCCGATCTAGTTTTCTTCGCTTATCCTTTGCAGCTCGTGCAGTCCTTGGTCTGGGGTACAAGGAGTTTCCACAGACAGCCTTCCAGAAGGACGCCTTCATGGGGATTGGTTCCTTCATTCAAGGTCGTTTCAATGACAAAACTCAAAAAGTCCGCTGCATGCTGGACGGCAAGGTTCAGATCCTTCCCGCGCAGGATGTAGGCAAGAAGCGTGCTGGTAAAGATATCTCCTGTACCGCAGGTCCCAAAGGGGAGTTTTGGTACTTCATACTTTTCCGGGAAAAGCTGACTGTCCGTCTGACTGGCAATGGCAATATGGCCGCTGTCCGTAGGAACACTCGTAATGACGATTGCTTTGGGTCCCAGAGAAAGGAGCTTATCGCACAGGGTTTCGAGTTCCTTATCCGTCGGGGGCTTCGCCTGATAGGGTGTATCCGTAAGGAGACAGGCTTCGGTGTAATTGGGCGTAATGAGTGTTGCATGGGAAACAAGCTTTTTCATGGAAGCTGCCATGGTCTCATCAAAAACAGGATAGAGTTTTCCGTCGTCGGCCATGGCCGGATCGACAACAACGCTCTTCCCCCCACCACCAAAACGGCCGATGGCATCAATCACCACATCAACCTGGGCCGAACTTGCCAAAAAGCCGCTGTAAATGGCATCAAAGGAAAGGCCCAGTTCCTGCCACTTATCCATGGACGATGTCATTTCATCTGTAAGGTCCTTACTATGGAACTTGCCATAGGTCAGGTTATTGCTGTAAAGGGCAGTCGGGAAGGGACAGACCTGGCTTCCCAAGGCTGACAGGACCGGAATGGCAGCCGTCAGCGAACAGCGGCCAAAGCTGCAGAGATCATGAATAGCAAGGACGCGATTTATTTTCATGGTGAAAACCCCTTTCTTTTTCCGTGTTTTTCCTATTGTAAGCCTCTTCAGGGCCATTGAAAATGCACGGTTTTCCTCTTAAACCAGCAAAGACCGTGCCTGCTGCAGGATGGGGAAACCCCAATTTTGGGCATAAAAAAAGACATCGCCCAAGCGATGACTCAATATTCCGTATAAAAAATGGTGCCGGGGACCGGAATCGAACCGGTACGGAGATCACTCTCCGAGGGATTTTAAGTCCCTTGCGTCTGCCAGTTCCGCCACCTCGGCAGATTTGAACATCCATTAAAAAAATTGGAGGCGACACCCAGAATCGAACTGGGGATATGCGGAAACAGCAAGTGAAGTGGGAAGAAAGTGATA